>Ga0207657_10000647_pt1 | contig 37065 bp, 26 predicted proteins | sample KBSC33metaG_FD_184316 | JGI IMG/M metagenome (GOLD analysis project Ga0207657, IMG submission 184316) | Corn rhizosphere microbial communities from Kellogg Biological Station, Michigan, USA - KBS C3-3 metaG (SPAdes) (version 2) | ecosystem: Host-associated > Plants > Roots > Rhizosphere > Soil ...
CGCCACCAAATCCTGCCGGAGGCGCTCCATTTGTGCCGCTGCTTCTTTCATCTGCTCAGCATATTCGTGTCCCTGCCGGGGAAGAAAGCCGCCGTAGTTTTCCAGCAGCAACCGGGAAGACGTATTGATGGCGATCAAGTTAGAACGCGCCTGGCCGCACAGGGCAGACGTCAGTTTTGCCAGCTGCAGATCGCGCTCGGCCAGCCGAACTTTGCTCTGGGAGGCTTCTTGTTGAAGCACGCGCCCGTGTTGGCGGATGAGGACAAACAGACATACTGCCAACAGAAGCAGGACGGAATTAGCGATGATCGTCAGCGAGAATACCCGGTCGAGCGCGGCGACTCTCTCACCTTCGATTTTCGCAAAGCTGTTGCTTTCCGCTGAGGATAACGACGACGCGATGCGGCGAATGTCGTCCATGTACTGCTTGCCTTCGTTGGTATCGACAAGCATGAATGAGCGGTGACGATACCCGCGCTGGCGGAGACTAATGGAACGCTCCATCTCAGCTTGCTTCGACGCAGCTAAAGATTCCAGCTGCGCTTCCAGCGACTGTTCGTTTTTCGTACTACTGGCGAGCGCGGCGCGGAGGTTGGCAAAATCTGTTGCCATCCTGGCGTTCGCATCGGTGTAGGGCTGCAAGTAATCAGGGTTGCCAGTGAGCAGGTAGCCTCGCTGACCACTCTCCATGTCGGTCAGGTCTTTCAAAGCACCGGACACTTGCGCCTGCAACGCGGAGCTTTCAAGTGTGAGCGCCGCAATCTTCTGAACTTGTTTTAAGTGGTTGACGGCAACGTACGCGTTCCATGCAATCAACGCGAGTAGCGCGGGCACTCCTATTTGCAGCGCAGCTTTTCGGATCATCTATTTTTTGCCGCCCTTCACGGTTAGCTGAGAACACCCTCGGTGGTGATTCGAGTTGCTTTGCAAATCTCGTCCGCAACTTTGTCGGCGGCCTTTGTGCCGCGGAGCGGACCTTCTGCCGACATAACCGAACTGGCAGCCAGAGTGAAGAGCAAAGCATCCTCCTGCTTGTCGAAATAAAGAACTACCTGATTTGCTGCCATGTGCGCACCTCCTAATTACTTATTCTCAGGGATGATAGGCCGATCAGTGCAGCAAGGAGGTTGTCTCTTTTGGTGCGTCCGATAATGGGCGCTTTCGCGCAGCAGAGAGTGCACAGTCGATCAGGAAACCGGCACGAGAAATAAGTTGACGCAACGTCGGACAACGAACGAAATCATTGAAAAAGGCCTCAAGGTATGTTCATGAGCGAACAAACTGGGAGTGGGCGTTACAGGTGCATGTTTTCGCAGGGGAGCAAGTAGTCTCAACCTAAGTGTGTGGCGAGCATGCTCGCGTTAAGCATCCACTCATGCGACTGCGCCCTCAGCAAAGTTGCCTGAGCCACTCTCTTATTAATACCTACGGATTAATATTTACGGACGCAGATATCCCAACGAATTCACCGAAGCCCGCACCTGCAGAGGGCAATCGAGAGTGTCTCGAGTGAATTGTCTGGCAAGTGAGCGCTCATGGGCGTGCGCGGTACGATATCGCGACAAATAGCGCCACGTTAACGCTTTGGCGAGATGATGCATCTTAGGCACATGGATTTTTTAGTCCTGTCGCACCTGCGCTGGAACTTCGTCTTTCAACGGCCTCAACAGCTGATGACCCGTTGCTCGGGCGCAAATCGCGTTTTCTTTTGGGAAGAACCGATCTATGGGAGTGATGTCGCTCGGGTTGAACTGCAGGACGCCGGACCTAATTTACACGTCGCAGTGCCTCATCTTCCGGCAGGGCTTCCGGATGACGAAATTTGCCGAATTCAAGAGTGGATGCTGGCCGAATTCATAGTTGAGCGTGGCATTCAGGATCCGGTGCTCTGGTACTACACGCCGATGGCGCTCGGCTTCAGCCGAAGTATTGAATCGAGCCTGGTGGTTTACGACTGCATGGACGAGCTTTCTGCTTTTCGTGGCGCTCCCGCCGGTCTGCGCGCATTGGAAGCTGAACTATTCGGGCGAGCCGATGTGGTGTTCACCGGGGGAGAAACTCTTTACCAGGCGAAGAGGCTGCTGCACCCGTCGGTGCATTGTTTCCCGAGTAGCATTGATCGCGCCTTTTTTGCGACGGCGCGGCGAATCAAAGCCGATCCTGACGATCAAGGCGGAATTCCCCGCCCGCGTCTCGGCTATTGCGGCGTCATCGACGAGCGCATGGACCTGGACCTGGTCCGAAGCGTCGCGGAGACTCGCCCCGACTGGCAGTTCGTGATGGTCGGGCCTGTGGTGAAGATTAGTTTGTCAGACTTGCCGCGAGGCGCGAACATCCATTACCTCGGCGCAAAGGAATACCATACGCTTCCGTCTTACATGGCTGGATGGGATGTGGGGCTGCTTCCTTTTGCGCGGAATGAGTCGACTCGCTTTATTAGTCCGACGAAAACTCCCGAATACCTGGCGGCAGGGATTCCTGTTGTCTCTACGCCTATCACCGATGTCGTTTGTCCGTATGGGACCGAGGGACTAGTTCACATCGCGGACACGAGCGACGCGTTTATCGCTTGCATTGAGACTGCAATAACCAACCGCAACAACCCGGCACGACTCGCCAGAGTAGACAGCTTCTTGTCGCAAAAGTCATGGGATCAGACCTGGCATGAAATCAGCAGCGTTTTGCATACGCACCTTCAATCCAAGACTTCGGACGACAGGGCCGCATTAGTGGATCGCACGCGTCTTCATTCAAACAGAATAGCAGCAGACTAGGGGCAAATCTGTGTTCGATTATCTCGTGGTAGGAGCGGGATTCGCTGGAAGTGTGATCGCCGAGCGACTCGCGAAAGTTAGTGATAAGACGGTCTTGTTGGTGGATAAGCGGCCGCATATTGGCGGCAACGCTTATGACCACCATAACGAGCACGGCATCCTCGTTCATAAGTATGGCCCGCACATTTTTCACACCAACTCGCGGGAGGTGTTTGAATACTTATCGCAATTTACGGAGTGGCGCCCGTATGAGCATCACGTGCTGGCAAGCGTGGATGGGCAGCTTGTACCCATGCCTATCAACCTCGACACGTTGAATCGACTTTACGGTCTGAACATGAACTCGTTCGAAGCGGAGAAATACCTGCGTTCCGTGGCTGAAAAGCTGGATGTGATCCGCACCTCAGAAGACGTGGTGGTCAGCAAGGTAGGCCGCGAACTTTACGAGAAGTTCTTCCGTAATTACACGCGCAAGCAATGGGATATGGATCCCTCGGAATTGGACGCGGCGGTCACAGCGCGGGTGCCGGTTCGCACAAATCGGGATAACCGATATTTTACGGATACGTATCAAGCCATGCCGCTGCATGGGTACACACGCATGTTTGAAAACATGCTGGATCATTCGAACATCAAGGTCCTCTTGAACGCCGATTACCAAGAGATCCGCGAAATTATTCCGCATCGTCAGCTGATCTATACCGGCCCCGTGGATGAGTACTTTGATTTCTGTTTCGGCAAACTTCCCTACCGTTCGCTGCGATTCAAGCACGAGACGATCAACAGGCCGGTGTTTCAGCCGGAAGCAGTGATCAATTATCCAAACGAGCATCTGTACACGCGGGTGACCGAATTCAAGTATTTGACGGGCCAGGAGCACTCGAAGACGAGCATCGTTTATGAATTTCCGGAGAACGGCGGGGATCCTTATTATCCAGTGCCAAGGCCCGAGAATCACGAGATCTACAAGCAATATAAGCAGCTCGCCGATGCTACGCCCGGGGTCCACTTCATCGGGCGATTGGCGACATATAAGTACTACAACATGGACCAGGTTGCGGCACAGGCGCTGGCACTGTTCAAGAAACTCAGCGGAGGAAAATCCAGGGTGGAAAAGCGCTCGTCCGTGCTGTACCCGAGATTCACGGAGCAGGTCCCGACTGCAGCGACATCCGTCTTGAGTAACTCGGAACAGGACGTGGCTTAAGCAGCCTCTTCTACGATAGGGGGCTGATCCGCGCGCCAATGTATTTCCCGCTCTGCGATGTAGCGCGACAAGGCCTGATCAAGAGTGCCTAACAATATTCCGCGACTGCTGCTTAAGGCACTGTAGGCTGGGCGTGGCGCGGAAAGATCCAGTTCGTCCAGGGCACAGCGCTCCAGGGTTCGGGTAGAAATTCCCGCCAAATCTGCCGCTTTTTCGGCCAGCTCGGCCCATGAAATTTCTCCCGTGTTGGCCAAATGCCAGATGCCCTTTTCTTTATCGATCAGCAAATCAAGACTGGCATTTACCAAATCTGGCACATAGGTCGGGGAAACGATGGCGTCATCCGCCGCTCGAAATACCTGGTTTGCAGCCAGTGTGCGTAAAGCAATGGTGACAAAGTTGTATTGATCCCACGGCCCGAAGAAAGCACTGGTGCGAATGATGAGAGCAGAAGGCATGGCTGCAAGCACACGCCGTTCCGCTTCAGCCTTAGTGAAGCCGTAGTAATTCTGGGGATCGACCTCATCGGTCTCAACGTATGGCCACGCCTTCGTTCCTCCGAATACCAGGTCGCTGGAAAACGTCAGCAACTGGACATCGCGTTCAGCACATTCTTCAGCGAGTGTCGTGGGGCCCTGGGTATTTTCCGCGTGGCAGCGTTTCCGTTCAAACTCTGCGTTGTCGACCTGGACGTATCCTGCGGCATTGATGATTGCCCATGGCCGCAGCTGAAACAGAGCCTTTCGAACCGCCTGCCGGTTGGAGATATCTAGATCGCTGCGCAAAAGCGAACGATAAGGTATTCCGCGCAGCTCGCAGGCACGTACAAAGGCGTGCCCCAGAGTGCCCCGTGCGCCTGTGATGAGAACGGGGGGTACATCCATATAGTCGTTAATGCTTTGCGGCAAAACACGGCGTGCGACGCCATCATGATTTACGGAGATGCCGTAGACGAAACGCTGGGGGCGGCGCCACCAGCCGGGAACTTCCAGAACGGGATGTGCCGGGTCACGACCGGATGAGAGATCGCGGATGAGGGGTACTAAGGCCGTGGAACGGGGTTTTGGGGCACGAAGGTCGTAAACGCCCGGCTCATAATCGTGGTTCCGCCTGGTTACGAGGGTGTTCCAATCAAAGGCTCCCAGGAGTGACCATGCAGTCACGGCAATGACATCGGCACCTTGCCGCTGCGCGTCTTCTGCACCTCTCCAGACCTCAAGAAACCACCGCAATTGTTCCTCACGGGTGCAGCCGTTGTGGCACTCCGTGATTGCGATCGGCAGATGATAGCGTTCCCATGTCTCCATTAGAAGTGTTTTAGGACCTGCCGCGCCGGCCTCGCGCACACGTGCGGCGAGCACGTCTGAATACTGATGGCGCCCGTTACTGCCCTGGCTGCTCTCCGGATAGCGCTCGGTAGTTTCGTCGAGGAAACGCTGACTGCTGAGATAGTGATTCACGCCAATGATGTCGGGGGGACAAGGATTGTCGAGAAACCATTGAAGGTCCGAGGGTGAAATTCCCACCCACAAGAAGTAAGACCACATCGGGTGTTCGCGATTGATGAATCCGCAGAGTAGATCGTACGTCGCCCATCTACGCGCGTTTTCGAACTCCGCCTGATAGGCGAGCGTGGGGCTGCTGAAAACCTTTCCCAAGTCATCGGTTTGCACTAAGCGGGCGGAGGGATTGATTTGCCGGATGGCACGCATTGATAGCACAACTGCGCGACATTGATTCAGGAGCGCGCGCAGGAAGGCAAGGTCATTGCACGAGTGAGGATACCAGTGGCCGTACAAGCAACTGAAGCGAGCGGTTGTCAACGGTTCGTTGACGGGTGTATAGCGCTCGGCCCACGGATATCGCTTTGCTACTCTGCCGGCGTAGTCAGCAAGCGTTTCTGGAAGTTGCGGATCGAGTAGGTCGGTAGAGCGCGGTCCGCTGCCATGATGCAGCAAACCTAAGATGGGCTGAATTCCAAGTTCACGGATTCGAGAAAGCGAGAGGTCGGACCAGCGCCAATCCATGGCATCGAAGCCGTTGGGAGCGACCCTCTCCCAGAGCACGGGATGGCGGAGACACTTTATTCCGAGCGCGGCGAAGAGATCGAAATCAGATAAGCGGCGGGTGTGGCCAGAGCGCTCCAGCTGCTCCAAATATTCGTCACGCACCCTATTAACTGTGCATTCCACGCCGCCCCAAAGTTCCAGGCCCGGGCGGCGGGGCCTTTGTGCATCGTTCAAGGAAAACACTCCCTTACATGTTTACCCGCTGCACTAGGCTGCCAGATTCTTCGCGCTTCACGGGCCTGACCAAACTTCGAAGCGAAGCAGGCGTTTGCGGATGCCTGCCGAAGTAAAGAGAAGGTTTAAGAGTTCCCCGTTCTTACTCGTTGGTTGGACGTGTTACGTAGCAGTGTATTGTTGGCTGCGCTCGGCAGCGTAAGCGCGGGGATGCTTGCGGTGCCACTCCCAGGCAGTACTTACGATGGTGTCGAGGTCTGGATAACGCGGGGTCCACCCTAATTCCTCGCGGATTCGAGCGGAGCTGGCAACCAGAATTGCCGGATCTCCTGGCCGACGGGCGGTTTCTTTCACGGCGATTTCGAGCCCGGTAATCCTGCGCGCCGCGTCCACGACTTGCCGGACCGAGAAGCCATGGCCATTTCCGAGGTTGTAAATCATCTGAGCACGCTGCTCCAAAGCGGAAAGCGCGAGAACATGTGCGTGAGCAAGGTCCACGACGTGGATGTAGTCGCGAACGCAGGTTCCATCCGGCGTCGGATAATCAGTGCCGTATATCGAGATGAAGGGCCGAGTTCCCTGGGCAACCGCCAATATCAGTGGAATCAGGTGCGACTCAGGATCGTGGGCTTCGCCCAGATCGGTTGTTGCTCCGGCAGCATTGAAGTAACGCAGGCTGGCATATCGAAAGCCGTGACTCTCCTGAAACCAGCGGAGCATGCGTTCAACCATAAGTTTCGATTCGCCATAGGCGTTGGTTGGCCGAAGGGCATCACTTTCCAGAATCGGCGTATTTTCGGGCTGACCATACACAGCTGCCGTGGACGAGAACACCAGCCGCGAAACTCCGGCAGCGAGCATGGCTTCTAAAAGCGCGAGAGTGCCAAAGGTGTTGTTCCTGAAGTAGCGTTCGGGAACTGACATCGATTCACCAGCCTCGATCAAAGCGGCGAAGTGAAGCACGGCGTCGATGCGGCGGGTCTTGAGAGTCGATTGCAACTTCTCCGTGTCAGCGATATCGCCGACGATCAATTCAACCTCGCCGCTAATCGCCTCTCGATGTCCCTTCGACAAGTTGTCGTAGACCACAACCTTGTGACCTGCGCCAAGAAGCTCTGCGACGGTGACACTACCTATGTATCCCGCCCCGCCAGTGACCAAAACGTTCATGAGGTGCTCCGATTAGATTGCCGCGAATCAGGCAGGTTTGCTTGTGGCTGTGGAGGTGCGTGTCGCCACGACCGCATCCGTGCTTTCCGGTACACGGCGTGTGTGAGTTTTATCCTCAGCCAATCTCCGTTGCCATCGAAGGTCAATCGCCTTTAGCGGCCATCGTAACCAGCGGCATATTGAAGGATGGCTGAAATTCCGCGCTGCGAGCATAGCGAATAAACGCATCCAGAAGAGCGGTAGAGTATGGATCCGATCCATACGAATCAAACTTGAAAGTCGTCACCAGCAGTTTGCCGCGTGCTACTTGCATCTGTGCAGCCAGTCCCGAATTGTTGTTCAGCCAGCCGAAAGTTATTCCAGACAGCACGTCGCCGAACTGATGGGGGGAGATATTTCGGATGAGATACTCGGGAGCAACGTGTGTCGATTCGAATCCGAGAATACGAGTGAAAGCCAAGGGCGCAAACACGGGACAGTCTGGCTGAATCCAGTTGAAGTTGGAGAACCATCGTCCATCCAGTTCTGTTCCCGCGCGAGCACGGACTGCCAGCGGCCAGTCCGGTGGAAGAGCATCTTCGGACGCGGCAATGAGCAGCACCCGACCACCGTCTTCGAGGTGCGCAGCAACGCGCTCGTCATAGTGGCTCGCAATCAACAATATGCCTTCGTCGTCATGAGCAGGAGTGTTGCGATTGCTGGCCAGCTTGTCTTGTAATCCCTGAAGCTTGTCGCCCAGGACGCGTACGCCGCCGTGGTCATCTGCAGGCCTTTTCGGCAGAAGACAAAGATCATAAAAGTTGTCAGTGACCCGATCACCGTTTCGCAGCCGCACTTCTATCTCGAGGCGCTCCGTCCTGGGATTTTCAACGGTGGGTAATTGCAGCTGTATCGAATGCAAGGGAACGACGGTAGCCGGCGCAATTTCCGCTGTGATAGTGAATTGCCCACTGGCTCCCGAATCGGTGGACCAGCGCACGCGTGCACCGTTCAAATTCAGAGTGCTGTAATGGGAAATGAGAACAGGAATTTCGACGGACTCTCCTCCATAAAAACAGTACGAGCTCAACCGGCACATGATGAGATCCGGACGTTGTAGAGCGCTTAATTGCTGCGCGAAGACCTTCTCGTTCCGCCACATGTCGAGGAGTCCATTCACTTCCCAATGCACGTCGGTGATGCCGGTAATGACGTAGCCTTGGACAGAGTTGTAGGAACGAATGCTCTCGATCTCGTACTTAAGAGAGCTGAACTGATGCCACTGGGTTTCCTCCGCCATGTCGTTGAAGGTGCCGAACAGCTTATCGAAGCCGTACTCTGTGAACCTCTGCAACACACCAGCAGGCCGGGTAACCTCGCGCCCTCCGAAAGAAACTTCGAACCACCAGGGAAGATTGGGGGGAAGCTTGGGCAAACCCCAATTGCCGAACTCGGAAACCAGCAAAGGTTCGCGTCCTGTTCGTTGGCCATCGCCATAGGGGCTAAATGTCCACTCGGGGCGGGCGGCAAAGTCGCTGAGCCACTGATCCCACTTCTGCAGGTGATCGGGCATGGAGTAGTACTGATGGAAGTCCTCGATATCAGTCTTCACGTGGAAGTTGCCTTCACACGGGCTGTTATCGACCACCAAGCGACCTAAAGGCTCAAGCAGGCCCTTGATCCGGTCGAACGTCTCGCGTAGCCATTCGCGTTGCGAGGGTTCCTGCAGGTTGATGCCCCAGGATTCGTTAATGATGGTTTGCAAGGCAACGCAGGGGTGGTTCCAATCGCGAATGAGGATTTCCCAAAACATCTTGTCGGCGCGGACGGCGGCCATGGTGGAGAAATGGTCAGATGGAAACCATGAATCGCTCCAGGAAGGCAGCTCAGCCCAGATCAGCATGCCCACTTCATCAGCCACGTCGAGATAGACAGGATGCGCCACCTTCAAGTGGCAGCGTAGAAGATTGATGCCCAGCTTCTTAGCCTTCATCATCATGTCGCGGACAAACATCTCAGAGGTTGGGCTGTGCACAGTCTCAGGATAGAAATCCTGATCAAGGGCAGCCATCATGTAGTAGGGTTTGCCATTCAAGTAGAGGTTGCCGTCCCTAGCTTCCAAGATGCGGAATCCGAAACGCGTGATGCGGCTGTAGGTGACAGCACCATTGAGCGAAGCAGTCACAAAATAGAGCGATGGATCGTCGGGCGACCACGGAGTGTGATTGGAGATCGTACCTTGAATTTGAGTGACCGGCTGCGAACCATTGATGGGTTGGGCGCGATGGAAGACACGTTTGGCTGAGCTGTCAAAGATGTCGACCACCAGTTCCGTTTCCGCCGCCGCGGCGCCATTATCCGCATTCAAACCAATGCCCGCCAGACGCGCAACCAGCTCAAAATCGCCATTCGGCTTCGGAGTAACGTCGAGACGCTCGATGTAGATGCTGGGGCAGAGTTCGATACGCACGCCTTGCCAGATGCCTGAGTTTTGTACGTACCAATTCTGCTTGCCGTGCGGGATTTCGTTGTACATCATTTCCGGGAACAGGGCTCGATTCTGGACTTCATCGACGGGCGGGTCGATGACGCGAATGAGCATCTGGTTGGGACCGGGATGCACAGCGCTGGTAACTTCGAACGAGAACGGGGTGTAGCCACCCTCATGCGTTCCCACCAGCAGGTCGTTGAGGAAGACTTCGCAGAAATAGTCGACCGCGCCGAACTTGAGCAGGACGTGCCGGGTATTTCGGAAATCGGGTAGCTCAAAGCTGACGCGATACCACGCGGCACCCATGTAATTGCGCAGATCGTCGAACTGTGCGTTCCAGGAAAGGCCCACCCGCGCGCTGCGCCAGTCTGTTGCCTTACTCGCTTGCTCACGCTGCATGCGCCCGGAAGCGTCGATGAGGATTTCCCAACCATTGTCCAGTTCGAAACGTTGACCTTGATCGGACGAAGTGGAGAGGAGAGAAGAAATCACGGCAACCTTTGGAAGTATGGGAGTGAAGAATAGATTTTACAGGAATCGGAAGCGAGAGTCCCTCATGAAAAGGCGAGGCATGGGCGTGCGGTCACCGCGGGATGCGGGCTGTGCATTTTAAGGGCGCTCTTGGCCAGCGGGATTGCTTGCTGCCATAGCGTATGTTCGCCGGGGCAGCCGTTCCAGGTGATTGCTGCACAGTTCGGGGGACGGACAGCAATAAATCCGACAGGATCTGAGCTGGAGTGTCTATGCGTCTTCGATGATGGTTCTAAAGATTCTGGCAATCTCACGCAAGCTCTTTATCCTGTCCTGATTGCGGGATTGCTCCTCAGACTTTGGTGCGCTCAGCAACAATTTGTCCAAGCGGTCCGCGTGTTCTTCCGCGACGAGGGCTTGCTGTTCGCAGTAGGGTTTCAAATGGTCCATCAAATTGGAAAGATCGATCGCCGCACTCATCGCGCCTCTTGAACAGCTAAGCTTTGCTATTGGTACGTTGTCGTTTTCTCGACCGCGTTCTCTTGCTTTTGCGACTTACTTTGCTATTTGCCTTTGGCCGCGAAACTGATGCTTGCTTTGCCGCTGAGCGTCGCCCCCTTTGGGCCTTCTGTGGTGTTGGCAGCTTTTGTTGGTCCGGGGTCTCTGCAGTCTTAGAAGTACCTAAGACACTTGCCGCAGTTACCGCTACAGCCCCTGCGATCGCACCCACAGAACGCGCGACAGAAGCCAAGGCGACTGCACCGGGTCGGCTTGCTTCCGCTGTTTCAAGATGTTTTTTTGTTTTTTTCCGAGGCATACGGTTTAATACGAGACCCCACGCGGCGAACGCGTGGGGTCTCTTCGGGTTAGCTTGCCCGCTGCATGGGCTTGTCGGTCTTCTGGAAATCGGCGTTCTCTTCTCCAGTTGAGGCAACATCCTGGCCGCCGGTTTGTTTCAGGATGTCCTTAGCTCGGCTTGTCCACTTCGAGTCATCGCAGTGAACTGAGAGCAGGATCCCACCTTCTTTCACCCGGCCTTCGTAGCGCTTGGCCTCGTATTCAGGAATGCCCATTCCAACCAGAGCTCCTGCCAGGCCGCCAATTGCGCCGCCCGCGCCTGCGCCAGCCAGTGCCGCCACGATGGGCCCAGCCGCGATGAGAGGTCCCAACCCAGGTATGGCCAGGGCGCCAATTCCCGCCAGCCATCCCAAGCCTCCCCCAATGACTGCGCCAGAGGTAGCGCCGGTCGCGGTACCTTCCGGTGCTTTGGTGTGTTTCTCGTGGGCAAAATCCTTCGTGCCCTCGTTGTCGGGGAAGAGCACGGAGATGTCTGTGTTACGAAAATCCGCTGCTCGCAAAGCGTCAACCGCATTTTCCACGCTTACGCGATCCCGGTAAATTCCGAAAGCTGCTGTATTTTTACCTGCCATTCGTTAAATCTCCTTTAGTGACTATCAGTGGTATTGTTTGCCAGCAGACGGCTTTTTGCTCTTACTCGCCTGCTGATCGCCAACTTCGATCTCGCTCTTGATCTTGTCGGAACCGCCAGCGGCTTCTGCGGCTTTAGCTTCAACTGCCTGCTTTTCCTGATCGGAGTGGACGGGGCCCTTCAGCGTGACCATTCCGTCGCGAGCGATGACCTTGATGTTATGGGCATATGTGGAAAGCGACTTGTCCTTGACCAAGGAACGCCTTACCTGCCGAGCCAATTCGCGATCAGACTTCGTTTCCTTCTGCTGCTCGGCAGTCGGTTGGGACTTGTCGCGATCACGCTGGTTCACCTTGGTGTTATCCGGAGCGGCTGCAGGTTCGCCCTGTTGCTGAGCCCACAGCCCAAGATTTCCTAGCAAAATGACCAGCGTTGCCAGCCTGAGACTTTGTTTCAACATTGCTACTCCTTATTTTTCGAATGAACTACCGTCCGAAGCTGCGGTTTAGCGGCGTTCAGGCCACTCCGCGTCGGCCACGTACGAAGTGGAGAATCAGAGAGATCACCGCGAAGACCAACAGAATGTGAATCAGCCCACCGGCGACGTGAAAAACACTCAGCCCGAGCAACCATGCCACGAGCAGGACCACAAACAGGATCGTAAAGATACTCATAACCTCACCTCCGATTGTGAAGATTACGTGAGGTGCCCCCCAACTCACATGGGGCGCTACTGGTATTCGCGAGAGAAAGGAACTGCAGACCGCTGGCGGCGTTGCCAAGTGTACGACATACGACACAGGAAGAGCTCAGCGCATGCAACCCAGCGCTAAGCGGCCACTATATAACTGATCGAACCTCCGCTCAGAGTTATGCAAGCGCTCCTAACGGTGGGGCGGTCCCGGATTTCCGCTTTGATCCGTATTGGGCGGAGGCATGGTTGTTGAAGCGCCACCAGCGGGCGCCTGAGTTCCGGGCGACATTGTCGAAGGTTCCGTGTTAACCGAAGTTCCCGAAGAGGGTGTCACCGGTGCAGGAGGCGGAACCGAGGCCGGGGGAGGTTGAGGCGGAGTGCTTGAACCATTGGTCGACGGAGTGCTTGAACCGTTGGTCGACCCAGTGCTTGAACCATTCGTCGACCCAGTGCTTGAGCCATTGGTCGACGTAGTAGTGGTCGTCGTAGTAGTGGTCCTACCGGTGATGGCTTCTCCAGAGACAACCAGGTCCACGCGACGATTGAGTTGCCTCCCCTCTGCAGTGGAATTGCTAGCAACCGGTGCTGTCTGTCCGAAGCCTTGCGCGGTGACTATGTCGCGATTGACACCCTGAGTTTCCAAAAACTGTTGAACTGCCTGGGCGCGCTGTTCCGACAAGCGTTGGTTGAACTCTGGAGTACCCGTGCTATCAGTATGACCTTCGATCTGCACTCGGAGTCCGGGGTAGGCTTGCAGGATTCCAGCAACTCGCGCCAGGCGTTCGCGCGCACCGGGCTTAAGCGTGTATTTGCCAGTGTCGAACAACACATCGGGCATGTTGACGATGAGGCCGCGGGCGCTTTCGCGCGTCTGCATTACCTGATTCAGCTGCTGCAAGAGCTGCTGCCGAGTCTGTTCTCTCTCCTGCTCGGCGCGCTGGGCTGCAAGTTGCGCCTGCTGTGCCTGAGTTTGGGCTGCCTGTTGCTGCGCTAATGCGGCCTGGCGGGCTGCTTCGGCTCTTTGGCGTTCCTGCTCGGCCTGCTCACGGGCCTGCTGCGCAGCTCTAAGTTCTTCCTGAGCTCGTTGGCGTTCCTGCTCAGCAAGCTGACGTTGCTGAGTTTCAGCCTGGGCCTGTTGCTGTGCCGCTTGCGCACGCTGCTGGGCCTCGGCAGTTCGCTGCTGCTCGGCTAGCCTTTGCGCTTCCTGGGCTTCCTGCTCGGCTCGCCTGACTGACAGCAGGCGGGCATCTTCGGCGCTCTGCACTGCACCGCGAGTGACGGTACCGATGGCTTTGGTTCCCTGTTTTCGGCGGAAGTAATCTTCACCGCGATTAAGAAAATCTTCGGCTTTGCGTAGAGCATCAGGGGCATAGCGTTCGGCACCCGCCGCCTTAGCGATTGCGACCGCATTCCTGGCCTGCAGCAGATCATTCGGAGCTTGGGGATCGGAGGCCGCCGACGGAAGCTGCGACGGATCCAAGTTGAGGGTGTTGCCGCCACGCTCGAGCAAGTCGTACTTAGCCGAAATGGGCAACTCCCAACCCTTCGTATCGGACCTGATTAAGTTTTCGAGGACGACTTCGTTGCTGGGGCGAGTCACAGCGAAGTAGGGCTCGGCAGTGACAATAAGGCCGAATGCCTGAAGGTCGGTGCTTACGGTGAGATTGCTTTTGCCATCGTCGTTGGGGGCAATTTCACCAAGGTTCACTGGCCGTCCTTCGGGGGTGATAGCCCACAAAACATAAGTCAGGAACTCAGGTCCGATGGTCTGCGGTTTTCTGAGATGCTCGAAATTGGCCTCGACCTGCATCCGCCCGGTTCTGCTCTCGACCTTAGCTTTGCCGCTAGCCTCGGGCATGAGGTTAGTTCCACGAAAGTCCACATTCGTGGCGCCGCTGTGGTGACGATAATTGACGGCATTCACTGTCCGGGAAACGACCGTCACGTGGAAGGTCGGAGGATTGTTCGTGGAAGAAGTCGGCACCGCCGTTTGCTGTGCAAGAGCGCACGAACTGAGTACGAGCAGGGAGAGCAGGCAGCGAAGGTTCATATGAGCCCCTTGTGAGTCATCCGATGAGTTTGCTTTCGTTCGGATGCTAAGAAGCTGTGCTGCGTTTATTACTAAGTCAGGTCAGCTTCATTGCTGTACGGCAAGGAAGGCGAATGTTCTCTGTCACACAAAGTAGAAGGTTTAGCGCAGCGCTGTTGTCCAGATTAGTGACAAGCTTGGTTAGGATGATGAGGGTGAGTTGCTCAATCCGACCAAGGCGCCGGCTTACGGTCCCAACGGTGCTGTCGTAATTGTTGGAGCAGGCTCGCGTCCAGCGGCCCGGCATCGCTCGTGGCGAGGTTTTCTTTAACGTGAGTAGGTTTGCGCATACCAACGATGGTCGTGCTCACGATCGGGTTAGACAAGATGAATCGGAGCGCCAATTGCGAAAGACTCATGCCCGAGGGAACAATCTTTTTGAGCTCATCTACCCGGTCCATTGTGTTGTTAAGGTTTTCGGGGTTGAAGTACCCACTGCGCCAATCAGCGGCCGGGAATTTTGTGTCGCGAGTCATGTTTCCTCCAAGGCTCCCTTCATCGAGCGGCACCCGGGCGATGACTCCGATATCGAACTTCTCGCACGCAGGAAAGAGTTCATCTTCCGGCGACTGATCAAATATGTTGTAGATGACCTGCACGGTGTCGACTAAGCCGGAGCGAATTGCATTGATGCCATTGGCGGGTTCCCAGCGGTTGAGACTCAACCCGAAGTAGCGGATGACGCCATCGTTCTTGAGCTTCTCGACCGTGTCTCGAAATTCCTTTTCATTTGTCCAGCTGTCGTCCCAAACGTGAAATTGGAGTACGTCGATCGAATCCGTTCCGAGTTTCTGGCGGATGAGGTCCGCGTATTTGAAGACGTGCCTGGCGGGAAAAACTTCCTGATACTTATAGCTGGGCAGCGCTGGCCACTTGTCGTTCATCGGTGGAATCTTTGAAGCGGCGTACAGACGCTTGCCTTTGTTGCGCGCGATAATCTGGCCAAGCAGCGCGTCGCTCTTGCCTTCGCCGTATGCCCAGGCAGTGTCGAAAAAGTTGCAGCCGTTATCGACTGCGATCTGGAGAGCTTCGAGCGACTGCTGATCCTCAGAGCCGCTCCACCCGCTCATTCCCCACAGTCCATGAGCCATGTCACTCACCTTGAAACCGGTGCGGCCAAGCTTGCGGTATTTCATTCCTTGCACCTCGGGATGTTGCCGCGTCGAGATTAGCACAGCGTCTCGGTTGCGAGTGGGTGCGAGCGGCCTATTCTCATCATGTGGAAAGTCTTCTGATCCCGATTGATGGCACAGGTTTCCGGATTGGGTGTGCGAGATTGGAGCCGTTCCGCAGAAACAAATCGTGCGAGAGCAGCAACCTACCTCTGCGGGTTGCTTTGCATCTCAAACCAGACCACCAAGGAGGGTTGCATGCACAACGTGATTGGCATCTTTCGTGAATGCGAAGTTGCAGACCGAGCTGTGCGGGAGATACTGCAGGCCGGGATTCCCCAGGAGCGAATCATCTTTATGAGTGGTCTGGATGCGGCTGCTAAAGCCGAGTCGCTGCCAACCACCGATGCTGAACCGGAGGGCATGGGCAAAGCCATGGGCGAGTACCTGGGAGCCGTGACGGGAGCGAGTGCGGGACTCGCGCTTGGCAGCGCGTTGGCCAGCTTATTCGTGCCCGGCGTAGGCCCGATCATGGCGGCGGGAATTGGAGCAGCAGCAGTGCTAGGTCTAGGTGGAGCCGCTGCAGGCGCCAAGGTCGGACACGCATCGGAAGACGCGTTGGACGAGGGTGTGCCTAAGGATGATGTCCTTCTCTATCGTCAATTACTGAAAGAAGGCCGATCGGTGGTGATTGTTGAAGCCGAGAATGATCATCAGATATCCGCCTCGTCCGAAATCCTCAAGAAGAGTGGCTCCGACAAGATCGAGGATCTTAGACGAGACTGGTTGACGACGTCGCCCGAAGAGCAGCTGCGACGCGCGTCCTAGCCGGATGCGGAGAAACGGGTTTCAAGTATCTCAGGAGCTAACGCCTTGTTGAGAATAGGGTGATGGGATCATTGCAATTCAACGGATACAACGTTGCCTTCGGCCTCGCCCGATTCACGATAATTGAGGGCGATGCTCTGGTCAGTCCATGAACAGTTGAAATTATCGGCTCCGATCACAAGCGCATGGCGAGTATCCGTCACCTTCATTTTCCAGGTTTTGTTATTCGCTAAAACCGTCATAACCGCACTCGGCTGCGACGAGCAGTCCACAGTGACCAGTTTTCCCTTCAGGAATTTCGGGGCGGCAATATTGTGCGTCTGCGCTGGCATTGGTTCGCCTGATGGCGAGTCCTTTCCCGGCGGTTGGGCGTTCGCGTCGTGCCCGGCAGTCACGCGGAGGAGCTCGCCACCATTTTGTGGTTCTTTGGACTGCAAGAGCCGAGCTTTGAACGCCTGCGCTTCCATTAGGCTGCTCCCTGCACGCGAGGCAATCGCAGGAGTGGAACTACCCTGGAGTATGGTCAGCAGGGCGATACCTTCATCGATCTTTTGATCGGATAAGTACATCATCGCCAGATTAAATTGATAGGCCTCATTGCGAGGATTCAGCTCGACTGCCTTTTTCAGGGTCGCCAGTCCCTGTTCGCGCTCTCCTGAAGAGGACTGTGCGAACGCCAGCAAGGCATAGGCATCGGCAAAGCCAGGGTCCAGAGCAATGGAAGCCTGGAGTTCTTTCTTCATAAGCGCAATTTTGTCTGGATCGTCCGAGAAGCCACCCTCTTCGTTCAAGAGCAGAGCGGAATAGTAGTGAACCCTGGGATCCTTGGAATCGAGCGCGGAAGCTTTCTGGAAATACTCTTGAGCATGCGCGAAATCGCGTTTCCGCAAGTTGGCATAGCCTAAGCCGCGAAGAGCGCCGGCGTTTGCAGGCTGCTCTTTTAATATGTCCTGAAACTCCTGCTCTGCTTTTTCGTGATAGTCGATGGAGTGGAAGTGCATATCAGCCATGGCCACCTTGGCGTCGAGCGGACTGATTGGGTTGACGGTGTACACGGCGGAGTCGATATCGCCGGGGAGTGGAATTGGGTAGTAACGCACCCGGCCGCGGCCCATATATTTGCGGAGTTCCTTTTCCAGTTGTGCGGCGCTCATTCCGAAAGCCTGCTGAATAGCTTCCGCCATCGGAACCTTGCGGTCGAGCACTGCGCTGAAGTAGTTCGATAATTTCGGAATCTGCCCCGTGTCATACAAGTAGTGCACCAGGAGCCACGATTCCGCGTAGAACATGGATCTGCGATCACCCTCGTTATATGTCTGGGAATCGTGCCGCACTGAAAGCAGGTCAGCGATGTGCATCCAGCTGTTTTGCTGCAACACCTCCCAGTCGCCCGGAGGCGGCTGCAATCCCACCTTGGCAACTTTGTTGTCCATCTCGATGGCGGAGAAGTATTCCGCGAAGCCCTCTTCGAACCAGGGCTGAGTCTCGACGGAGATGTTGCCATTCATTAATTGATGCGCATACTCGTGAAAGACGACAACGAATGGGTCCGGCGCAGACATGTCGAGCAGAATGAAGCTTCGGTCTTCGCCACTCTGGAATAGTCCGGCCAGAGAGATGGGTTTGCCATGCCAAAGCGGGGCGAACTGGCGCAGCTCTTTGGTGCTGCGGAAGGCAATAATCTGGAGCGGCACGGGAAGATTGACCTTGGCCTTGGTCAGCAGAGCTCCGAATACAGCTCGCATCTGTTCGAACTTTAAGGCGACCTCGCGGCCTCGTTTTTCGCCCACGTCAGTGATCACAGAAAAATGGGGAGAGTGGACCTCGACCCATTGGGGATCACCCGCGAAAGAAGTTGAGGGCAGAACAAGAAAGAACAGAACAGCAATGAGACGAAACCCGCGCCACAAGCGTTGAGTCATGGCCAGAGCCCCTTGGTGGTGGCGGATATCCTACATCAACTCTGGATTTCGAGACAGTGATTTTGTTGACAAGTAATGCAGAAGCGCGTCCAAAGCAACGGGAACAAACGGGAGCAGAAAGCACTGTAAATATAAGTAGACACAACTAGAAGCTGGATGTGATGTTCTGTTGGAATTCGCAGTTATTTCGACTTCTCGGCGCGCGGGCTCCATCCTCCCTGAGCGCATGAGAAAAGGCGCGACTTAGTCGCGCCTTGCTCTGTTGTAACTGAGGTGTGCGAAGTTACACGACGAAGTACTTGGCTGCAGGATGATGGGCGACGATGGCAGAGGTGGACTGTTCCGGGTCGAGCAAGAATCCGCTAGTTAGCCGTACTCCAACGTTCTCCTCCGGATGGAGCAGCTGGAACAGCTTGGTCTGATCTTCCAGGTTCGGGCATGCCGGATATCCGAATGAGTAGCGCGAGCCGCGATATTTCTGGTGGAACAAGTCACGAATATGGGGTGAATCCTCGCCGGCAATGCCAAGTTCCTCGCGCATCTTCTTGTGATGATATTCGGCCAGGGCTTCTGCCGTTTCAACACTGAGGCCATGAAGATATAAGTACCTGGTGTATTCGCCTCCTTCAAAGAGGCGCTGGGTTTCGACGGAAGCTTTGGCTCCTATTGTCACCAGTGAGAGGCCGAGCACGTCCATTTTTCCGGAGCTCCTGGGGGCGAAGAAATCAGAGATGCTAAGCCTTCGACCTTCTTTCTGACGCGGAAAGGTGAAGCGCACAATCTCTTTCTGGCCGGTGGCGAGAACTTGAGCAGACGCGCCGCCATTGGGGACGGAATTTGCGCCAGGATCATACACAATCAAGTCATTGCCTTCGCTCTGGCAGGGGAAGTATCCGTAGACGACCTTCGGCTCAAATAAGCCACTGGACAGAATCTCTTCCTCTAACTTCATTTTGATAGGGCGGAACTTGTCTTCGACCAGGCGCAGGTAGTCTTGCTGCGAAGCGGTCTTCAGCTGCCACTGGTTTTTGAAGAGCGCGGTCTCGTTGATGTATTGAAAGATTTCACGCAGGTCATAGTCTTTGCGCACGCGCACACCCCAGAATGGCGGAACTGGGATATGAGGCGCATCGCTAACGACGGGACTGCGCTCCGCGAAGACCGGACCGGTTTCCTCGTCGACGGCAGCCGCCTTGGCATACTCCTTGACCGTCTTGCCATCTTGAAGGCGGCTTTCGCGCTGTCCGTCGGAAGAGACGAGGTCTTCCATAATGTGAAGGCCGGCAAACGCGTCGTCGGCATAGAAGACGCCGGCGTGGTATTCACGGCGTAAATCGTCTTCCACATACTTGCGCGTCAGCGCAGCGCCGCCGCAGATGACGGGAAATTGCAACTCCTGCCGGTGTAGATCCTGGAGAACGTACTTCATTTCGAGGGTCGACTTCACCAACAGACCACTGAGTCCAATGGCATCTGCGCCATTGTCCTGCGCAGCTTTGATAATTGAGTCGGCCGGCTGCTTGATCCCGAGATTCACAACTTTGTAGCCGTTATTGCTGAGAATGATGTCGACCAGATTCTTGCCGATATCGTGGACGTCACCCTTCACGGTGGCGAGCACAAGCGTACCCTTTTGCGTGCCCGCTTTTTTCTCCATCTTGGGCTCGAGATAGGCTACAGCCTGCTTCATCACCCCAGCGGAGTCGAGCACGGAAGGAAGCTGCATCTTGCGCGCGCCAAAAAGTTCGCCCACTGTTCTCATGCCATCCAGCAGAACCGTGTTGATCAAATCCAGTGGCGAGTACTGTTGCAAAGCGTCGTCCAAGAGCTGTTCGAGTGTCTGCTTCTGGGGGCCATCGCCCACCGACTTCTCGCCATTGATAATCGCGAACTTCAGTTTGTCATCGACGGAAAGGGTCTCCACATGGGCCGTGGTCGACGCCTGCGGCTTCCCTTTCATGCCCGCGAAGTGCTGCATGTAACGCTGCAGGGGATCGCCGTTAGATTCGTCGCGATAGATCAGCTTGCGCGCAAGTTCAACCTCTTCCTGAGGAATTTTGTAGAGGGGATAGATCTTGGTGTAATTGACGATGGCCATATCCAGGCCATTGTCGACGGCTTCGTGCATAAAAACGCTGTTCAGGACGCGCCGAGGGTAGGCATCCAAGCCGAATGAGATATTGCTCACGCCCAGCAGAGTTTTTACGTCGGGCAGTTCTTGCTTGATGCCCTTGACCGCCTTCAGGGTTTCGATTCCTGCGTTTCGGTAGTCTTCCTGGCCGGTAGAAATCGGCAAAGTCAAAGCATCGAAGATGAGGTCAACGGGGCGAATTCCATACTTGTCCGTCGCCAATTTGAAGATGCGCTTTGCGATTGCGATTTTCTTTTCGGCCGTGAGCGCCATGCCCTCTTCATCGATCGTAAGCGCGATTACGGCGGCGCCATAACGCTTCGCCATAGGCAAGACTTTTGAAGTCCGTTTTTCGCCGTCTTCCAGATTGATGGAGTTAATGATGGCTTTTCCGGGAATGCGCTTCAGCGCTTCTTCCACGACATCGGCTTCAGTGGAGTCGACGAGGACGGGCGCAGGCACACGGGTGGCAATCCTCTCGAGAATCGACGTGATGTAGTCCTTCTCGTCTTCCCCGACGATCGCGCAACAGAGGTCCAGCATGTGGGAACCTTCGTTCACCAACCGCTTCGCGAGCGCGAGAATCTCGTCATATTTCTTGCCGCGCACCAGGTTGCGAAAGTGCTCGACCCGCGTGGTCGTATTCATTTCCTCGGCAACGATGAGGGGCTTGGGATCGAGGTCCAGCGGAACCGAGGTGTACGCGCTGGAAGCTGCAGCAGTGGGCTTGACTTCGCGCCTGGCCGGCTCGACTCCGGTGACAGCATCTACTACCGCTTTCAGGTGCTCAGGGGTCGTGCCACAGCATCCACCGACGATGCGGACGCCATAGTCTTGGACAAAATGCTTGTGGTACTCCGCCAATTCTTCAGGGCTGAGGCGATACACGGCATGTCCACCCACGTTTTGCGGGAGACCTGCATTGGGTAAAACCGAGACGTGCTTGGTCGAGTTCAATCCCAAATAGCGGACGGCATCGTTCATTTCCTTGGGCCCAGTGGCGCAGTTCATGCCAATTACGTCGACGTCGAATAATTCGAGCGCGGTGAGGGCCGCGCCGATCTCAGTGCCCAGCAGCATGGTCCCGCTCTCTTGCAGCGTCACCTGCACGGTGACCGGCAATCGCTTTCCCGCCTTTTCCATTGCAGCGAAAACACCAACAACCGCAACCTTTGCTTGAAGGAGGTCCTGTGCGGTTTCGATGAGCAGCACATCGACACCGCCTTCGATGAGGGCGAGGGCCTGCTCTTCGTAAGCAGCGGCCATGTCATCGAATTTGATATGCCCCAGGGAAGGCAATTTGGTCGTGGGTCCAAGCGAACCGGCAACAAACCTCGGCTTGTCTTTGGTCGAGAACTGCTGGGCTACTTCCCTGGCGAGTTTCGCAGCGGCGATGTTGATCTCTGCAACACGATCCTGAAGGTCGAATTCACCGAGAACTGTGCGGGTGCCGCCGAAGGTATTGGTTTCCACCACATCGCAGCCGACCTTGAAGAAATCGGCATGGATGTCACGGATGATGTCGGGGCGGCTCAGCACCAAGACTTCGCTGCAGTTCTCTTTACCCCAGAAATCATCAAGGGTCGGGTTGCGCTTCTGGATATTGGTGCCCATGGCGCCGTCGTAGACGACGACGCGCTCGTTCACTAATTTTAGGAAATCATTCATGAGTTCCGGTCTCTCGACAGCTACATGCACGAACGCCGGCCCGCTGGGGGACCGGCGTTGATAAATGAATCAAACTGATTGAACTCTTATTCTCCTGGTGCGGGAACCGCCGGCGCCCCGCCCGCTATCTCAGCCTGATTGAAAACCACGTTTGCTCCAATGTGTGCTGGCGTGGGGGCCAGCATCTGCTCTTTTCTATAAATCAGAGCACTGGCATTGAAGGTCGCAATCTCGAATCCGTGCCCATGCGTGATGGCGTCGGTCGGACAGGCCTCGACGCAGTATCCGCAAAAAATGCAGCGGTTGTAATCGATGTTGTAAACCTTGGCATAGCGTTCCGCGCCACTTACGCGCTTTTCGGCGGTATTCTCGGCGGCTTCGATATAGATACAGTTGGAAGGACAGGCGGCCGCGCAGAGAAAGCAGGCAACACACTTCTCCAAGCCGTTCTCATCGCGCTGGAGAACGTGCACGCCGCGAAAACGCTCCTGAAACTGGGCACCTTTCAGAGGCCCGGAGCCCTTGGGATAGTTCTCCACGGTCGTGGGCTGGAACATCTCCAGGAAGGTGATGGACATGCCCTTCGCGATGGCCGCTATGTTCTTCAAAATCGCCATAAAGCTCGAATTCACAGTATACCGGATGGGTTAAAGATTAGTCAGGCGCGCGGCTACTCATGAGCAGGAATACTCGGTGCTGAAGGCTGTCCGCCGTCGTTTTTGAGGTTTTCGGCGGGTTTTTCTTCAGGCGCAGGGGCTTGAGGGTTTTCTTGGGGAAGATACTGCACGATGAGGGAAATGCGGCGATTGGAGGGATCGAGAGGATCCTTGACATTGCGGAGCCGCCGGTCGGCGTAGCCTCGGACTTCTGAAATCTGGTCGCCTGTGAGGCCGTTTTCTTCCATCAGGCGACGCGCCGCATTGGAGCGATCGGTGGAAAGCTCCCAGTTTCCGTAGTTGCGTGTTCCTGAGTAGGGATTCGCGTCTGTATGTCCCTCAAGGGCAATCTTATTGGGCAATCCTTTTAACTGCCCGGCTAACATGATCAGCAACTCACGTCCGTTGGCGTTCGGTTCCGGCTTTCCGGTGTCGAAAAAAGTGCCGGTTTCCGATTCCAGCATCTCGATGCGCAAACCCTCGGCCGTGACAGTCATGTCGATGTGGTCTTTTAATTTTTCGAAATCCGTTAGGTGGCGAAGGGATTTGGTGATCTGCTCGCGCAGTTCATTCATGTTGGTTTTGCTGACGAGCAGGTTTTCCCCCGAACCCATCTGATTAGTTCCTACTTTCTTGGAATTGCCGGTGGGGTCTTTGAAGTATCCGCCAACAGCTTCTTGCGTCTGCTTACTGGTATTGAGGAGCCAGAGGACGATAAACAATGCCATCATCGCGGTCACGAAGTCGGCGTAAGCGACTTTCCAGGCGCCGCCATGATGGCCGCTGTGCTTGCCTTTCCGCTTGATTACGATAATGGGTTGTGGAGATTCCATTTGCTCTTACTGAGCCGCGGTCGCGGGTTCGGCGGAAGCCGCTGCTGGTTCGCCCTCGGGTGGCGCAGCAGCAGCCCCGCCTCCGCGACAGGCCTTCTCAACCTCCAGAAAGCCTGGCCGAACGTGGCCAGGAATCGCCCGTCGCGCCATTTCCACCGCGATGATTGGGGCCATGCCCTTGCTGAATGAGGCCATCAGAATTCTAAGGACCAGCAAATGCGCATGTTCATCATCAGCTGCAGCCGCCATATTCGCGGCCAACGGACCGACTAGCCCATAGCACAGCAGAATTCCCAGGAACGTTCCCACCAGAGCTGCGGCCACTTTCTGGCCAATCTCTTCGGGAGGCCCGCCTAGCGCGCCCATGGTTATGACAACTCCCAGGACAGCGGCCACGATGCCAAGACCCGGTAACGAGTCTGCCGTGGTACTCAAGGCAGAGATTGGTTTACTTGTCTGCTGATGATGCACTTCCATGTCGATTTCCATCATCTGATCGAAATCGAAAGGCTCGACACCGCCGGTGATGGCTGTACGCATCGTGTCACACACGAAGTCGCGGATGTGGTGATCGTTCAAGAACTTTGGGTATTTCGAGAATATGGCGCTCTTGGATGGCTCCTCCACATCGCCTTCGATCCCAACCAGGCCTTCTTTTCTCGCCTTGTTCAGAAACTCGTACATCATCTTCAAGGATTCCAGATAGCGTTCCTTGGTGAACCTGGAACCCTTTAATGTCGCAACGAGGCCGCCCATGATTTTCTTGAGGATGTGGAGTGGGTTTGCGATGAGGATGGTGCCCGAAGCTGCTCCCCCGATAATGAGCAACTCGGCTGGCTGCAGCAGCACGCGGATGTTGCCGTGCTCCATGAGGAAGCCACCTATGACCGCCCCGAACACCAGCAAGATCCCGATGATGACGAACATGCCTTAATCCTCAGGTTGCGCGCATGGAGGTGTTGCTAGCTGCTTGTTGGTTTCAAGGTTGTTGAGCTGAGCTTGAGTTCGAACCAGCAGAGACTCGAGGGTTTCTCCGGGCTCGGGTTCCGCCACGGCCAGGACCATGGAAAGGGGAACCGAGTCACCCCACCAGTGGATCTGGGATAATCCGAGAAACTTCGCTACAGGTTGTGCCAGGCTCCCTTTGGTACGGTTGCCCACAAGAATAGCCAGCAGCTCATTTCTTTCCCAACACCCCAAGAAATCGGCCGGCCGCAAAACGTTGCTGAGGGTCTGGGCTGCCGACTGGAGCATGCGCTCGGCCGCTGCTTGTCCATGTGTGGCGCGAAAAGCCTTGTCAGCTGCCAAACTGATGATCAAGATGCTGAAGGGGATGTGATGTTCAGAAAACCGCCCCATCTGCTCGCGCAGCCGAGTTCGGGTGAACTCTACGTTGGGGAGGCCTATCACAGGGTCCAGGCACCCATGAGTGGCGAGTTCCTGGTACCGAAGTTCCGGCCCATCCGCCGGTCTATGTTCATCGAAGCTCTGCGATGCGCCGATTACGTTGCCGTGCGCATCGCGAATAGCAACACACCACATGTGGACGGGTAACAGGTGACCGCTTTTGTGCCGAAGATATACCGACATCTCGCGCTTCTTACCATCGAGTAAAGTCTGAGACAACGGGCAAGCGCTGTCACACAAGTCGGTTCCATGCTCGTCGCAGTGCATCAGCAAGCTCTCTTCGCAGATGCGACCCAGCACGTCTTGCCGCAGGTATCCGGAAATGCGTTCCGCACCGTCGTTCCAGCACAGGATTCGACGGGAACGGTCCACCATGTACACCCCGGCCTGCAAGGACTCGAGAACGTAGCGGAAGACGTCAGGATCAAGCAGAGACATTTATCCCAAGGCTCCGAACTATCTATCGGCGGGAATCAACGTGGACGTTAGGAGGAAGAGGGATGCTATGTAACCAAGGACAAGGCCAAGCCGGAGATCGAAAGGACGTGCCCTCGCGGGTGCGTATGCGCGACACCGGGAAGGCACGTCTGAAGAAGTTATGGCGAATCTACTGTCAGGCTGCTTTCAGTCCACGAATATCGCCGAGCAAAACCTGCTCGTGACCTTCAGGATTAACCTTTTCATAAACTCGGCGGATGATTCCCTGGGGATCGACGAGGAAGCTGGTCCGTTCCCAGAACTTCATTCCTTTCCACTCTGATTGACCGATGCCGAGGTTTTTCATGAGGTCGCCTTTGGTGTCGGAGAGCAGGTCGATGGTAAATGCGAACTTGTTGCAGAAGTTCTTATGCGAGGTGACATCGTCCTGGCTCACACCGACAACCTTGACGCCGGCATCCTCGAAGTCCTGTTTGGTGGCGGTGAAAGATTTCCCCTGAATTGTGCAGCCGGGCGTGTCATCTTTCGGGTAGAAGTAAACGACCAGCCAGTTTCCCGCGAAATCGCTGAGCTTCACTGTCTGGCCGTCCTGGTTGGGAAGAGAGAAATCTGGAAAGCGTTGTCCAGCCTGAATCATTGCGTCGTCCTTTCATCAGTGTGAATACGAATATTCGACGTTTAGTGGCGCTTGATCAGTCGATGCCAAATTCTTTGGCAAGTGCCTTCCATTTTGCATCGACGGTAGCCTTGGTCTTGCTGTCCATAATAATTTCGCCGGGCCAGGGACGTGAAAACCCTTCCGTCTGCCATTTGCGAGTTGCGTCGACGCCCATTTTGGAGCCGTAGTTAGCAAGCCTAGCGGCATGATCAAGGGAATCTACAGGACCCAAAGTGAACTGAATATCGCGTTCCGGATCAATATTGTTGAGGGCTTTCAGCGTGACTTCGCCGAGATCCTGCACATTGCAGTCCTCATCCACCACGATGATGCACTTGGTGAACATCGCCTGTCCCAGGGACCAGATGGCGTTCATCACTTTCCGTGCCTGGCCCGGGTAAGACTTTCGAATCGAGACGATCATCAGGTTATGGAACACACCTTCGATGGGAAGATTGATGTCGACGATTTCGGGGATGGTAAGCCTCATCAACGGCAGGAAGATGCGCTCGACTGCCTTACCCATCCAGCCGTCCTCCATAGGCGGTTTGCCCACAATGGTGGTCGCATAAATGGGATCCTTGCGATGGGTGACGCAGGTGACGTGAAAAACCGGGTATTGATCTTCGAGCGAGTAGAAACCGGTGTGATCGCCGAATGGCCCTTCGGTTCGCAATTCATCCAGGTTCACATAACCTTCGAGCACGATCTCTGACGAAGCTGGGACTTCCAGATCGACGGTCTCGCATTTGATGAGTTCGACTGGCTTCTGGCGCAAGAATCCCGCGATCAGGTATTCCTCGACATCAGGGGGTGCAGGAACGATAGCGGAGAAGGTAATGGCGGGATCGGTCCCGAGAGCCACGGCGACGTCCATTTTGCCGGCAGGCATATGGTGGTCCAACTGCGAGCCGCCCGAGGTCCGGGCCATGATGTCAACCGCTTCTGCCTGGGTTGAGCTGCTCGCGCCGGCCGCACTCCGGAGGCGCTCCCGGTAATGCTCAGCCGCAACTTTCTGGCGCTGCCAATGCATGCCGGTCGAGGTCGCATCGTAAACCTGCATCCGGTACATGCCGACGTTTCGCTTTCCGGTTCGAGGATCGCGCGTGACAACGCAGGGCAGGGTAATGAAGCGTCCAGCATCTTGCGGCCAGCATTGCAGAACCGGGAAATCGAGCAGCGAAAAGTTATCGCGCTTGATTACCTCTTTGCAGGGCGCAGTGGTCACGTTCTTAGGGAAGAACTTGCCCATCTCTGCAAGCATGGGCAGCATCTTCACCTTGTCGAGAAAACCTTGTGGCGACTTCACGTCCATGAAAGCGCGGATGCGTTCCGCGATCTCGTCGAGTGACTTCACGCCTAAGGCCAACTGCATGCGCCGAGCCGAGCCGAACTGATTGATGAGAACTTGTGAGCCGGGATAGCCTTTAACATTTTGGAAAAGTAAGGCTGGACCTCCGAGCGCACCGTCCTTCCCTGAGCGGCTCTTTGAGACCCGGTCGGTAATCTCGGCAATCTCGAGGATAGGGTCAACTTCGGCCCGACATCGTTTCAGTTCTCCGGCACGGTCGAGAGCGGAAATCCATTCGCGCAGATCTTCGTAGGCCAAATTAGCTCCATAAGGGTTTCGCGTCGCAGTAAACCGCGGCCCGGGTCATACGATCGAAAAACCCTCACACAATGAACCGCTGATTATAATGGCAACCTCGCCGGGCTCACGCGATTCGAAAAACAATCACTAGATGCGGACCTTGTCATTGCGGCTATCGAATCCGGGAACTGGATTGTCCGAATATACGTAAGACAAAAGGGCGGCTTTGTGTCGAATCGAGCCGCATCGGAGTAGATATGAGAATGATGCTTGCCGTGCTCCTCCTGCTCAGCAGTTTCGCCAAAGCACAGCGACTGCCGGATACGGTCGTACCGGAACATTACCAGCTGACCCTTACCCCTGATTTGCAGAAAAAGACGTTCCAGGGCGAGGAAACAATCCGTATCCGGTTACAGAAAGCGACGCCGACAGTCACGCTGAATGCTGCCGAGATCACGTTCCAAGAAGTGAACATTGACCAGGGTGGCTCGAAACAGACAGCTAAGGTTGCTACCGACCCGAAGGAGGAGACGGCGACCTTCACGGTGGATAAGCCTCTCGCAGCCGGGGAAGCTACCCTTCACATTGTCTATTCAGGAATCCTGAACGACCAGATGCGCGGCTTTTATCTGAGCAAGAGTGATAAACGGAACTATGCCGTCACGCAATTCGAGGCGACTGATGCACGACGCGCCTTTCCCAGCTTCGATCAACCGGACAAGAAGGCGATTTTTGAGGTGACTGCAATCGTAGACCAAGGGGACATGGCCATTTCCAATGGCAAGGTTGTGTCTGATACGCCAGGTCCAGGAAACGGCAAGCATACGGTCAAATTCGCCGCCTCGCCGAAGATGTCGTCCTACCTGATGGCGCTTGCCGTGGGCGACTTCGAATGTGAACAGGGTGCCGCAAATGGAATTCCGATTAGGGTTTGCGGTACACCGGACAAAAAAGGCATGGGACAGTTTGCCCTGAAGGCAGCGGAATTTACGCTGCACTACTACGACCAATATTTCGGGATTAAGTACCCCTACGGGAAGCTGGACATCATCGGAATCCCGGACTTTTCTGCCGGGGCAATGGAAAATGTAGGTTGCATCATTTCGCGGGACCTGATCCTCTTTGTGGACCCGAAGAGTGCCTCGTACCAGCTACAGAAGGCGGTAGCGCAAGCAGCCGTGGCGCATGAAATGGCGCACCAGTGGTTCGGTGACCTGGTCACGACCAAATGGTGGGATGATCTGTGGTTGAATGAGGGTTTTGCTACCTGGATGTCGTTCAAGCCGGTTGAGGCGTACCGCCCGGACTGGAACATGCGAGCCGATGCCGTGCAATCGGCCGACCAAGCGATGGACGAGGATTCGCTGAACTCCACGCACCCCATTCACCAGGATGTGAAGTCTCCCCAGGAAATTCTGGAACTTGCCGATTCGATCACCTATAACAAGGCCGCTGCAATTCTGAGCATGATCGAAGGCTATGTCACGCCGGAAGTATTTCGAAAAGGGATTAACACATATTTGTCGAAATATTCCTACAGCAATGCCACTTCAGAGGACTTCTGGACCACGATTGCGCAGGTCTCGAACAAGCCGGTGGATAAGATCATGGCGGGGTTCGTGCAACAGCCGGGCGTGCCGCTGGTTTCCGCAAAGACGTCCTGCAGCGGTGGACAAACCAGATTGGCTTTAACGCAACAGCGCTACTTTTATGATCGGAAGCTACTTGAGGGCGGGAGTCCGGAGCAATGGCAGATTCCGGTTTGTCTGAAATCAGGGCAAAACCAGAAATGCCAACTGCTGGCGAACAAATCCGAGGAGATTGCCTTGACGGGCTGCGACCCGGTTTATATCAACTCAGGTGCACGAGGCTACTACCGAGCGGGTTACGATGCGAGGAATTTGCACAACCTGGCCCAGGTTGCGGAGCGGAACCTCTCGGCGGAGGAGCGAATCCGGTTAGTTGACGACGCTTGGGCAGGTGTACACGTTGGCCGTCTCAATGTAGGAGATTACATGGTCCTGGCAGAGGCGCTGAAAGATGACCCCAGCCGGGCAGTAACAGACGAAGTGACCGCTGATTTACGCTACGCGGCGGATTATCTGGTAAACGACGATGACCGCTCGGGATACCAAAGTTGGGTGCGGAAGACATTTGGTCCAGTAGGAGACAAGCTTGGCTGGACGCCGACAGCAAATGAAAGTGAAGAGCGGCGAGCGCAGCGCGCTGATCTATTCAACTTAGTGGGCTTGGCTGGCGAGGATCCGAAACTGATTCCAATCTCGCGTGACCTGGTGCAGAAAGCAATGCGCGGCGAGACCGTCGATGGCACATTGCTGTACCCGGCTACCAGAATTGCAGCCCGCAATGGTGACACGGCGCTGTACGACGAAGTACTTCAGCGCTTGAAAGTTCCTCAGTCTCCGGAAGAATACTTCCGCTGGCTGCGGATGCTGGGGCAGTTCCGGGATCCGGCACTTGTACAACGCAGTCTTGAGTACGCGATTTCCGACCAGGTGCGCTCGCAAGATGCCCCGTTCCTTTTCGGTTCGTTGATGGGAAATCCGGCAGCGCGCAAGCCGGCGTGGGATTTCGTTCGGGAGCACTGGCCGCAGGTTCAGGCGAAGCTGACGAACTTTTCCACGGGCGCGATCATAAACAGTGCGGCGCAGTTTTGTGATGCCGCTGATCGCGATCAGGTAGAGCAATTCTTCAAACAACATCCCGCTCCGGGCACCGACCGCACTTTGAAACAGTCTCTTGAATCCATTAACAACTGCATTGATTTACGCCAGCAGCAGCAAACCAACCTGGCATCCTGGCTGCGAGAACAAACGAGCGCCAGCGGGACGGGCGGTGGAAAGCAGTGAGGAGGTTCTGTTCGTGCTCCCGGCGAGAAAAATCATGAAACATTGACTCGGTGCCGCCGTTGTTACACGCAAGAGAATAGCGATCCGGGGCGAACACGTGCGGAGGCAGACTTGGGGGCGACAGTGCTGCGGTGGTTGCTGAGTGGAAGCAGCGGCAGTTCTTCATGGAGGCCACAGTGCTAGACTGAGGAGAGCGGTCCCCATCCTTATCGTATGCCTAGCCGTGCGGCTGTAAAAGGTTCAAAGAGCAGAGGGCATTCCCTCGACCAAGGTCGGGAGATGCTGCGTCGCCAGGCGTGGAGCGATGCCTTTTCTTATCTCTCAACCGCGGATCGCGAGGATGGTCTCGACCCAGACGATCTCGTGGAGCTTGCTCAAGCCGCTCAACTGATTGGCAAGGAATCGGAGAGCGCGGAGCTTTTGGCACGGGCGCACCAAGGCTTCTTGCGGCGAGGAGATACGCAGCGCGCAGTCCGCTGCGCATTTTGGCTGGGCTTTGTTGCGCTGCTCAACGGCGAAGTCGCACAGGCTGGTGGCTGGCTTTCTCGTGCTGAGCGCCTGCTGGCAAGGGAGTCCGACTGTGTGGAAAGGGGTTATTTGCTCCTGCCGACCGGATATCGCTCGGTTCACGGGGGCGATCCGGCTCTCGCGTATGCGACTTTCGTACAAGCTGCGGAGATAGGGACGCGATTTGGCGACAGAGATTTAGCGACGCTAGCGTTGCAGGGGCAGGGCCGTGCGTTAATCCGGCAGGGAGAGATGAGCCGGGGGGTGACGCTGCTGGACGAAGCAATGGTCGCGGTCACGGCCGGCGAGGTATCTGCTTTAGTTGCGGGCGGAGTGTATTGCAGCGTGATCGAGGCCTGCGGAGAAATTTTCGATTTGCGGCGTGCGCAGGAGTGGACGTCGGCGTTGGAGAAGTGGTGCTCGTCCCAACCAGACATTGTCCCGTACCGCGGGCAATGCATGATACGCCGTGCTGAACTGCTGCAGTTACACGGGTCATGGCCGGATGCTCTGGAGGCGGCGCGGCAGGCAAGTGAATGGCTGTCGAGGCCAATGCCAAAACCTGCGATGGGTGCTGCGCTCTATCGTATAGCGGAACTTCATAGAGTTAAGGGTGACTTCCCTGCGGCCGAGGCGGCCTATCACGAGGCAAGCCGGTGGTCGAGGGCTCCGCAACCGGGCTTGGCACAACTGCGGCTGGCCCAAGGTAAATTGGATGCTGCAAGCGCAAGCATCCGGCGCATGGCGGAAGAAGTAAAAGAGCCTGGAAGCCGAGCCAGAGTTCTGGACGCTTACGTCGAGATCATGTTGGCGGTCAAAGATTTGTCGGCGGCGCGCGTCGCTGCGGATGAGTTGTCGGAAATTGCCCTGCGGGTGCAAGCTCCATTTCTGCGGGCCATCTCATCTCGCGCCCACGGAGCGGTTCTTCTCTCCGAGAACGATTCATCGAAAGCGCTCGACGTGCTCCGAGAATCGTGGCAAACCTGGTGCGAACTAGAAGCCCCGTACGAAGCGGCGCGAGTCCAGGTCCTTATGGCTGTGGCGTACCGCCAACTCGGAGATGAGGATGCCGCCAAACTAGAGTTTGCCTCAGCTCGCAGGGTCTTTGAACGGCTAGGGGCCACGACAGATTTAGCTCGGCTGGACGCTGCAGTTGACGAGCAAGCTTCTCACTCCTCGAACTCGTTGACCACGCGCGAAGTGGAGGTTTTGAAGTTACTGGCATCCGGGGCTACGAATCGCGAGATCGCGCACAAGCTCTCAATCAGTGAAAAGACAGTCGCGCGCCACGTCAGCAACATCTTCATGAAGCTGGACCTTTCCTCCAGAGCAGCGGCGACTGCATATGCTTATCAGAATAAGCTGGTTTGATTCCTACATAGAATTACCCACATGGTCAAAAGCAACGAATGGGTACTGCTGCCGATGCGGCGGGTAGCGGCGGAGTCTAAACTTCAAGCAATGACGGCCCACTCAGGGCCACAGTTGGAGGTGAAGTATGGATAATCCGTACGAACTCAAACGCATACAGACGATTGTTATCGGCGGTGGCCAAGCAGGGCTATCTGTGGGATATCAGTTGAAGAAGCGTGGTCTGCCCTTCCTTATTCTTGACGCGAATGAGCGCATTGGGGACGCATGGAGACGGCGGTGGGACTCGCTGCGCCTGTTCACGCCAAGCAGATATGCCGGCTTGCCGGGAATGAAGTTTCCTGGCCGAGGCGATGGCTTCCCGACCAAAAACGAGATGGCGGATTACCTGGAATCTTATGCCAGTCGTTTTGAGCTACCGGTTCGGAACGGCGTGAAGGTGGATCGATTGTCCCGAGAGGGAGACCGCTTCGTAGTGACGGCCGGCAGCCTGCGTTTCGAAGCGGAACAGGTGGTGGTTGCCATGGCTAACTACCAGCAACCGCGTGTGCCTGCTTTTGCGCGAGATCTCGATCGGGGGATCGTTCAGCTCCATTCCCATGACTACCGGAATCCAGCACAGCTGCAGCCGGGCGGAGTTCTCGTGGTAGGAGCAGGAAATTCCGGCGCTGACATTGCTATCGAAGTTGCCAAGGGTCATCCCACCTGGATGGCAGGAAAAGAATCTGGCCACATCCCGTTTCGCATTGAAACGGCGATTGCACGCTTCTTCCTGGTCAGATTGGTCAGATTCTTCGGACACCATATCCTTACGGTGAGGACGCCGATTGGTCGAAAGCTTCGCCCTAAACTGATCTCGCACGCCTCGCCCCTGGTGCGGGTTAAACCACAGGACTTAATCGACGCAGGCATAGAGCGAGTTGGCCGAGTCGCGGGGGTGCGGAACGGCCAGCCCATGCTGGAAGACGGGCGCGTACTCGAGGTGAAGAACGTGATCTGGTGCACAGGGTATCACCCCGGCTTTTCGTGGATTGACCTGCCAGTCTTCGACGAAAACGGGCAGCCAATACACGAACGCGGAATCGTGCAGCGTGTACCGGGCATGTATTTCGTTGGCCTGCACTTTCTTTATTCGATGACATCGGCGACGGTAACAGGAGTGGGAAGGGACGCCGCACGTATCGCCAACGCAATCAAGGCGCACAAGGCGACCCGCAAAAGCGAAAGTGCGAGCCGAGTGCTTTCCGCGGAAGCGGCCTGACTCAAGTAGATTCAACAGATTGGCAGCGGCTCAGCGCATACACTACTGGCATCTTCGGCGAGGCTGATGCCAGCAGTGGCACGCGTTGGGCCTGACGCGCGCGGAAACGGCCTGAGGGCAGAGGCCGCTCTCGAACAGGGATATGGAGTTATTTTTTCTTAGGAACTTTCGCGCCCTTTTTGCGTGCTTCGGAGAGGCCGATGGCAATGGCCTGCTTCCTGCTCTTCACCTTGCCTCCTTTACCGCCTTTGCCAGAGCGCAACGTGCCGCTCTTTTTCCGGCGCATGGCACTCTCAACTGATTTGCTGGCCCCCTTGCTGTATTTCCGTCGTGACGAGGACTTCTTTTTCGTGGGCATGCATTTCCTCCGGTGCTTAGAGGAAAAAGATCCAGTGAAGGTTGTGTGAACGTTACGTCCTGCAACCCAGTTACCTGTGTTTTCCGGCTGATATAAACTTCTTTAGCGCGTTCGGGACCGTGGAACTTTACAGGGGCGGCGGATGTGCCCCAATTCAGCATCGACATACTATATGTAGTTCTCGACCGCCGCTCCGGTACCCGAAAATCATGAAGTGGATATCACGTCACTCTTCATTCGAGGTCTTGGGCTTATCTCTCATCCTTTTTGTTCTATCCGCCGCGCTATCGGCGGTTCCCGTAATCCGCGAATTGCAGATTCGTCTTACTGACACGTTGTTTAAAATCGTGCCCGTCCCGAAACAGCGCTCGCGCGTCCAGTTGGTGTTAATTGATGATGAGAGCTTACAGAAATACGGTCGATGGCCGTGGTCTCGAGTTTTGCTTGCGCAGCTGAACCAACGTTTGAGCGAAGCTGGCGCGCAAGTCATCGGTTTGGACATTCTTCTGGCGGAGCCAGAAGGAGCTGACGCGGATCGCGCGCTGGAGAACTCGCTAAAGAGTTCCGGGCGCTCAATCATCGTGGATAAGATTGCATCGTTTCCCGAAGGAAACCATTGGATCGAGCCTCTGCCACAGTTTGCGACGTCGGTAGCGGCAGTAGGACACGCGCACGCAGTTCTGGATCCTGACGGAGTGTGCCGACGCTTCCCTCTCCGCGAGCTGACGCTGGACGGACCGCGATGGGCTTTTGCGGTTGAAGTTGCCCGGCGCACGGATGCTGAGAGCACCCGGAGATTTCTGGCGCTGCACGGAATTCCCTATGAAGAACAGTCGCCCGTGGTCAGTTTCGCGTCCCCTTATCTCGCCATGATTGACTTCCGGCGGGACGGGTTCGACACCATCTCGGCGAGCCGTGTGCTGGAAGGCGCAAACCTCGGCTCGCTGCGGGACCGACCGGTGTTGGTGGGCTTCGGGTCGACCGAGATCGGCGACCGCCTTAGCACACCGCTGAGCACGGAGCTTCCCACGCCCGGGATTGAGGTGCACGCGCAAATTCTCGACAACATTCTTAACGAGCGCATTCTTCGCGTATCGCCAGTGTGGGTCGTCGCCACAGTTCTCTTTCTCACGTGCGTGCTTACCATCATTTTCTTCCGCCGGTGGCGTGGACTCTCGGGTGTCACATTGCTGCTGGTTATGGCTGGGTTTGTGTACGGCATATCGATGCTGGTGTTTACCTGGACCCGACACATTCTTCCGGCGGGACCCGTGATGCTTGCCGTTGTACTAGGACCGTTACTGGTCTACACCAATGATTTCGTAAAGGTGGAGCGCAGCCTCTCGCGGCAATTAGTCGGACTGCGGTCGTGGCTAGCGTTGCGTGGGCATGCGCCACCGCTGGACGATAAAGTCGATCTTTCCTGGCGGCTGGAATTGTTGCAGAAACTGCAGACGGATTTAGGATCTCTCTATGAGTTACATGAGACTCTCCTGGAGTCCACCCAGGACCTAGTCGCTATTTTTAATGAACAAGGAAAATTGCTGCTCAAGAATCGCGCATTCTCGGCTGCGTTGGAAAGTTCAGAAAGCAAAGTCTCGAGCCTCGACCAGGTCCGCTCCCATCTAGCCCCTAATGAAGACGCGCCTCTCGTGAACAAAGAACTGGTGGAAGAGGGAGAGGTGTATCTGAACAACGAGCTCTATGCGATGCGGATCGCACCTTTGCCTCCGACCACGATGTCCCCAGGAGGGGGAACTATTCTGACCCTGACGAACTTGCGTACACGCGTAGAACGCGACCGGGCACGCGCCGAGGCGCTCGGCTTCATCACTCATGAACTGCGTACCCCAATCGCATCGATTCAAGGGTTTGCCGAGATAATGATGAACTACCCAGGCAGCGAGGACTGCGAGAGTGCTCCGGAAACGATCTACCGGGAGTCGAAACGGCTGCTAGCGCTCATCAGCAGTTATCTTGATGTACTCCGTCTCGACGCAGGAGCCAAACCACTCTCGTTGAACATGGTCGACGTGGTTGGAATTGTGCAGCAGGTTTTTGACATTCTTCAGCCTTTGGCGAGCGCATCGCGCATGCGCTTGCTGTACGAGGGCCCAGAGGTTGTGTCAGTTTTCGCCGATGCCCCGCTGATCAGCGGTGCGATCTTGAACCTGGTGAGCAATGCGATTAAGTACGGGAAGCCAGGTACTGACATTGGGGTGGCGTGCTCGTACAACAGTGATGAAATTTTAATCAGTGTGCACAACGTTGGGCGTCCAGTGAGCGTGGAAGTGATTCCCCGCCTGTTTGAACCGTATTATCGTGCATCCAATATAGACAGCAGCAAAGCTGGTTGGGGCTTGGGGCTTGCCTTCGTGAAGCGCATTGCGGAGAAGCACGGAGGATCAGTGAGCGCGCACAGCCGCGATGACGGTATTTCCTTCGATATTCACCTTCCAGCAAGATCGGACGCGGCGTTCTCAGCAGGGGAAACTATATGACCATCGTGAGACAGATCTGCTCGGCAGTGATTGTTCTAGTCGCCTTTTGCGTAGCTGCCGGTCAAGAACCACAGACGGCCACATTGCCAGTCGGCTCCGCCATCATTGCTGAGTTCAAGGGCGAGGCGTCGCTACGATCGCCGCAAGGAGATCCTCTGACGTTGAATGTAGGCACGGTACTCCCGGCGGAAACTGTTATTGAGACGATGAAGGGCAGCAGCATTTTGCTTAATCTGCAAGACAACTCTCAAGTTCTAATCAAGGGCAATAGCCACGTGGTGCTGAAGTCGCCGATCGAGGGGCGAGGCGACTATCTGGAGCTACTCATCGGAAAAATTCTTGCCAAGATCCAGAAACGGTTGGGAAATGCGCCTTCGTTCCGCATGGGAACGCCGACAGCCGTGAT
>Ga0207657_10000648_pt1 | contig 37063 bp, 28 predicted proteins | sample KBSC33metaG_FD_184316 | JGI IMG/M metagenome (GOLD analysis project Ga0207657, IMG submission 184316) | Corn rhizosphere microbial communities from Kellogg Biological Station, Michigan, USA - KBS C3-3 metaG (SPAdes) (version 2) | ecosystem: Host-associated > Plants > Roots > Rhizosphere > Soil ...
GGCCTGTTCCGCGAGGAGGGGCTCGACTACGAGTTCCAGGTCACCGGCTTCGCGAGCGGCTCCACGCCGCCGTCGGTCGGGCCGAGCGACGCCAGTCCGATCTCAGTGCGCAGCGGCGCGTTCGAGGACATGTCGCAGGGCCGGTCGTGCGACGTGTCCGCCGCGTGCCACTGGGCCGTGAACGCTGCGGCGTCGCACGAGCACGGGAAGATGTGGGGCACGGCCTACTCGGTCTGCGAGTCGGGCATCTTCGTAGCGCCCGAGTCGCCCTACCAGCGGCCCGAGGACCTGGCGGGAGTGAAGGTCGGAGTGGGCTACCACTCGGGCAGCCACTACTCGGCGATCCAGGGGCTCGAGCCCTTCCTCGAGCGCTCCGAGATCGAGCTCGACTTCGTCGGGCTCCCCTACGACCGCGTGCGCCACATGCAGGCGCGCCGGATCGAGGCGGCGAACGTCTTCGGCGCGCAGTTCTACATCCTCGAGCAGCTCGGCTACCGCAAGCTCGTGGACACCACGTTCATCATGGGCTTCCTGGTCGCGGCGGACGCGGACACCGAGGACCTCAACCGCTACTTCCGCGCGGTGGATGCAGCGTCGCCGCGGGTCAAGGTGTTCTCGCTCGGCATGAGCGACGAGGGGCGCGAGATGCTCGCGGTGGCCATCGCCGATTCGGCGACGATCGCGCGGCTGGACGACTATCGCGCCATGGCGGCGAAGCTTGCCGATCCGCGCAGCACCACGCCGGCCGAGCGCGCGCGGCTGGTGAAGGAAGCCAAGCCCATCTACTGGCTCACGGGGAGCATTCACAGCCCCGAGACGGGAAGCCCCGAGATGCTGATGGAGCTGGCGTATCGCCTCGCGGTGGAGGAGACACCGTTCGTCCAGGACATCCGCGATCATGTGATCACGCTCATCACGCCGGTGACGGAAGTGGATGGGCGAGATCGCGCGGTGGACGTTGCCAAGCTCTCGCGTTCCCTCGGCCTCGGGCCGCAGGGGGTCTCGCTCACCTACTGGGGCAAGTACACGGCGCACGACAACAATCGTGACGGCATGGTGCTGTCCCAGAAGCTGACGCAGCACGTGATGGATGGCTTCGTGCACTGGCGCCCGACGGTGATGCACGACCTGCACGAGTCGGTGGCGTTCCTGCACACGAGCACGGGCACCGGGCCGTACAACGACGAGTTCGATCCGATCGTGATCGACGAGTGGCACACCCTCGCCTATCAGGAGATCACCGAGCTCACCAAGCGCGGGCTCCCGGGAGTGTGGACGCACGGCTTCTACGACGGCTGGGCGCCGAACTACATGCTCGCCATCGCGAACCTGCACAACTCCATCGGCCGGTTCTACGAGACGTACACCTCGATGAACGCCGATTGCCAGGTCACCAACCTTCCGGCGTCGCAGACCGAGCGGCGGTGGGACCGGCCCAGCCCGCCGGTGAACGGGATCAAGTGGTGCATCCGCAGCAACATCAACTACCAGGAATCGGGCGTCATGACGGCGCTCAAGTACGTCGCCGACCACGCCGACACCTTCCTCGAGAACTTCGCCCTCAAGGCGGAACGGCAGGTGAACAAGGGGAAGACCACGGCGCCGTACGCGTTCGTCATTCCGCGCAGCCAGCGGCGTTCGGCCGAAGCGGCGGATCTCGTGAACCTGTTCCGCCAGCATGCGACGGAGATCCAAGTCGCCTCGCAGGACTTCACGGTCAAGGGCGCCACCGCGAAGGACGCACCGGTGGAGGTGAAGGCGGGTGACTGGATCGTGCGCATGGATCAGCCGTACACGCAGACGGTGCGCACGTTGCTCGCCATCCAGCACTTCAAGCCGGATGATCCGTCGCCGTACGACGACACCGGCTGGACGATCGACGAGCTGCGCCACGTGACGACGCTGAAGATCGCCGACCCGGCGGTCCTCAGGGCGCCGATGACGCCGCTCACGACGGACGCGACGGTTGCCGGCGCCATCTCCGGCAGCGGCGGCGTGCTGCTCGTGCCGCACCTCGGTGATTGGCGCTCCGCGGTGCTGCCATGGAAGACGGGGCGCGCGAAGGTCACGGTAGCCGATACCGCGTTCAGCGTCGGCGGTCGCAACTACGATCGCGGCACGTTCATCATCGAGAACGCCGATGCGCCGGCGCGCGACGCGATCGTCGCGCTCGGGCTCGGCGGGACGGCGACCGGTGCAGCGCCGGCCGTGCGGCGCCACGCCGTGACGGCGCCACGGGTGGCGCTCGTGCACTCGTGGATCGAGACGCAGAACGAGGGCTGGATCCGCTACGCCTTCGACCGCATGGGCGTGCCGTACACCTACATGGCCGACCAGAAGCTCGTGCAGCCGCGCGCGCTGGAGAAGTTCGACGTCGTGGTGCTCCCGCACATCAACGGCGCCGCGACGACGATCGTGAACGGCCGGCCGATGGTGGGACCAGCGATCCCATGGAAGAAGACGGCGCTCACCCCGAACATCGGCCGGATCGACCAGACCGACGACACGCGTCCGGGCATGGGACTCACGGGCCTCGCGGCACTTCGTGCCTTCGTGGAGCGCGGCGGCCTGCTCGTGACGGAGGGCAACAGCTCGAGGGTGCCGATCGAGTTCGGGCTGGTGCCCACGGTGAGTGTCGCGCCGCAGCAGAAGCTGCTCGCCCGTGGCGGCATCTACCGCGCGCAGCTCATGCTCGGTTCGAGCCCGATCGCGTACGGCTACGAGCGCACGACCTTCCCGCTGTACTTCAATCAGGCGCCACTGCTCAATGTGCAGGCCGCACAGCGCGGGGGAGGCCAGCGCACCGAGGGCGTCGACAGCGCAGTGACCAACGCCATCGAGCGGCAGCGCGCGCGCACCATCGTGCGCTGGACGGCGAAGGCCGACGACCTGCTCGTCTCCGGACTGCTGGACAATGGCGAAGAGATGGCGGGGCGCGCCGTGGTGGTGGACGCGCCGCTCGGCCAGGGCCATGTCGTCCTGTTCGGCACGCGTCCAATGTGGCGCTGGGAGTCGCAGGGGGCGTTCGCGCTCATGCTCAACGCGATGGCGAACTGGAACGCGCTCGATGCGAACGAGCGGAGCGCGGGCTCGCCCGCGGTCACGAACGACAACCGGTGATCGGCTCCGCTATATTCCTGAGAGCGAGCGATCTGGAGCGACAATGAAGATCACGATCGAATATTGCACGATGTGAAGCTACGAGCCGCGGGCCGCCAGTCTGGCGGCCGAGCTCAGGAAGGAGTACCCCGACGCCGAGATCGAGCTGAAGCTGAGCTCGGGCGGGCGGTTCGAAGTGTACAGGGACGGCGTGCCGGTGTACGAGAAATCGAAGACAGGCCGGCATGCGCAGCCAGGCGAAGTGTCACGACTGCTTCGCAACGGCTGAGCTCCCTCGCGGAGGTGACGCCACCGGGGCCGATGCGTCTAGCTCACGCGTCGGCCCCGCGCGCGTGCCGGCGATACGTTTCTCGATTCAAGGTTCTGCTCTGAAATGCGAATTGCCATCTCCACGGGCGGCGGCGATGCCCCCGGACTCAACGCGGTCATCCGCGCCGCCGTGCTCTCGGCGATCAACCGCGGCTGGGAGGTACTCGGCATCAAGCGCGGCTTCGCCGGGCTGATGGGCGAGGACGAGGTCATCAACCTCACCAAGGAATCGGTACGCGGCATCGCGCACCTGGGCGGGACGATCCTGCGCGCCACCAACCGCGGCAATCCGTTCTGCTATCCACGCAAGCAGGCCGACGGCAGCTATCTCGAAGAAGACCGTTCGGACGAGTTGGTCGAGAACGCGCGGCAGTTCGGCATCGATGCCATCATCTCCATCGGTGGTGACGGCTCACTGGACATCGCGCATCGGCTCTGCCAGAAGGGGATGAAGATCGTCGGCGTGCCGAAGACGATCGACAACGACGTCAGTGGCACCGTGACGACCTTCGGCTTCGATACCGCCGTGAACACGGCGATCGAGGCGATCGACAAGCTGCACACCACGGCGGAGAGTCATGACCGCGTGATGATCATGGAGGTGATGGGTCGCGACGCCGGCTTCATCGCGCTGCACGCTGGCGTCGCGGGCACCGCGGACGCGATCCTCATCCCCGAGATCCCGTACGACATCGGCCGCGTGTGCGACAAGATCATGGCGCGCGATGCACATGGCCGGCACTTCAGCATCGTCGTCGTTGCCGAGGGTGCGTATCCCACGGGCGGCCAGGCGCACACGATGGGCGAGTCGTTGCCGGGCCAGGCGCGCCGGCTGGGGGGCGTGGCGGATTCCATTGCGCGCGAGATCCAGAAGATCACGGGCAAGGAGACGAGATCGCTCGTGCTCGGCCACCTCCAGAGGGGTGGAATGCCGACGGGTTATGATCGCTTGCTCGCCACGCGATTCGGCGGTGCAGCGGTGCGCGCGATTGCCGATGCCAAGTGGGATCACATGGTGGCACTCCAGACGCCGCACATCGTGACGATCCCGATCGTGGAGGCGCTCAGCCAGGTGAAGCGGGTGGATCCGACTCACGATGTGGTGCAGACGGCGAGAGCGGTCGGGATCAGTTTCGGGGATTAGGGCCGTTGACTGACGACTCGGGTACTGAACGACTCAGTACTCACGACTGAAGTCGTGAGCGCTCGACCAGCTAGTCCAGTCTGCCAGTCGTCCGTAGAACAACTGGGACGCCACTGTCCCCGTGGCAGGACAGGTCTGGGGGGCAGTCGGTTGGGTACGCTCCCGTAACTCACCATGGTTCATGGCGTTAGGCTGATGACTGTCCGCTGCGCCTTGTGGCATCACCCCTGCCTTACCACTGGTCGTCCGCGCGAGTCCGCGCGCATCACTGGAGTCCTGATGATCTTCCGCACCGCCATCCTCGCGCTTGCTTGCACGGTCGGCCTGGCCGGAACCGCGCATGCCCAGAAGAAGGGCGATGACGGGGTCCCCAAGGCCTACCGGCCTCCGCCGGGCATGTGCCGCATCTGGCTCGACAAGGTGCCAGCCAAGCAGCAGCCCGCACCCACCGATTGTCCGACCGCCGTGCGCAACCGACCCCCGAATGGTAAAGTGCTATTCGGTGACGACTACGTGGATGGACCCGATAAGGGCGACAAGAAGGGCCTGCCTCTCGTCAGGAAGTTCGGCGAGGACCGCAAGGACGACCGGGGACCGATCAACATTCCCGACCCGAAGCGCGGACCGAAGAAGAAGCCGTAGCGCGCTCGCACGCTTCTCGCCCATGCGCGGCGCATGCGCGACGTAAGAGACCAGTACCTTCCTCCCGACCACGCCGCATTCGTCGGGTCCGAGCCGCCCACCGGGCGCGTGATCGTCATCGCCCCCACGCGCGCCGCCTGCGAGACGATCGAGCTCGCCGTAGGACTCCACATCGAGACCTACCTCGAGAAGCACTACGGCCAGCGCGTGCGTGAGTTGGCGCGCTCGCGCCGCGGCTTCGGCATCGTCGCCGGCACCGGCTCGGGCAAGACGCTCGCCATCCGCCCGATCGCGGAGGAGCTGCTCGCCACGACCGATCTCAGGGTCGGCGTGATCAATCGCGAACGCGAGGCGACGCCTGAGACGCCGACTTGGAACATCGTCATCGTCACCACCGGCATCGCACGGCGCTGGTTCCAGGATGGGGACATCCTCCCGCAGGACACGCTGATCGTCGACGAGATTCATCAGACATCGGCCGAGCTCGAGCTCTGCCTCGCGCTCGGCAAGCGCGTGGGCTGTCGGTTCATCTGGCTGTCGGCGACGGTGGATCCGACGTTCTACCGGAATTACCTCGAGAGCGCCGACGTGCTCGAGGTATACGCCTTCGATCCGCAGAAGGCGGCGAAGGTGGACGTGGTGAACAAGGAGACCGGGGAGTTCCTCGACGACCGGTTCCTCCAGCGCACCTACAAGGAGAAGCGCGGCGTCGCGCTATTCGTGCCGACGCGCAAGGGCGTGGAACAGGCGGCCGAGCACGTGCAGATGAGCGCGCCGCGAATCAACACCGCGTTCTACCACGGCGGTGAGCCGATTCGCGTGCTGCGTCCCTTCCTCGAGGGCGAGGAGCGGAAGCCGTACTTCCTCGCCATGACGGCGGCGGGACAGAGCGCGCTGAACGTGCAGGGGCTCGACACGGTCATCATCGACGACACCCGCTTCACGTCCATCGTCGACCGCGGCAAGAACGTGCTCACCAAGCTGCACCTCGGCGCGAACGAGATCCTGCAGATGGCGGGACGTGTGCACGGGCGCGTGGCGGGCGGGCGCGTGTTCATCCTGAGTGACCGCGACATCGACTTCTTCTCGCTCAAGCCGACGGAGCCCGAGTTCCAGCTCGCCGGCGACAGCGAGCGCGTCGCCATCACCTGCGCCGATCTCGGTGTTGCGGCGGACGAGCTGGAGCTGCCGGTGCCGCTGGACCGCACTGCCTACCGGCGCGCGGTCAAGTTCCTCGAGGGACGCGGCATCATCGAGAATGGACGGCTCACGCGCTACGGCAAGCTGGTCGAAGCAATGCCGGTGGATCGGGTGTGGGCCGAACTGCTGGTGAACGCCGACGATGCGCTGGTGCCGTACGTCGCGGTGATGAGCGGCATCGACAGCCTGCACCGGATGACGCGCGAGGAGCGCAACCTCGACGGACTGATCGTCCCGGGAAGCGACCACCTCACGGCTTATAACGTCTACGCCGAGGCGTACCGCGAGTGCGGCTACGTCGGTGAAGTGTACGGTCTTCCGCGCCACCTCTTCCACGAGGAGGAAATGGCGGAGTGGGCCGAGCGCCGCGGGGTACTGGTGAAGTCGGTGGAGGATGCGGCGCTGGCGATGGCGAGCGTGTACCGCGGACTCGGCATGAACCTGCCGGCGAAAATGCCGATGGCGCACGAGGGCACCCGTCGCGATTTCGCGCTGCTGCTCGCCGAGTACATGCCATTCGACCTGGTGATCGACGAGGAGACGGCGTGGGGCGAGGAGGCGCGCGTCAGCAAGACGAGCGTGTGCGGGAGCTGGGGCGCGATCGCCGGTGAGCTGCGCTACTTCGCCGACCGGTTCGGCAACCCACGAGCGTCCATCGAGGGCACGCAGCTGCCGATGGACATCATTCGTCGCTACGCGACGGGTGACGAAGCGGCGCTGGAGTACGACGGCGAACGGCGCAAGTCGCCCCTCGTGCTGCGTCGGCGGGTCGAGTACTACGGTTTCGAGCTCGAGCGCGAGATCGAGGCGGTGGATGTATTCCCCGCCGGTCGCGAGGACGAAGCGCGCCAGGTGCTGGCCGATGCGCTGGCGCGTGGCGAGGCGCGGCATTTCGCGGTCAAGAAGAATCTCGCGCTCATCGACGCGGTGCGTGAAGCGTGGCGCCGCTCGGGTGGACGGCTGCCCAAGCTGAGTCAGTCCGACCTGGCGGCGATGTACAAGGAACGCCTGGCGAGCGTGCACTCGCTCACCGAGTTCAAGCAGGCCGACCTCGATCTCTCGGATCAACTCGAAGCCCTGTCACCGCGCTCGGCGCGCGCGGCTCACGACGACCTTCCGACGCGCACCGAGGTGCGGGGGCGCGACGTGGAGATCGACTACGACGTCGAGGAAGACGCGGAGAACGGCGTCCTGGGTGTCGCGCGGCTGCGGCTTCCCGAGAAGGTGGCGCGCACCCTGACGGAAGGCGAGCTGCCGACGCTGGACCGTCCGTTGCGGTTCGTCGTGGCGCGCGGACAGCGGGGCTCGGTGCGCGCGCGCACCCTGGACGAGCTGCAGTCGCGGCTGGATGCGCCGTGGACGGAGGAGGAGATCGCGCGCTTCAATCGCAAGCGCGACGAGCAGCGCGAGGCGAACCGGGGCCGCCGTCGCGATCGCGTGGCGCCGCACGCGAAGCGCGAGTTGCGAGAAGGACGAGGACGAGCCAGTCGTCCCGGCCGGCGGGAGCGTGAGGAGCGCGCCGCCGATAGCGGTGGACGCGACGGGCGCGGGCGTCAGGAAAGTCCGGAGCGTGGTCGAGGTGCCGGCCGTCGCGGAGGCGGTCGCCCGCGCCGCTAGTGAGCCGGACTACGCCGGCTCGCCGGCGCCCTCGAGCGTCAGGTGCGTCCGCGCCGGCAGGGTGGTGACGTAGCGATCCTCGCGCACGATCGTGAAGCCGCGCGCCAGATAGTTCGGCAGGGCGCGCGGTGAATCGAGGGTGCAGGTGTTGAGGATCATGCGCTGTGCGCCGATGGCGAACGCTTCCTCGACGGCGCGAGTGAGCAGCCAGCCACCGAGTCCGCGGCCGATGAACGATTCGACGAGACCGAAGTACATCACCTCGACGGTGTCGTCATGGTGGCGCTGCAGCTCGAAGTACCCAGCCGTGGCGCCGCCGACGTTGAGCGTCCACACATGAACGTCGGGCGACGAGAGGTAGCGATCCAGCTCGGCGTCGGTCCACACGAGCCGGTCGCGCCAGAGCCATCGGCCGCCGACGGCGGTGTAGAGCGAGCGATACTCGGCGGCACGGATGGGACGATGCAGCCGCAGCGCGACCGGTTCGACGGGAAGTCGGGCCGGTCTCAGCTCGCCGGGATCACGAAGCTCGAGATGCGTGCGCACGACTTCGACGCGGGGGCCGGATGGCGACGACATGACTGCAAGCTAATCGCGAGCGAGCGAAGGGCGGTGATGATGGTCACGAGTCAACTACAACCGTGCGCACCAGGTAACTCAAGGACAGCGCCAGCCACTCATCCCACCCTGAGCGCCAATCGTCGTCGAGTGCTCGTCCTCGCATCGAGTGTCCCGAGAAACTCCGTCGCCCAGCGGAACACGTCATTTCCGGCAACGATCCGCCTCAGTCCTCGCATTCGGCATCGCTGCTCGGCGGCCGTCATGTCGAGCGCGGTGTGGTAGGCGCGCACCAGGGCCTCGGGATCGTTCGGATCCACGAGGAGAGACGATCGCAGCTCCTCGGCAGCGCCGGCGCGCTCGCCGAGCACGAGCGTGCCGCGGCAGTCGGAGCGGGAGGCGACGAATTCCTTGGCCACAAGGTTCATCCCGTCGCGAATCGGGGTGACGAGCATCACGTCCGTCGCGCGATAGAGAGCCACCAGCGCCGGCATGTCCACCGAACCGTAGCGGTACTCCACCGGAGTCCAGTCGGGGCGCGCGAATGCGCCATTGATGCGGTTGACCACGCGCTCGACGTGCTGGCGCAGTGAGCGATAGGCGCGCACCTCCTCGCGCGACGGGACCGCGAGCTGCGAGAGCTGCACCCGGCCGCGCAGACCGGGTGTACGCGTGAGCAGGCGCTCGAAGGCGAGCAGTCGCTCGGTGATCCCCTTCGTGTAGTCGAGCCGATCCACGCCCAGGAAGCGCGCTACGCCCCGGGTGCCCCGAATGCGCTGCGCCTCGGCGTGCACGGCGGGATCCGACGCGCAGGCGTCAAACGATGCGACGTCGATCCCCATCGGGAGGGCACAGATGTGGACGCGGCGCGACCCGAGGAGCACATCGTCACCGCGCACCTGCCGATGCAACTGCTCGCCGACCGCGTGAAGGAAGCGACGAGCGTAGGTGGACGTATGGAACCCGATGACGTCGGCGCCGAGCAGGCCGTCGAGCAGCTCGATGGCGTGAGGGAGTGTGGCGAACGACGCCGGATCGGGGAACGGGGTGTGGAGGAAGTATCCGATACGCGCGCCGGGACAGCGCTCGCGCACGAGCCGAGGCACGAGCATGAGCTGATAGTCGTGCACCCAGACGCGATCACCAGGACGCAGACGCTCGACGACCGCATCGGCGTACCGCTCGTTCACGGCGCGGTAGAGCGCCCATGCGTCGCCGCCGGGCGCGGGGTGATCGATTCGATCGTGGAGCACCGGCCACAGCGCGCCGTTGGAGTATCGCGAGTAGAACCCGTCCAGCTCGTGGCGTGACAGCGGAATTCCCGCCGCACCCGCGGCGGCGAGTCGGCGCTGCATCTCCGGCCACAGCTCGCCCGCCTGCTCGGTGCTGAGTCCCGGCCAGCCGATCCACATGCCACCCGTGTCCTCGTGCACGCCGCGCAGTCCCGTGGCGAGACCGCCACTGCTGCGCTGCACCCGCACGGCGCCCTGGTGCACGCGCATCGTCATCGGCAGCCGATTGGACACGATGAGCAAGCGGCCACGCACGACCGGCCCGCTCCGCGATCGAGGCGGAGCGATCATGGCAGGAAGGGTCATGCGCTCAGCTCAGCTGGAGCGGCTTTGCATCCTGGAACGCCTGCAGCAGTGGCAGCGGCACGTCCGAGGCGTCCACGAGGGCGCGATACTCATCAGCGACATCCCTGATGATGGCCGCGTAGTTGGCGAGCGCGGCGTAAAGGACGGCGGTGTCCTCGGCGAGGTTCGCCGCGCCATGACTTCCCTGGCAGCTGATGAGTGCGTGCTGGGTGTGCGCCGAGATGGCCCGGGTGAGCTCGGCCTCCGCGGCAAGCACCTCGCGCGCGCGTTGCACGCGACGTTGCTCGGGGGCGCGCAGCGGCAGGCGCATCTCGACCATTTCGGCGACGATCTGGAGGTCCTCGCGCGAGATCGCCGACGTCATCGGAATCTCGAGCTCCCGGGGAAGCGACATCTCCATGGTGATACTCTCCGTTCCGGCTTGAACGACCGCGGGGGGGGCGCCGTGGCGCTCCGCGTGTTCCCGCGACGCGGGTCGCGGGGTAGGTTGCAGGAGACGCTATGGCGTGCCGCTCGCGCCGGGTTCCGAGACCGGGTTGCTCGGAGCCGGCTCCCGCGAGAGCCGGCGAGCTCGCGGAAGTGAGCGCCACGTTAGCGCGCGTGGCTCATGCAGGGTTCACGCAGCCCTCATACGGATCTCAGATGGCGCCAAGTGCTTAGCCTGCGCACTCTTGGGGCGGTTTATCTCGCCCTCGATGATGGAAGCCCGCTGGGCGGCGCGGCGTCGCAGAAGCGAGCTCTGGCGTTGCTGACGATCGTCGCCGCCTCCGGCGAGAGCGGACTGAGCCGCGACAAGCTGGTCGCCTTGCTCTGGCCGGAGACGAGCGACGAGCGCGCTCGGCATTCACTCACCCAATTGATGTACGCGGCCCGGCGCGCCGTGAACGTGGACGATCTGTTCGTCGCCGACGGCGGCGATGTGCGGCTCAACAGCGAACGCATCACGAGCGACTTGCGCTCGATGGACGAAGCTCTTGCGGCCGGCGAGCTGGAGGAAGCGGTCGCGCTCTACCAGGGACCCTTCCTCGACGGCTTCTTTCTGTCGGGCACCGCGCCATTCGAACAGTGGGTGGAGGCACAGCGCGCGCGGATCGACGAACGCGTGGCCGACGCGCTCGAGCAGCTGGGCAATGCAGCCGACGCGGCCGGAGAAACCCGCCGCGTCGTGGAATGGCGGCGCAAGCTCGCGGCGATGCGGCCGCTCGACGCGCATGCCGCCGTGCTGCTGATGAACTCGCTCGCTGCCGCCGGTGATCGTGCCGGCGCACTGCAGCACGCCGCACTGCACGCAACCATGCTCCGGGAAGAGCTCGGCCTCGAGCCCGACCCGGTAGTTGCCGAGCTCGCGGAGAAGCTCCGCGAACCGGTGATGTGGACGCCCTCGACGCCCGACAAGGGGACGCCTGTCGTGGAGGCGCCGCTCCCGGTGAAACACGCGGAGGCAGAGCCGTCGCCGGTGAGCAGCGTGGTGCTCGGCAGCGACGCGATCGGCGTGTGGAGGCCGCCGTGGAGCTTGCGTCATCGCTGGCTGCCTGGCATGGCGGTACTGGCTTCGGTGATCGGGTTGATCGCCGTGCTGGTGGTGTGGCGGAATCGACCGGCATCGGTAGACGTGCTCGCCGTGCGACAGGATGTCGTGGTGGCGCCGTTCAGGGTGACGGGCGCGAATGCATCGCTGCGCTACCTACGTGAAGGGATGGTGGAGCTGCTCTCCACTCGACTCGCCGACGACACCGCGGCGCGATCGGTGGATGCTGGCGCGGTGCTGGCGGCGTGGCGCGCGGCGGGCCTGCTCTCGTCTTCCGACGTGGCGCGTGACACGGTGGTGCGTCTCGCGCGCCAGCTCGGTGCCTCACGCGTCGTGCTCGGGAACGTGGTCGGTGGGCCGTCGCACGTGATCATCAGCGCGTCCGTGGTCGTGGCGGGCACGGGTGCAGTGAGCGCGCAGGCATCGGTCGAGGGACCGGCCGACAGCGTGACGACGCTCGTCGACCGATTGGCGGCGAGATTGCTGGTGTCGGAAGCGGGCGACAGCGAGCGGTTGGCGGACCAGACGACGACATCGTTGCACGCGCTGCGCGCGTACCTCGACGGTCAGGCGGCGTACGTGCGGCGCGACTATACATCGGCCCAGAGCTTCTACACGCGTGCGCTGCAGGGTGATTCGACGTTCGCGCTTGCCGCGTTGCACCTGGCGCTCGTGTCGGAGCGGCTCGGTGATCACGACGGAATGCGGCGCGCCGTGGCGCGCGCCTGGCCCTTCCGGTCCGCACTCGTCGCGCGAGACCTCGCGCAGCTGGTGGCGTTCAGCGGGCCGCGCTACCCGGCTCCATCGCCGGGCCCCGAGTTGATCGACGCGTGGCAGCGCGTCGTGCGGACCATGCCGAACCGCGCCGAGGGATGGCTCGAGCTGGGTGCGCGGCTGTTCCACGATGGCGCGGTGGCTGGCGTGGCGTCGCCGGACTCGGAGGTGCGCTCGGCACTCACGCGCGCGCTCGCCCTCAATGGTGACACCGCCGCGGCTCAGCGGTATCTCCTCCAGGTCGAATCGCAGAACGGTGGCGCCGCGCTGCCGTCAGCGCTGGTGATGAACGACGCAGGATTCAGCGCGCGTCGTCCGTTCGCGCCATTCCTGCGCTGGCACGCGGCGCAAACGCGGGCCGACGCCACGTTGCAGCGCGAGCTGCGCGACACGCTCTGGCGACTCGGTCGTGCGAACCTGCGCGCCATCGTGCAGGCCAGCCAGTTCGACGCCATCGGGATGAAGGACGGCGCCGAGGCCGCGCGCATCCTGCTCGCGCGTCCGGGAGCCGAGGCGGACCGACGCGACGCGCTGCTGGCGGCGCACTCGCTGGCGAGCAACCGTGGCCGGCCCAACGCGGCCCGCGCCGTGGCGGACCAGATGGTGAACGTCAGTGCGGATTCGCGCGCGCCGCTGCGGCTCCGCGTGCTCGATGCGTTGTATGGACAAGGCGATACGACGATTGCCGCGGCGGCGGCCGAACAGCTGGCGCGCGCGACGACGTCATCGGTGACGGAGAGTGTGTCGAGCGCGGCGGCCGATGGCTGCGCACTGGCGCAGTGGCGCCTGGCGCGCGACGACACTACCGACGTCGCACGCGCGCTCGCGACACTGCACGCGGTGGCCACGGCGGGGCAGGGTGAGGTCGCTGGTCCGGCGGCCGCGTGTGCAGCGCTGCTCGATGCGTGGTTCGCCGTCGCGACCGGTCGGCGCGACGCGCGCGCGCGGCTGGATCGCACGTCGGCGCTTGCCTTCACGCCGGTGACGTCGGGACAGGTGAGCGCATATGCCCCAGTGCTGCTCGCGCGCCTGTACGAGCGGCTCGGCCAGCGTCGGCGCGCCTTGGAGGTGTTGCAGCGGCAGCCGTACATGGCGGGATGGCCCGCGTACCTCGCCACGGCCTGGAACGAGGAGGGACGACTGGCGGAGGCACTATCGGACTCCGCGTCGGCGCGACGAGCGTACACGCGGTACCTGGCACTGCGCGACGAGCCGGAGCCGGACGTGGCGCCGCGAGTGGATTCGGTGCGACGACGGCTGGAGGGCCTGCGATGACGTTGTTGGTGGGTAGGTGAGCAGGTGGGAACGTGGGCAGGGAATCGGAACGGGGTCGATTGGCAGCGCCAATCGACCCCGTCGGCATCAGTCCTCACCTACGCACCTACGTGTGCAGCTTCATCCGGTGGCGAGCGGCCTTGGCGCGGTTGCCACACGTCGCCATGTCGCACCAGCGCCGACGCCCGTTCTTCGTCTCGTCCTGGAAGACACGCGCGCAGCGCGGGTCGGCGCAGCGGCGCACGCGCGGCAGCTCGGCGAGGATGAGAGCGTCGGCCGCGCTCTCGACGATCGGGATGAGCAGGCCGGCGAAGGCGTCGCCAACCGGAACGAAGGCGCGCCCGAACGAGCCGTCGGGACGCATTTCCACGCGCCGGGTGCCGGCGCTGCGGCCGAGCATGCGATTGATCTCCGCCAGCGCTGCGGCGCGCGCGTCGGCGAGCACGGCACCACGCTCGGCGAGAATACGCAGCACGGCGCGCATGCGTCGCGCATCCGCGAGCACGGCGAGCGCGCCCGCCGGCTGCTGGGTGGCGCGGCGCTGCATCGTGGCGGCCCGTTCGGCATCGAACATGTGCGCGGACTCGAGCCAGCGCGCGAAGCGCTCGAAGTCGTGCAGCGGATCCGTGCCGCGTGGGCCGGTGTCCGTGTTCACGAAGTCCAGCCAGAGGCGTTCGGCAACGAACGCGAACGGCTGGCGATCGTGTGCGCCGGCGAGGGCAGCAGACATCGAGAGCTCGAGCGAGGGGGCCACGGCCCTAGCTTACGCCGCGGTGCGGTGGCGGGCAACCACTCGGTAGCGCGTCGGGAGGTGCGGGTGCGGCCAGCGCGTCCTCACGATAGACGAGCCATCCCGTCTGCTCATCGGCGACGAGCTCGACCTCCGTGCCGATGGGCAGCGTGAGATTCGGGTTGTCATGACCGGCAGGAAAGTCCATCAGCACCGGGACGCCCAGATCGGCGACGAGATCGAGGAGGAAATCCTCGAACTCGTCTTCCTCGGAGCGGTCGAGGGAGAGGTGGCCGAAGACGATGCCCTTCACCTTGCCGAGCAGGCCGGCAGCACGGAGCTGCACGAGTCGCTCGTCGACGAAGGACATCGGGTCACGCACTTCCTCGAGAAAGAGGATGGAATCGGTGGTGTCGATCTCGTACGGCGTGCCGATGGTCTGCTGGACGAGCGCGAGGTTGCCGCCGACGAGTCGACCTACGGCGCGACCGGGTTTCACGGGGCGCACGAGGTCTCGACCGAGCTTCGCCGCGGGGCGCGGATTGGTGAGCGCCGCGAGGAGCGACGAGGTGGTGACGTCGCGCGCACTGGGGATGAGGTCGTCGGCGGTGGGTCCGTGAAAGGCGCGCAGGCCGGCGAGCCGCATCAGCCAGAGATGCAGCACGGTGATGTCCGAGTAGCCGACGAACGACTTCGGGTTGGCGCGGAAGATTTCGGGATCGAGGTAGGGCAGCATGCGCACGGCGCCATAGCCGCCGGTGCCGCCGATCACGGCCTTCACGGCGGGATCGAGCCAGATGCGGGTGAAGGCCGCGGCGCGACGTTCGTCTTCGGCGCGCTGGTAGCGACGCGTGGTGAGCAGCTCCGGGTCCACCACCACGTTGTAGCCGGCGCGCTCGAGCGCACGCACGCCACGTGCGAGCCAGGCGGCGCGTGGGGAGTACGAGGAGGCGACGATACCGATCGTGTCGCCCTTCTGGAGGGGTGGCGGGCGCAGGAGTTCCATGCGAGGAAGGTAGGAGGGTTGCCAGGCGGGCGGGTAGGTGAGGAAAAGCGGAGGCAGGGATGCGGGGAGGCGAGGCGCCGGCATTCATGCTTCCCTGAGTCCTTGCATCCCCGCCTCCCCGTTTCCGCTTCCCTGAATCCACCATCCGCGTGCCAGGATCCATTAGATTTCCTCCATGGCTTCCCCCTCGCCCACCTACTTCCGCAAAGGCTTCGGCCTCAAGGCGGACGTCCAGGAAGACCTCGATGCCGACTATGCCGCGCGGATCGTCGACCGCATGCGCGAGCAGGACGGTACGCTGGTCGTCGGCGACGTCACGATCCGGCTCGCGGGCGAGTTCGGCTTCTGCTATGGGGTCGAGCGCGCGGTCGAGTACGCCTACCAGACGCGGCGCAAGTTCCCCGACCGCCACCTCGTGCTGGTGGGCGAGATCATCCACAACCCGCACGTGAATGCCAAGCTGCGCGGGATGGGGATCGAGATCCTCAAGCCGGACGCCGAAGGCAAGTTCGACTTCGCGCACGTCAGCGCGGACGACGTGGTGATCCTGCCGGCCTTCGGCGTGACGATCGCCGACTTCGAGGCGCTGCGGCAGGTCGGCTGTGTGATGGTGGACACCACCTGCGGCTCGGTGCTCAACGTGTGGAAGCGCGTGGAGAGCTACGCGCGCGACGGGTTCACCGCACTCATTCACGGCAAGTACTATCACGAGGAGACGCGGGCGACTGCGTCGCAGGTGACGAAGTACCCGGACGGCGCCTACATCGTCGTGCGCGAGATGGACGAAGCGCGCGAGGTATGCGACTACATCGAGGGCAAGGGCGATCGCGACGCGTTCCTCGCGAAGTTCGGCAAGGCGGCGTCGCCCGGCTTCGATCCGGACGTGCACCTGCGCCGGATCGGCGTCGCGAACCAGACGACGATGCTGGCGAAGGAGTCGCTGGCGATCGGCGAGGAAGTCGGGAGCGCGATCGCGCGCGCGCGCGGCGAGGAGGCACGCTCCACCGACTTCCGCACCTTCGACACGATCTGCAGCGCGACGCAGGAGCGCCAGGATGCCGTCGTCGAGCTGCTCAAGGAGCCGCTCGACGCGATGGTGGTGATCGGCGGCTTCAACTCGAGCAACACGATTTCCCTCGCCGCCATCTGCGCCGACACGGTGCCGACCTACCACATCGGCGACGCCGGAGGCGTGGACCCGGAGTCCCGCACGATCCACTTCCGGCATGCCGGTGTGCAGCACGTGGAAGAAACGAAGCGCGACTGGCTGCCGGCCGCCGGCCCGCTGCGCATCGGTGTGACGGCTGGTGCGAGCACGCCGAACAACAAGATCGGTGAGGCGGTCGGCCGCATCTTCGCCACGCGCGGGCTGTCGCTGGATGAGGCCTGAGCTCGGCGCGCCGAGTCTTCAGTGACTCCGTTCTTCTCGGATTACGTCGCGCTGGGCGACTCCACCTCCATAGATCTGTATCCGGCGCTGGACTCGGGAGCCACCGACGTGGCGGTGGCGCTGGAGCGTGACGTGCACGCCGGCGCGATCGCGCCACTCGGCGCCGCGTCGTTGCTCTATCGGAATGACGATGCGCGCTGGGCGGAGGAAGCGGGGGACGACCTCGTCACGCGCTACCCGGGCATTACCCTCGCCAACCTGGCGAGCGACGGCGCGACGATCGGCGACGTGTTTGGCGAGCAACTGCCGCAGCTCGCGGAGAGCGATGCTCCGTCGCTCATCACGCTCACCATCGGCGGGAACGACCTGCTGAGCGCGTTCTCCAACAAGCCACGCATCTCGCTCCTCGAAGCCATCGCGCGCGACGTCGCCGAGGCGTACGAGTTCCTGCTCGACGCGCTGCACCGGGCCCGGCCGAATGCGCTGGTGATCCTGGCGACGATCTACGATCCCTCGGATGGCACGGGGCACATTCCAGGGGTGCTGGAGCAGGCGGGACCGCTGCCGCTGCCCGTGCTCGCCGGAGTGAACGAGCGAATTCGCACTCTCGCCTCCGGTACGCCGCGCACTAGCCTCGCCGACGTGCACGCGCACTTCATGGGACACGGCGTGACGGCGCCGGAGGACGAGCGCTGGTACTGGAAGCGATCCTTGATCGAGCCGAACGCGCTCGGCGCGAACGAGATCCGGCGGCTGTGGCGGAAGGCACTCGATCGCGCCTGACGGCGCGGTTCATGAACGCACACCGTCTCACCTTCAACCGGAGCGATCGATGGCGAAGTGCGAGATGTGCGGCAACGACTACGACAAGGCGTTCACCGTGACGATGGCGGGGAAGAGCCACGTGTTCGATTCGTTCGAGTGCGCGATTGCCACGCTTGCGCCGAAATGTGCGCACTGCAGCTGTCGCATCATCGGGCACGGTGTGGAGAGCAATGGCACCTTCTACTGCTGCGCGCACTGTGCGCATCAGAGCGGCGTGAAAGGGGTGGACGACCGCGCGCGCTAGCCCCTCGAAGCGCTTGCGGCACGTGGTGCGCATGGCGACCTTCGAGTCGTCCCCAGCCGACTGTCATGCATCGCCGCATCTCCGAGCTCGTCGAATACGTTGACGCTACCCGCGCCGCCCTGCTCGAGACCGCGGCGACCGTGCCCGCTGACCGCTTTGCCGAGCGTCCGGAGCCGGAGCGCTGGTCGGCAGCGGAGCTGCTGGAGCACCTCGCACGAGTGGAATCCGGCTGTGCGCGGGTGATCGCGAAGCGTGCGGCTGCGGCGCGGGAATCCGGCATTCCCGCTGAGCACGACGAGAGCTCCATGCTCGGCGCGCTGGACGGCCGGCACGTGACTGACCGCAGCCACAAGCTCACGGCCCCCGCCATCGTGGCCCCGGCTGGCGGCTTCACGCGCGATGCCGCGCTGGACGCAATCGCGAAGTCGCGCGCCGAGTTCAAGCGCGCCATCGCCGACGCCGACGGGCTCGCACTCCGCGAAGTGCGACATCCACACGTGGTCCTCGGTGAGATCGACCTCTATCAGTGGATCCTCTTCGTCGGGCAGCATGAGAAACGGCACTTGCCGCAGCTCGAGGAGATTGCCGAGCAACTGCGTGCCGTGCGGTCCTGATGCTCGTGCTTCCATTCCTTCCCTCTCAGGAGCTTCAATGATGCTGCGTCGTTCCCTCTGCGCTCTCTCCCTCGTGCTCCTCGGCGCGGCGCCCCTCTCGGCGCAGGCGAGCGGCGCCAGGGAGCACGATCCCGACATCAACGCGAACGGCGGTGCCCTGCCCAGTGGCTGGATGGGCCGTACCGACCGTCCCACCGCGAAGATCGAGGACGCGAAGTTCGTGACGATGGGGCCGGGCTTCCACGTGACGTCTGGTCCGGCGGCGATCTACTGGCGTGACGCCAACGCGACGTCCGGTCCCTTCACCGCGTCGGCGACCTTCACCCAGACGAAGGCACCGGCGCATCCGGAAGCGTACGGCATCATCTTCATGGGCAAGAGCCTCGAGGCCGCGGATCAGAGCTACGCGTACTTCCTCGTACGCGGCGATGGAAAGGTGATGGTGAAGCATCGCGCCGGCAGCGAGGTGCACACGATCCTGGACTGGACGGACAACGCCTCGGTGCACAAGCAGGATGCGGACGGCAAGGCGACGAACACCCTGACCGTCGATGCGACAAACGCCGATTCGGTCCGCCTGATGGTGAATGGTGCGCAGGTGGCGGCGCTTCCGATGTCGCACCTCGGCAGCACGAACGGCATCGTCGGTCTCCGGGTGAACCACAACCTGGACGTTCACATCGCCGGCTTCAGCGTAACGCCGAAGAAGTGACCGTCGCGTAGGATGGGTGGGCGGTCTTACATTGGGGCCGCCCATGTCTTCATTCCTGCTGCTGGCCGCCCTGCTTGGCGGCCTCCCCGCGTCAGCCCCGTCCGCCGCACGCACGGCGCGCGATCAGTCTCCTCCATCCACTGGCGCGGTCTACAACGGCCGAGCCAATGAGCTGCGAGTGAAGCCACCTCGCCTCGACGAAGCGGGAACCGTCGTGGATGCGCAGCTCGACGAGCCGCAGTGGCGCCTGGCCGCGCTGCTCACCGGGTTCTCGCAGTTTTCGCCGCAGGATGGCGTTCCGGCACAGGACTCCACGCAGGTGCTGGTGTGGTACTCGGCGACCGCGATTCACTTCGGCATCCGCGCCTTCGAGTCGCACGGAGCGCCGCGCGCCACGCTCGCCGACCGCGACAAGATCGACGCCGACGACAACGTCCAGCTTCTGCTCGGCACCTTCAACGACGGCCGGCAGGCGACGGTGTTCGCGGTGAATCCGCTCGGCGTCCAGTCGGATGGCACGATCACCGAGTCGAACCAGAGTCGCTCGAGCGGATTCGGCGGCACCACGCTGGCCCGTGATCCGGCCGACCTGAGCGCGGACTATGTCTATCAGTCGAAGGGCCGCGTCACTCTCGACGGCTACGTCGTGGAAGTCCGCATCCCGTTCAAGAGCCTCAAGTATCAGGCGACCGACGTACAGACGTGGGGACTCAACGTCGTGCGTCAGGTGCAGCATTCGGGACACGAGGACAGCTGGGCGCCGGCGCGTCGTGCGGGACTCACCTTCCTTGGCCAGTCGGGTGCGCTGGAGGGACTCACGGACCTGCGTCGCGGGCTCGTGCTCGACGTGAATCCGGAGCTCACGCAGCGCACGTCGGGGGCGCCATCGCTGGCACCGGGGAACGATCGGTGGACCTACAGCGCCGATCGTCCCGCGCTCGGTGCGAACGTCCGCTGGGGAGTGACGAGCAACCTCACCCTCAACGGCACGGTGAACCCTGACTTCTCGCAGATCGAATCCGACGCCGGGCAGCTGAGCTTCGATCCGCGCCAGGCGCTCTTCTTCGCCGAGAAGCGGCCGTTCTTCCTCGACGGGCTGGAGAGCTTCTCCACGCCGCACAATCTCATCTACACGCGCCGCGTGGTACAGCCGGTGGGGGCAGCGAAGCTCACCGGCAAGGTATCAGGCACCGGCGTCGCGTTCATGAGCGCGGTGGACCAGGCGACCGATTCGTCGCTGCGCGGTGACCGGCCCGTTCTCAACCTGTTGCGCGTGCAGCGCGACGTGGGCGAGTCATCCAAGCTCGGTTTCGCGTACACGGATCGCGTGAATGGCGACGCATGGAATCGCGTCGCCGACGTGGACGGGACGTACCTGTTCGGCGGCGTGTACAGCTTCCAGGGGCAATACGCCCAGAGCTTCACGCGCCAGGCCGATGGCAAGCGGCTCGACGCGCCGCTCTGGCATGCGGGGGTGAATCGAAACGGACGTCACCTGGCGTTCAGCTATTCGCTCGACGGAGTGCACGAGGATTTCCGGGCGGCGAACGGGTTCATCCAGCGTGGCGGCGTGGTGAACGGCAACGTGGACCAGCGCTACACCTGGTTCGGCGAGCGCGGCGCGCTGTTCGAGGCGGTGACGTTCAATCCGGGCTACTTCAGCACGTGGCGCTACCAGAGCTTCGTGCACCAGGACGACGCGATCGAGAAGAAACTGCACTTCAACCTGAACGGAACGATGCGCGGCGGATGGAACGCCGGCGTCGGTTATTTCGTCGAGACGTTCGGATTCGATCCGGCGCTGTACGGCGGCTACCGCATCCTCGGGGTGAATGGCGACACGCTGCCCTTCGTCGGACGGCCGCGGATCCCGAACAGCGAGGCGTTCATCTCGCTCAATACGCCGACGGGGCAGCGGCTGTCGTTCACCGCGTTCTACCTGTGGGGTCACGACGAGAATTTCTACGAGTGGGCGTCGTCGAACATCATCATCGCGCAGTACGGATTGAACTATCGGCCCACCGACAAGCTGCGGCTCAACGCGACCTACAACCTGCAGAGCTTCAACCGGCGGAGCGATGGCAGCATCGTCGGGAACAACCGCATCCCGCGACTGAAGGTGGAGTACCAGATCGCGCGGCCCGTGTTCGTGCGGCTCGTCGGCGAGTACCAGTCGTCGTATCGCGACGCGCTGCGTGACGAGAGTGGCACCGGTCGCCCGATCATCACCTACGACCAGTGCGCCGGCTTCGCCTACCAGGTGACGGTTGGATGTCAGCGCAGCTCGTTCCGCGGGGACTTCCTATTCGCCTACCAACCGAGCCCCGGCACCGTGCTGTTCGTCGGCTACGGTGCGGGCTACGCGGATCGCCGCGCGCTCGCCCTGCCATTCGATTTTCCCGCGAGCTTCGGGTTCCGCGGCTATGATCGCACCGACGACGCGCTGTTCGTGAAGGCCAGCTACCTCTTCCGCCTCTAGCCCGGATCGGATGACCGACATCACTGCTCGCGCCGACGCGCCCGAGTCGACGACGCTCAACCGCGCGCTCGGCCTGCGCGACCTCGTGCTCTTCAACCTCGTGGCGGTCGTGGGACTGCGCTGGCTCGCCACCGCGGCCAAGTCGGGGCCGAGTGCACTGGCGCTGTGGGTGCTGGCGGCGGTGTTCTTCTTCGTGCCGCAGGGGCTGGTGGTGACGGAGCTGTCGTCACGCTTTCCACAGGAGGGCGGCATCTACCAGTGGACCAAGCGCGCGCTCGGTGAAAAGCACGGCTACGTGTGCGGCTGGTGCTACTGGATCAACAACGTGCTGTACTACCCCAATCTGCTGATCTCCACGGCGGTGATCGCGACGTACGTGGTGGGGAAGGGCGACAGCACGCTGGCGAGCAACTGGACGTACGTGCTGACGGCGACGCTGGTGTGCCTGTGGCTCGCCGTGCTGATGAACGTGGTGGGGGTGGGCACGGGGAAGTGGCTGCAGAACGCGGGCGGTGTCGGCACGTACATCCCCGGGCTCATCCTGATCGTGCTCGGCGCGGCAGCCGTCACGATGCACAGGCCGGCAGCGAACCCGATCACGGCGCAGAACATCGTGCCCGACCTGAGCAACTTCGGGGAGCTCAACCTGTGGGCGAGCATCGCGTTCGCGTTCGCCGGCCTCGAGCTGTCGAGCGCGATGGGCGGCGAGGTGAGGGACCCCCGGCGCACCCTGCCGCGCGCCATCCTCATCGCGGCACCGCTGATCGCGCTCGTCTACATCCTCGGCACCGGCGCGCTGCTGTGGCTCGTGCCCACCGGTGACATCAACATCGTGTCCGGATTCCTGCAGGCGACCGACGCGGGCGCGCGGCAGTTGAGTCCCGCACTCTGGTGGCTCGCGCCGCTCGCCGCGGCGGCGTACACGATCGGCAACATCGGCGGCGTGGGCGCATGGCTCACCGGGCCGGCGCGCGTGGCGTTCGCGATCGGCCTGGACAAGTATTTCCCGCCGGCGTTCGGGCGGGTGCACCCGAAGTGGAAGACGCCGTACGTCGCGATCCTGGTGCAGGCGTCGCTGGCGACGATCTTCCTCCTGATCAGCGTACTGGGGAAGGGGACGACGGTCGAGAAGGCGTACCTGATCCTCCTCGACACCCAGCTGCTGATCTACTTCATCCCGTACTGCTACCTGTTCATCTCGTTCCTGCTGCACCGCAGAACGCCCGCGCCGCCGGACACCGTGCGCGTGCCGGGAGGCAAGGCAGGAGCGTGGGTGGTGGGATTGAGCGGACTGCTCGTCACGATGTTCGCGATGGTCGTGGCGATGATCCCGCCGTCGGGAGACGAACAGCCGCTGTTGTTCGAGATGAAGGTGGTGGGTGGTGCGCTGGCGTTCGTCGGGATCGGCGGGGTGGTGTACTGGATGGCGAATCGAAAGTAGCTGCGTAGCTCCGGGGACAGGAGGCAAGGAGGCAAGGAGTCGGCATCCCCGCCCCCCGCACTATCGCGCCAGCGCCGCCACCATCTCCCGCGCGTTCGTCGCGCCGTAGTTCCCGTAGCAGTTGTTGAAGAACACGATCGTGCGTGTCGCTTCGGCGGCCGCTGATTCGACGAGCGGGACGATCGGTGCCAGCTCCTCGGGAGAGTAGAGATACCGATAGCGCTCAACCGTCGGCACCTTCGCCGCCTCCCAGGTGGCGGAACGGCGGCCGTGCAGGCGCACCATCGCGAGACCGGGCGTCGTCACGGCGGGCACGAAGGGCACGCTGCTGTCGAGTCCCTGCGGACCGTCCACCATCACATGCGTGAAGCCGAGGTCGCGGAGCATGTCCAGCGTCCAGCCGGTGGAGGTAGGCGTGTTGAACCAGAGGCGATTGCGGAACTCTACCGTGGCGGGAATGCCGGCGAGCCGAGCTGCAGACTCGGCGAGCAGGTCCTTGTTGGCCGGGGTGGGAAGGAACCAGCGCGGATACTGGAGCAGGATGCCGCCGAGCTTGCCCTGTTCGCGCAGCGGCTCGAGCGCATCGATGAAGTGGGCCCACACCGCATCGTAGAGCTCGAGCGGGAGATCCTTGTCGTAGATGCGTTTCTTGCTGGCGAGCTCGGGCGGCAGCTCGTCGATCAACCCTTCAGGCAGACGCGCGACTTCGGTCGGTTGCCCCGTCATGAGCGCGTGCGCCTTCACATGGAAGGTGAAGTCGGGCGGAGTGCGCTCGGCCCACAGCCGTGCGGTGGTGCGCTCGGGGAGCGAGTAGTAGCTGGAGTCCACCTCCACCACCGGGAACTGCTCCGCGTAGAAGCGAAGGCGGTCGGCCGCTGAGGAGACGCCGCGCGGATAGAAGACGTTGCCGCGCACCATCGTCGGGTCGGTCCACGATGCAGTGCCGACGCGGATCTCGTGGCCGTCGGAAAGTCGCACCGGCTCGCCGACGAGTGCAGGCGGCACAGCGGCGAGTGCCTGCTCGGCGCGGAGGGCAGCGTCGGCGAAGCCGGGGTCGTGGGCCGGGGAGAGGTCGGGTGCCTCCACCGGACTGGGGGAGTGACGGGGCATGACAATGGGAGAGTCAGTATCGCCGGATCGCATCGTAAGCTTGCCGACACGATGGGCGTTGTGTAAAGTCGGCTCCTTGCCGGCGACCGCCAGACTTCCGTTGTTGGCACTCCCGTCCCTTCGGCGCGTTCCGCTGCGTCAGGTCTTTCGCCGCAGATCGTGCCGGCAGTACTCCCCACCTCCCACCCGAGGGAAGATGCACCGCACACCTTCACGCGCCTGGCTTGGGGCGCTGTCGTTGGGATTGCTCCTCGCGAGCACGACAGCCGCACAGGCACAGCAGGCGATCGTCACAGGCAGAGTGACGGAAGCAGGAGCCGGACAGCCGGTTCCGGATGTACAGGTCTTCATCATCGGCACCACTCTGGGCGCCCTGACGAATCAGGACGGACGGTACACGATTCGTGGCGTGCCGTCCGGCACCCAACAGGTCCGAGCGGTCAGGATCGGCTACGCCGAATCCAAGAAGCCGATCACGGTGGCCGCCGGCCAGACCGCGACGATGGACTTCGCGCTGACGAAGGCGGTCATCTCGCTCAAGGAAGTCGTCACGACGGCGACCGGTGAGCAGCGTCGCGTGGAAATCGGCAACTCCGTCTCGAGCATCAATGCAGCTGAAGTGACGAAGACCTCGCCGATCAGCAGCGTGTCGGACGTCCTGAACTCGCGCGCGGCCGGCGTGAGCGTCCTCACGGGAACGCAGACGGGTGTCGGCTCCCGCATCCGCATTCGCGGTAACAACAGCCTGTCACTGAACAACGATCCGATCTACATCATCGACGGCATTCGGATGACGAGCGATCAGGGATCGGGCTTCAGCACCGGAGGTAACCGCGCCAACCGCGTCGGCGACCTCAATCCCGAGGACATCGAGAACATCGAGATCGTGAAGGGTCCCTCGGCCGCCACTCTCTACGGCACCGATGCGGCGAACGGCGTCGTCGTGATCACGACGAGGAAGGGTCGCGCCGGCGCCGCGCAGTGGGCGTTGCACGCCGAAGGGGGTCTCATCAAGGACCTGAACGACTACTCCACCAACTACACCATTGCGGGCCACGCTCCCAACACGACGGCGTACAAGCAGTGCTCGTTGCCGCAGCTGTCGGACGCCAATGGGCCGGCCGCCTGCATCATGGACAGCCTGCGGACGTACAGCCCGATCAACGATCCGGACGCCACGCCGCTCGGCACCGGCAATCGCAAGGCATTCGGTGCGCAGGTCTCCGGCGGCAGCGATCAGGTGCGCTTCTTCGTCTCCGGCGATCGCTTCGACGAGGTCGGCGTGCTCAGCCTGCCCGAATTCGAGCGTCGTCGCTTCGCCGCGTCGAATACGGAAATCCACGATTATGTCGATCGGCCGAACGCGCTGGTGAGGAACTCCTTCCGCGCGAACCTCAATACGGCCATCTCGCCGAAGCTGGACATGGCGGTCAATGCGGGCTTCATCAACAGCGAGGCGCGCTTCTCGCTCGAGTCCAACGCGACCGCGGGCCTGGGCTCGCACCTGTTCGGTGGCCCCGGCTACAAGGACAATGGCAACGTGTCGACGAGCGGCACGGTGCCCACCGATGGCTCGCCCCTCAACGGCTACCGGGCGTGGACGCCCGGCTACAGCTGGCAAGAGAAGACAGGGCAGGGCGTCAATCGCTTCATCCTCGGCGCCAATGCGCAGTATCGCCCGAGCACCTGGCTCTCGCTGCGCGGCACGATCGGCAATGACCTCACGGCGCGGCGTGACGACGACCTGCTGCTGCGTGGCGAAGGCCCGCCGATCACCTCGCGGTACCGCGAAGGATTCAAGGACGCCGAGCGTACCGAGATCCGGAACCTCTCGGCGGATGTCGGCGCGACGGCGAACTTCAACCCGCTGGCCTGGGTGAACTCGAAGACGACCGTCGGCTCGCAGTACGTGAACTACACGTTCGCGCAGACGGAGGCCTACGCAGCGAACCTCCCGCCGGGATCCCAGACCGCGAGCGCGGGTGCGGAGCCGCAGGCCTTCGAGGCGAACACGATCCAGAAGACGCTCGGCCTGTTCATCGAGGAGGCCGTCGCCCTGCGTGACCGCCTCTTCCTGACCGCGGCACTCCGCACCGACCAGAACAGCGCCTTCGGTACGAATTTCCAGCGCGTGGTCTACCCGAAGGTGAGCGCGTCGTGGATCATCTCGGACGAGGATTTCTTCCCGAAGATCGACGTGCTGAACAACCTGCGGCTCCGCGCGGCGTACGGAGCATCGGGTGTGCAGCCCGGCTCGAACGACGCGCTGCGGACCTTCGCGGCTACCTCGCCGAACGTGCGCGGGTCCGACCAGCCAGGTGTGCTCTACTCGACGGTCGGCAACACAAAGCTGCGACCCGAGCGGACGACGGAGTTCGAGACGGGCTTCGAGACGCAGTTGTTCAACAATCGCGCGTCGCTCGATTTCACCTACTACCACAAGCGCACGAAGGACGCGCTCATCTCCGCCATCGTGCCGCCGTCGGTCGGCGCGGCCACCTCGGTGCGCCAGAACCTCGGCGCGGTCCAGAACTCGGGCTGGGAGATGCTCGTCAACGGGCAGCTCATCAACAACCGTCGTGTCGGACTCGACGTGACGCTGAACGGCTCGATCAACGACAACAAGTTGGTCAGCCTCGGTGACACGCCGGCCCAGATCGGCACGACGACGCGCGCGGTGGAAGGCTATCCGCTGTTCGGCCTGTGGGCGCAGCCGATCACGGGCTGGCAGGACAAGAACGGCGACGGCATCCTCACCCACAGCGACGACCCGGCGCTGAACGAGGTGTTCGTCGGGGCGGACCCGATCTTCCGCGGGTACAGCTCGCCGCGCTACACCCTCGCGGTGACGCCGGGCCTCGACCTCGCCGACCGGCATTTCCGCCTGCAGGCGCTGTTCGACTATCGCGGCGGCAACCTGTACTACAACAACACCGAGCGCATTCGCTGCGTGAGCCGCCAGAACTGCAACGGGCTCATGAACCCCGGCGCCTCGTTCGAGGAGCAGGCAATGGTCGTCGCCACGCGCGACGATCCGTCGAAGACGCTGGACGGCTTCTTCCAGCCTGGCTCGTTCGTCAAGCTGCGCGAGATCTCGGCGACGTTCACGGCGCCGGATCGCTGGACGGCCATGTTCGGCCACGCACGCAGCCTGAGCTTCACGGCGAGCGCCCGCAACGTCCACACCTGGACGAAGTATCGCGGCGTGGACCCTGAGACCGATTTCACGGCGAGCGAAACGAGCAACACCCCGCAGGATTTCCAGACCGTCGGTCCGCCGAGCTACTTCATCTTCCGACTCAACGTCGGCTTCTGAGCCGCGAAGGAATCAGACCAATGAGACGCACTCTTATTCGGAGCCGACTCACCGTCGCCGCGACACTGGTTGCCGCGGCGGGTGTCCTCTCCCCGATGCTGGGCTGCAGCAACGTTACCGACTCGCTGCTGCAGGCCAAGGACCCGGACCTGATCCTTCCGGGCAACGTCAACAACGCGCAGGGAGCGCAGGCGCTGTACATCGGCGCCATCGGCCGCCTGCGCACTTCGACCTCGGCAACCTCCGGCCTGCAGGAGCCGGAGTTCCTCTTCAGCGGGCTGCTGGCCGACGAATGGTCCACCAGCTCCACGTTCGTCCAGAACGACGAAGTGGATGAGCGGAGCATCAAGCTCAACAACTCGTCGGTGCGCGATCAGTTCCGTGAGTTGGAGCGCGTGCGCACGGCCACCAACCAGGCGATCGCTGCGCTCAACGAATTCATGCCCACCGAGAAGGCGAAGATCGCCGAGATGTACTTCGCCCGCGGCTTCGCGGAGGCGCAGCTCGCCCAGGACTTCTGCAACGGGATCCCCCTGAGCGATGGCACCCAGGAGGACTACACCACCGGTCTGGGCAAGCCACTCACGGTTGCCGAGGTGTTTGCGCGGTCAATCGCGTCGTACGACTCGGCGCTGGCGTTCGCCAATGGCACCGATGCGGCCTCGATCGACATCACGCGGGCGGCACGGGTCGGCAAGGCGCGCGCGCTGCTCGGGATCGACAAGGTGGCGGAGGCCGCGGCGCTGGTATCCGTCGCCAACGTGCCGACGAGCTATTCCTATGACGCGACGATGTCCGTCAATGGCGGCTCCAACGCGATCTGGGGGCAGGGTGCCAGCGCGCGTCGCTATACGGTCGGTGACAGCCTCGAGGGCAACGCACGCAACCTGCTCGTGAAGAATGCCATTCCGTTCTTCTCGGCAAAGGATCCGCGGCTGCCGGTGAAGTACACCATTTCCGCGAAGGGTGACACCACGAAGTCACAGGACGGCTTCACCTTCTCGCGGACGACCACGCTGTGGAGCCAGACGACACCGGTGCCACTGGTGAGCGGTCTCGATGCGCGCCTGATCGAAGCCGAAGGCCTGCTGAGGGCGGGTGACTACCCGGGGATGATGACGATCCTCAATGGTCTTCGGGCAGCGGGACTGAAGCTCGGTGAGATCCAGTTGAAGACCACCGACCTTCCGGCGCTGGCGACACCGACCACGCCCGCTGCCGCGGAGCAGTTGTACTTCCGCGAGAAGGCGTTCTGGACGTTCAGCCGCGGCCAGCGGCTTGGCGACCTTCGGCGCCTGATCCGGTTCTACCCGGGCCACACGGCGGACAACACGTTCCCCGTCGGTGAGCACTATCGTGGTGGCAATTACGGGCCGGACGTGAACATGCCGGTTCCGACGGACGAGCTCACGAATCCGAACTTCACCGGCTGCATCGACCGCAAGGCATAGGTCGCGCAACCGCGATGGAACTTGAAGGGGGTGAGCGGCCCTGCCGCTCACCCCCTTCAAGTTCCTACCGGCATTCCCACCTGATCACCCGGGTTCCAGGGGAAGGCCTCGCGCCTATTTCCCCTTCTTTCTCACGTCCCCATCCTCTTCCGTCTTCTCCGCGTTCCGCTCCTGCTGCTCGGCCGCGAAGCGCTCCTTGTCCCGCTCGAGGAGTCCGGACTTCTCGCGCTGCATGTCCTTGTCGGCGCCGCCCGATTCGGGTCGATCGCTCTGCAGAAAGTTGCTTGCCTTGCCGCCCATGGGTTGCTCCGTGTCGAGGATGGCAACCCGGAAGGCAGGTTCCGTTCCGGGTGGCCGCAGGCGACAGCGGTGTCTTGCCCGGCGGCCGGACCCTGTCGTGGGGCGCGCGGGTAGAGACGGGGATCTCATCGTATATTCAAGCCATGCGTCTCTCCTCTCCCCTCGTGCCCCTCGTCGGGGCGCTCCTGCTCGCCTGTCCCCTCGCCGCCCAGAAGCCAGCGGGGAAACCGGCACCGAAGAGCACGCCGACCGGAAGCGAAGCGAAGAGTCCGGCCGCGAAGGGCCAGCCCGCCGCCAGCCAACCGGCCGCCCCCGACACCACCACCAGCTACCTCCAGGGCGTGGTGTTCGACAGCGTGCATGCCGAGCCGCTCGCGCACGCGCTCGTCAGCGTGGATGGCACGGCCCGGATGACGTTCAGCGATTCACTCGGCCGCTTTCTCATCGACAGCATTCCGCCTGGCGCACATCGCGTCTACGTCGAGCATCCGATGCTCGACACACTCGGCATCTCGCTCGTCACGCCGTCGATGAACTTCTCGGCGAACATGGTGACGCAGACGGTGATTGCCGTGCCGTCCGGCGAGTTTCTGGTGAGCCTCTTCTGTCCTGCGGCACGACGCGCGCTCGGGCCCGGTGCGCTGGTGGGCCGCGTGCGCGAGCCCGACAGCGACTCGGCAGCCGTTGGCGCGCGGGTGTCGTTCGTCTGGTACGATCCCGACCCGCCGGGGCTGCCCGCCAACCTGCGAGTGACGAAGAAAGCGCCGCGCGTGCGCGAGGCGACGGTGGAGGCCGACGGCACCTACCGGCTGTGCGGGCTCCCGGAGAAGTACGAGGGCAAGCTCCAGGCGCAACGCAAGGACGGTGGCGAGACCGCCGAGGTGACGGTGACGCAGGAGCTGGGGCGGCTGGCGATGCGCAGCATGAGCGTCGCCGCGCGGCCGAAGGCCGTCGCGGCGGGCGACACGGGTGCAGTGAGGCAGCCGCGCGGCTCGGCGCGCGTGAGCGGCGTCGTGCTCAACCGCAGTGGCGCGCCGGTCGCCAACGCTCGCGTGGGTCTCATGGGTTCCAGCGCGGCGACGATGACGAAGACGAACGGTGAGTTCGTGCTCGACTCGCTCCCCGCCGGCACGCAGGCGCTCGTCGTGCGGCAGATCGGCTACAGCCCCACCGAAGTGCCCGTCGAGCTGTCGTCGCGCACGCCGGCGCGGGTGACGGTGAAGCTCGGCGTGCTCGTGCCGCAGCTCTCGCCGGTGGAAGTGACGTCACGGCGGGAGGAGGGACTGCAGAAGGTCGGCTTCCTCGATCGCAAGCGGACGTCGGCTGGCGGGTACTTCATCACCCAGGAAGACCTGGACCGGCGCAAGCCGACCAAGTTCAGCGACGTGCTGCGCACGACGCCCGGCCTTCGCGTCACGGAGTCCAATGGCCAGGCGATGATCAGCTCCACGCGCTCGGCGCAGGGAGGTGGTTGCGTCACGGTGTACGTGGACGGCGCGCCGTGGCAGCAGCTCGATCCGGGTGACCTCGACACCTTCGTGCAGCCGAATGAAGTCGCGGCGGTGGAGGTGTACAGCGGCGCCAGCATCCCGGCGCAGTTCGTCACGCCAGGGCAGAGTTGCTCGGCGGTAGTGGTGTGGACGAAGACCCGCGTCGATCGCCGCGGCCGATGATCGCGCATCCGATCGTTCATCACCCGTTCGAGTTCAACATCGGACCGTTGACGCTCACCGGCTTCGGCATCGCGATGATGCTGGCGTTCGGCATGGCGCACTGGGTGGCGCAGGAAGTACTCGAGGCGCGTGGCGATGATGCTGCGGTGATGAACGACGTCACCTTCGCCGCGCTGGTCGGCACCATCATCGGCGGCAAGGTCTACTACGCGATCCTGATGCACAGCGTGAGCGCGCTGTGGGGACGCGCCGGGTTCGTCTTCTGGGGTGGCTTCATCGGCGCGGTGCTGCTCTGCGCCATCGTCATCCGCTGGCGGCGACAGCCGTTCCTGCGCATCGCCGATGGCGCAGCGGTCGGTATCGCTGCCGGCTACGCGATCGGGCGCACAGGGTGCTGGGCGGTGGGCGACGACTACGGCCGCGTCTGGGATGGCTGGCTTGCCGTGGCGTTCCCGCGTGGGCTTCCGCCCACCACGGTGCAAGTCATGAATCAGCTGTACCATGCCGAACTTCCCGCCACGCTGCCGCCGGACGCTGTGGTGAGTGTCTATCCGACCCAGCTGCTCGAGGTAGTGCTCGGGCTCATGATGTTCGGGGTGCTCTGGCGACTGCGCCACCACACCCACGCGGCGGGATGGCTGTTCGGCATCTACTGCGTGCTCGCCGGCGCGGAGCGATTCGTCGTGGAGTTCTTCCGCGCCAAGAGCGACATGGTGGGTCCGATCACCTCGGCGCAGGTCGTCGCGCTCGTCGTCGCGGCCGTCGGGATCCTGCTCATCACCTGGCGTAACGCTCCCACGCCGACGCTCGCGTCGGCGCCCTGAACTTTCCACGTGGAGTTTCGCATGACCGCCACCGTCGCCGCTGCCCGCCGTCCTGACGCCACGGAGTTCGCGCCCTTCTACGCCGGCTATGTGGCTGGCGTGCCCGAAGGTGACATCATCAGCATCCTCCACCGCGATGGCGACGAGTGGCAACGGGTCCTGGCCGAGCTGCCCGAGGCGCGCGGCGACCACCGTTACGCCGAGGGGAAGTGGAGCATCAAGCAGGTCGTCGGTCACGTGAGCGATGCGGAGCGCATCTTCACCTACCGCGCGCTGCGTGTCGCGCGTGGTGACAGGACGCCGCTCGCGTCGTTCGACGAGAACGCGTACGCGGAGACCGCGGGTTCCGATCGTCGGACTCTCTCCGCGCTGGCCGCCGAGCTGAAGGCGGTGCGGGAAGCCACGCTGGCGCTCTTCAACTCGCTGCCCGAGGATGCGTGGACGCGCACCGGCACGGCGAGCGAGAAGACGGTGAGCGTGCGCGCGCTCGCCTACATCACGGCGGGACACGCCCAGCACCACCTGAAGATCCTGCGAGAGCGGTATCTGCGCCTGTAGGGTTGTCGTTCCCGATCATGCACGACCATCCAGTGCCCGCCCCGACGAACGTGACCCTGCGCGCCGCAACGATCGACGACGTGCCCGTGATCCTGCGCTGCATTCAGGGACTCGCGGAGTACGAGCGGTTGGCGCATGAGTGCGTGGCGACCGAGGCGCTGCTGCGCGAGTCGCTGTTCGGCGACTCGCCGGCGGCGCAGGTGGTGCTCGCCATGGTCGGCGATGAGCCCGCGGGATTCGCGCTCTGGTTTCGCAACTACTCCACCTTTCTCGCTCGACCGGGGATCTACCTCGAGGACCTGTTCGTCTTTCCCGCCTTTCGTGGGCGCGGGATCGGGAAACGACTGCTGGAGCACTTGGCGCAGACCGCCGTGGCGAGTGGCTATGGCCGGCTGGAGTGGGCCGTCCTCGACTGGAACGTGGACGCGATCCGATTCTATGAATCGCTGGGCGCGCGGCCGATGAGCGACTGGACCACCTACCGCGTGACGGGCTCGGCGCTCGCCGCGCTGGGCAGCGGCGGCTAGCGTCCTCGGGCGTGCCTCGGGCACGGCGGATGCGCCATGATCTGCTCACGAGCAGTTGCATGGCGCTCCGGTCTTCCGGGTGAGGGCTGCCCGGAGTTGCACGAGGACGATCCGATGCGCTTCATCTGGTTTTCGCCCGCGCCGCACGGCCCGACGGCCCTGCCAGGCACTCTGTTGAGCGTCGCTGCCCACGCCGTGCTGCTTGGTGCGGTGGCATATGGGCATGGCCCCAGCTCCGACCTGCTCAGCTTTCGTGAGCGCATGCGACCGGTCATCTACTACTTGCCGCCACCCGACCGGGTGGCGGGCCAACGGCCAGTGGAAGAGCGCATCGCCTGGGTGGAGATAGGCGCCGGTGGCGCGGCCAGCGGGGTGGAATCGCCGTTCGGTCAGCAGCGCCGCGGGACAGCGAGCGGGCAGCCGACGACCCCGCAGGACGCGGTAAATCGCGAGAACACCCTGCCGGCAGACGTGGTACCGGTGGACTCCCCTGACTCTGTCTATTCGATCCTCGACGCGGAGCAGAGTGCCGTGCGGGTGGAAGGCAGCGCGGCCCCAGTGTATCCTCCCGACATGCTCGCCAGGAACATCGAAGGCACTGTTCACACCCGGTACGTGATCGACACGACGGGGCGCGCCGACTCGTCCAGCCTGGAAATCCTTGCCGCGACAAATGCGTCGTTCGAGGGATCCGTGCGCGCGGCGCTGCCCGGCATGCGCTTCCTGTCGGCGCAGGTGGAGGGCCGCCGGGTGCGACAGATGGTGGAGCAGGAGTTCCAGTTCCGCATCACGGCGCCCGTCGCGCCGCTGCTGCCCGTGGTGCCGGCAGAGCACACCCGCACGCGCCCGCCGGCGTGAGGCGCGCGGCGTCGCTGCCGGGAGAATTTCGCGGATTCCGTCCGGCAGCGCGCACCTTCCTGCGCGGGCTGCGCCGCCACAACGATCGCGACTGGTTCCTCGCCAATCGCGACCGCTACGAGTCGGAAGTACGCGGGCCGATGGCGGCGCTGGTGGAGGAGATGGACGTGCGCCTCGCCACGCTTGCACCGGAGATCGTCGGCGACCCGAAGCGTTCGCTCTTCCGCATTCATCGTGACGTGCGGTTCTCGAATGACAAGTCGCCGTACAAGACGAACGCCGCCTGCTGGTTCTACCACATGGACGCCGGTCGCGGCGTGGGCGGCGACGCGGCACACGGCGGCGCGGGATTCTACTTCGACATCGGACCGGACGAGGCATGGGTGGGCGGCGGGATCTGGATGCCGCCACGCCCGACGCTGTCGCGCCTTCGCGAGCAGATCGCCGAGGAGCACGCGTCGCTTGCCAGGATCCTCCGTGCGCCGGCGCTGAAGCCGTTCGGCGGCCTGGCCCGCGAGGCGATGCTGACGCGGATGCCGCGCGGGTTCGACGCCGATCATCCAGCGGCGGAGCTGCTGCGCCATCAGTCGTTCACGATGGGACGTCTGGTGCGCGAGCGCGACCTGTTCGGCGCGAAGCTCGCGGATGTCCTGGCGCGGGAGTTCGAGCGGCTGGTGCCATTGGTACGCTGGCTCAACGGCGCGATGGGACTGCGCACGCTCGCGCGGCGCTGACTCGGCCGCGTTAGCTTGTCGTCCATGGCTCTCACGATCGACTCGGCGCCGTTCTCCATTCGACAGGCAGCGCCATCGGATGCCCTCGCGCTGGCCGGCTTTGCCGCCGCGGCGTTCGCTGATACCTTCGCTGCGGACAACACGCCAGCGGACATGGCGGCCTATCGCGCCGAGGCGTTCGGTGAGGAACGTCAGCGCGCGGAGCTGGCCGACCCCGCCTGCACCGTACTGCTGGCGGAGCGCGGTGACACGTTGATGGGATACGCGATGCTGCGCGAGGGTGCGGCGCCCGCTGGCGTGAACGGGATCGCGCCCGGAAACGCGATGGAGATCGCACGGCTCTACGCCGGCAAGCGTTGGATCGGTACCGGAGTCGGCGCGGCGCTGATGCAGCATTGCCTCGATCTCGCCACGGAGCGCGCGCGCGAGTGGGTGTGGCTCGGCGTGTGGGAGCGCAACACGCGCGCGATCGCCTTCTATGCGCGGTGGGGCTTCATCGACGTCGGGTCGCAGTTCTTCCAGCTCGGCGCCGACCGGCAAACTGATCGAATCATGGCGCGGCGAACCTCCGCGCAGGAGTGAACGTGCGGCATACCGTGAAGCTGCAGAACGTGATCATCGGCTATTCCGACCTCGAGCAGCGCGACCCGTCGCTGCGCCGCGCGTGGGGCCAGTTTCGCCCGGGCGTGGGATACGAGCTCGTGCAGCCGGTGTTCCGTCTGTTCACGGAAGCAGTGCCGCTGCCCGGTGGTGAGCCGATGGACGAGGAGAAGCTCGAGCGGTATCACGCCGCGCGCGACAAGCTGGGGCTCGTGCTGGAGGATGCGTCAGGCCGGCCAGTCGCGACGTCGGCCATCCACATCGCCGACTACACGGAACGGAGCGGAAAGGACGCGCTCGAGCTCGACGTGCTCGTGCGGGACGAGAAGTTCTGGGACGCATGAAGCAGTTGTCATTGACTCGCTGCTAATGAAAGTCATGCCGCTGGGCGAATTCCGCGCCTACCGCGGCCTGCAACGCCCTGAACTGCTTCGCCCGCACGTTCACCACCTTCTGCTCCACCTGCAGCACGCCGCGCACGAGCAACAGCGGCGTGCGTGAGATCAGCAGCGCCTGCCGCTCGAACCGCTGCGGCGTGACGACGACGTTGATCAACCCCGTTTCGTCCTCGAGGGTGAGAAACACGAATCCCTTGGCCGTGCCGGGCCGCTGACGACAGATCACCAGCCCCGCCGTCGCCACCGTCTCGCCGTCACGGCCGTTGAGCAGCAGGTCGCGCGCGGAGCGCACGCCGTTGGGCGCGAGCAGGTCGCGCACGTGGATCATCGGATGGCCGGCGAGCGAGATGCCCGTCATGCGGTAGTCCGCCTCGGTGAGCTCCACGCGTGACATCGGTGGTAGTGGCGCCGGGCCTTCGTTGCGCGATGCACGCCGACGTGGCGCGAGCGGTCCTGCGTCGCCGCGCGCGGCATCGAGCACGGCCCACAGCGCGGCCCGTCGGCGACGGAGATCGGGCTCGCCTGGCAGCAGACCGTCGAGCGCGCCTGCTTCCGCGAGGTGACGCAGCCCGCGCCGGTCGAGCCCCGAACGCTGTACGACGTCCTCCACCGAGGTGAACGGACGCTCGGCAAGTGCGCGCTCGAGCTTCGTGCGCGCCGCGGCGCCGAGCCCGCGCACGCTGCGGATGCCGAGCCGCACGGCGGGCGCGGGCTTCGCCACTGATACCGCCTTCGACGTCGTGGCTGGTTCGGCGACGCGCGGCTCCAGCGTGGCGTCCCACTTCGAGATCGTCACGTCGGGCGGCCGCACCTCCACGCCGTGACGCTTCGCGTCCTCGACGATGGTACCCGGCGCGTAGAACCCCATCGGCTGCGCATTGAGAATCGCTGCCGTGAACTCCGGCGCGTAGTAGTGCTTCAGGTACGCCGATGCATACACCAGCAGCGCGAAGCTCGCCGCATGGCTCTCGGGGAATCCATAGTCGGCGAATCCGTTGATCTGGTTGAAAATGCGCTGCGCCACGTCCGGTGCGATGCCATTCGCCTCCATGCCATCGAGCATCTTCTGGCAGATGGCGGCCATCCGCTCGCGGCTGCGCTTGTGGCCCATCGCGCGGCGGAGCTGATCGGCCTCGCCCGGCGTGAACCCCGCCGCGGCGATCGCCACCTGCATCCCCTGCTCCTGGAACAGCGGCACGCCGAGCGTGCGCTCGAGGATCGGCTGCAGCGACGGATGCGGGTACGTCACCTCCTCCTGCCCGTTCTTGCGACGCAGGTACGGATGCACCATCTCGCCCTGGATGGGACCGGGCCGGATGAGCGCGACCTCGACGACGAGATCGTAGAACGTCCGCGGCTTCAATCGCGGCAGCGTGTTCATCTGCGCGCGGCTCTCCACCTGGAACACGCCGATCGTGTCCGCGTTGCAGAGATCGTCGTAGACCGCCTGGTCGGTCATGTCGAGCGTGGCGAGGTCGATCGTCACGCCGCGCGTCTGCCTGATGTAG
>Ga0207657_10000649_pt1 | contig 36992 bp, 39 predicted proteins | sample KBSC33metaG_FD_184316 | JGI IMG/M metagenome (GOLD analysis project Ga0207657, IMG submission 184316) | Corn rhizosphere microbial communities from Kellogg Biological Station, Michigan, USA - KBS C3-3 metaG (SPAdes) (version 2) | ecosystem: Host-associated > Plants > Roots > Rhizosphere > Soil ...
TCACCCGGACGAACGGGATGATGCCGCTGGTCTTGCCGTTGAGCCCGACCGGTTCGCCGATGCCGCGGACGCTGCCCCAGTAGGTGCCGATGCCGCCGCCCTTGGACGCAAGCCAGACATTCTCGTTCCAGGTGCCGACGATTCCGTCGAGGCTGTCGGAGACGCTGTTCAAATAGCAGCTGATCGGCAGGCCGCGGCCGGTGCCGCCGTTCGACAGCACCGGGGTCGCCGGCATGAACCACAGGCGCGAGATATAATCATAGACGCGCTGCGCGTGATCGGCGTCGTCGGCATAAGCCGCGGCGACGCGCGCAAACAGGTCCTGATAATTCTCGCCAGGAAGCAGGTAGCGGTCCTTCAGCGTCTCCTTGCCGAACTCGGTCAGGAGCGCGTCGCGGCTGCTGTCCGTCTTGACCGCGAAACGCGGCGCATGGACAGCCTTCGAGCTGGATGTGACCGTCGAAACGTCGTCGCTCGTTACTTCTGAGCCGGTCGAAAAATCCATCGCGCTTCCCCGTCTTTCTTCGGCCCCGTCTCGGGCCGTTTGTTCCCGACTTGTTCGACTCGGAGCCATGGCTGGCATCCTAGCCTCTTTTGGCGCTTCTCGGGGGCTTTTCACGCCCGCCCCCTGTGGAAACCGGGGACGAGTGGGCCCGTCACCGGAATATAGGCCTTCCGGCGTCAGAACACCAGTAATTGAGTGTTCCCCCTCGATCGCTACTATCTATTGTGCCTCAACGGCCGTGGGACGCAAGCGGGTAAATCCGCTGTAACCAAAAAATCCTGTGGATTTGCCGCGCTGCAACAGCAGCGGCCACGGCTCCTCACCGCCGCGCTGGACACGCTCACCGCTCGCAGGCATCTTACCGGTTCCGGCGAGGGGCAAGCATGGCGGATCAGCCGAGTGAGCCGATAAAGGGCACAACCCTCTTCCTCAGCTATTCGCGCGCCGACGAACGGCGCGCGCGCAAGCTAGCCGCCGTGCTCCAGGCTCAAGGCTATGAGGTGTGGTGGGACGGGCTGATCGAAGGCGGCGCCACCTACGCGCAATCGATCGCGACCGCGCTCGACATGGCCGACGCGATCATCGTGCTGTGGTCCGCGCATTCGATCGAATCCGACTGGGTGCGGGACGAAGCGAGCCGGGGCCGGGAACGGCACCGGCTGATCCCGCTGTCGCTCGACGGGTGTGCGCCGCCGCTCGGATTCGGTCAGTACCAGGTGATCAACCTCGCGCATTGGCACGGACGCGCAAACTCCCCGGAAATATCGGCGATCGAACGCGCTATCGCGACGGTTACGCAACAGGCCGTTTCTCCATCTGGGCGGCATACCGAAACCACGCGCCGCGGCCTTCTGGCGGGCGGTGCGGCGGCGGCGGGGCTGGCAGTCGCCGGAGGCGGCGCCTGGTTCGCCTGGGATCGCGGGCTCTTTGGAAACGGCGCGGAGACGCCGCTCAGCATCGCCGTCCTGCCGTTCCGCAATCTCAGCGGCGACGCCGCGCAGAATTATTTCTCCGACGGGCTGACCGATGAAATCCGCGTGGCGTTGACGCGCATCAGCGCGCTCAATGTGCTCGCCGGGACATCCTCCGCCACAGCGAGCGAACAGGACAGCGACCCCAAAGCGATCGCACGGGCGCTCGACGTCGGCTATCTGCTCGGCGGATCGATCCAGCGGTCCGGCGACGAGGTCCGGATCGCGACGGATCTCACCGACGGCCGAACCGGCTTTTCGCGCTGGTCGCAAAGCTTCGACCGCAAGCTCACCGACATTTTCGCGGTGCAGAGCGACATCGCCCGCACCGTCGCGCAGGCGATGTCGGTGCAGGTCGCGACAAGCGACCCCGCGCCCGGCGGCACCGGCAGCGTCGAGGCCTATGAAGATTATCTCCGCGGGCGCGCGCTCTACGGCCTCGCCAAGGACGAAGCGACCGACCGCGCCGCGCTCGCCGATTTCGACGCGGCAATCGCCGCCGATCCCAAGTTCGCGCTCGCCCGCGCCGCCCGCTCGCGCTCGCTTGCGAGCCTGGCGGGCGAATATGCCAAGGCCTCCGAGCTCAAGCCGATGTACGACCAAGCGATCGCGGAAGCCCGGCGCGCGATCGACCTCGCGCCGAACCTGCCCGAGGCGCATCTCGCGATGGCGTACGACCTGTTCGCCGGCAGACTCGATATCGCCGCCGCGCGGCCCTTCTATGACCGCGCCTACGCGCTCGGCCGCGGCAATGCCGAAGTCGCCTTGCTGTTCGCGCTTTATTGTTCGCGGGCCGGTCGGGCAGCTGAGGCGACGGCCGCGGTTTCGCGCGCGGTTGCGCTCGATCCTCTCAATCCCCGCGCGTTTCGCGCGCAAGGGTCGGTGGCTTATGCCGCGCGCCGCTACGCCGATGCCCTGCCGCCGCTTCGCCACGCGCTGCAGCTCAATCCCAAGATGACGTTCGCGCATTCGCTGGCGGGCAGCGCGCTGCTGGGCCTTGGCCGGGTCGAGGAGGCGCGCAAGGAGTTCGCGGCCGAACCCGGAGAAGAGTTCAGGCAGTCGGGCCTCGCCATCGCCGAACACCGGCTGGGCAACGATGGTGCCGCGAAGCAGGCCTTCGCCGAGCTGGTTTCGAAGGTCGGCGATAGCGCTCTTTACCAGCAGGCGCAGGTGCTCGCCCAATGGGGGCGAACGGACGATGCGCTCGCGACGCTGGTTCGTGCGCGCGCCGTCGGCGACTCGGGCCTGACCTATGCCGCCACCGACCAGCTCCTCGACCCGCTCCGCAAGGACCCGCGATTCATCCGGTTCGTCAACGACTTGCACCTTGGCTGAGCCGTCCCGTTAGGAGCGCGGCGCGTTCCATGCGATAAGAGCCGCGGTCGCGAGAAGGGAGGCAGCCATGATTGTTGGTGGAAAGCCTGTCACGGACATCGACGAAGAGAATGCCGAAGGACTCGACAAGCAGCCGCCGGAGACCGGCAGCGCGGACGCGAGAGGCAGCGGCGATACCCGCGGTAGCGGTGACACTCGCAGCAGCGGCGATACCCGCGGGAGCGGCGACACGCGCGGTAGCGGCGACACCCGCTAATTGAGGCCGCTGACCCGGGGATCGGCGGCCATCGCGCGCTTGATCCAGTCGAGATAGTGATCGCGGTCGATCCGGACATAGACGCCCGGGTGGCCAGGCTCGGCGCAACCGTCGCCCCAGCTGACGATACCGACCAGCACCGGATCGCCTGAAGTCAGGATCAGCGGCCCGCCGCTGTCGCCCTGGCAGCTGTCCTCGCCGGGCGCCGCGGCGCAGAGCATCGTGTCGTTGGTTCGCCCGGCGTAAGCCGGAGCGGAGTCGCACGCGACCGATTTGAGGTCCGCCGCCATCAATAATTGCGTCGAGCGGCCGTTCGGTCCTTCCGACGATTTTCCCCACCCGGTGACCGTCACCGGGACACCGCCGCCGATCGCCTGATCCGTTCGCCGTGAGCCGTTGAGCCGGATCGCCGCGATCCTGGCGGGATTGCTCCTCGCCGTTTCGGCGTCGGCGGTGAAGTGCACCAGAGCGATGTCGTTGACGTGACTGTCGGGGTCGTAGCGGCCGTGCCGGATCACCCGGTCGATGCGGTAGGTGATACCGCGCCCGCTGGCGAGATCGCGCGTTCCGAGGCGCACGCGCCAGCCCTTGTCGACCTGCTGCTGGTTGACGCAATGGGCAGCCGTCAGCACCCATTGCTCGGCAATTAGCGAGCCGCCGCAGCGATGCGCGAGCTCCCACAGTGGCTTGGCCTTGCGCTCATCGTCCGAATAGCCGGCGAAATTGGAGTAGATCTCGACCTGCCACGGCGCGCCATGAAGCAGCGCGGACTGCGCGGCCGCCGGCGGCTGCGGCGCAGTGCCCCCGAGGGCGAGCGCAAGCGCGGCGCTGAGTGGAACAATGCTGGACATCGGAAGCTCCCCCCGAAGCTCCAACGAATACCACAATCAGCGGTTTTGGGTCACTTGAGCCGGGTTAATTCGAACGGCTGGTGCAACGAAGCCGCGATTTGAGCGGTTAACCGGCGAGTTCCACAGTGCCGGAGGTCCGTCGTGCCCGACAGCATCTCAACCGAGCGCGGACGGGCGTTCCCGGTCCTCATGGCGATTCTTGTCGGCGTCCTCGGCTTGTGGCTGTTCGGTTTCGGCATCTACCTGGCCGCGCTCGGAGGCTCCGCTTATTATCTGATCGCCGGCATCGGGCTGCTGGCGACGACCGTGCTGCTGTTCCGGCGCAACTCGATGGCGCTCGCGCTTTACGCGCTGGTTCTGGTCGGAACCTTGATCTGGGCGATCGCCGAGGTCGGGTTCGATTTCTGGCAGCTCTCTCCGCGCGGCAATCTGCTGGTGCCGATCGCTGTCCTGCTGCTGCTGCCGTGGCTTACACGGACCTTGCGGCCGGTAACGAGTGCGTTGAGGGGGGGCGGGGCCGCGCTGTCACTGGCGCTCGCCGCCTCGGTGATCGTCCTTGTCATCGCGCTCTTCCAGAACCCGCACGACCGGCCCGGCACCCTCCCCGCCGCGGCCGGAGCGACGACGCCGGTGACCTATGCTGCCGCGAGCGGCGACTGGCCGGCCTATGCCGGCACCTGGGCGGGGCTCAAATGGTCGCCGCTGGCGCAGATCACGCCGGCCAATGCCGCCAAGCTCGACGTCGCCTGGCATTTCCACACCGGCGATCTCAAGCGGCCGGGAGATCCCGGCGAATTCACCTACGAGATGACGCCGATCAAGGTCGGCAATCTGCTCTACCTCTGCACGCCGCACGACATCGTCATTGCCCTCGACCCCGTCAGCGGCCAGCAACGCTGGCGTTTCGATCCGAAGGTCAACGTCACAGGCACGCAGCATATGAGCTGCCGCGGCGTGTCCTATTACGATTCCGCTGCCGCGCCGGGCGCTCCGCCGCAGGCGCCGCGCGCGCCCGATTGCAGCACGCGGATTTTCGTCGCCACCAACGATGCGCGGCTGATCGCATTGGATGCGCTGAGCGGCCGGCCCTGCGCCGACTTCGGGACGAACGGCGAAATCAACCTGACGCCGCAATATCCCGGCTATCACGAGGGGTGGTATCAGTTCACCTCGGCGCCGCTGGTGACGCGCGGCCTGGTCGTGCTCGCCGGCGCCATCTTCGACAATCGCGCGGTCAAGATGCCGTCGGGCGTCGTGCGCGCGTTCGATGCGAAGACCGGCAAGCTGGTGTGGAACTTCGACCCCGGCAACCCGGACCAGACGACGCCGCTCGCGCCCGGGCAGCATTACAGCCTGTCATCGCCCAACAGCTGGAGCACCTCGGCCGCCGACGAGCAGCTCGGCATGATTTACATTCCATTCGGGATGGGCGCGGTCGACCAATATGGCGCCAACCGTCCGCCGACGACCGAGAAGTTCGCGACCAGCATCGTCGCGCTCGATACCGCCACCGGCAAGCTCAAATGGGTCTATCAGACGGTCCACCATGATTTGTGGGACATGGACGTGCCCGCGCAGCCGGCGCTGCTCGACCTGCCGGTCGGCGGGCAGATGGTCCCAGCGCTCGTCCAGACCACGAAGACCGGCAACATCTTCGTACTTGATCGCCGCACCGGCCGGCCGGTCGTCCCGGTGACGGAGAGACGAGTGCCGGGCAACGCGGCGCCAGGGGACCATACGTCGCCGACGCAGCCCTATTCGGCGCTGACCCTGATGCCGAAGCAACGCGTCCGCGAAGCCGACATGTGGGGCGCGACGATGCTCGACCAGGTTTTGTGCCGGATCGACTTCCAGAAGCTGCGCTACGACGGGCCGTTCACGCCGCCCTCGGTGCAGGGAAGCCTCGTCTTTCCCGGCAACTTCGGGGTGATGGACTGGGGCGGGATGGCGATCGATCCGGTGCGCAAGATCGCCTTCGCCAACCCCAGCTACATGGCGTTCGTCGACAAGCTGACCGCCAAGCGGCCGGCCGACATGCAGAAGGCGGAGACGAACCGCGGGCTCAACCCGAATTATGGTGCGCCGTTCGCCGTCTTCCTCAATCCGTTCCTGTCGAAGATCGGGCTTCCCTGCCAGGCGCCGCCATGGGGCTATGTCGCCGGGCTCGACCTCGTCTCGGGGAAGGTCGCGTGGATGCACAAGAACGGCACGATCCGCGACCAGACCCCGGTTCCGCTGCCGTTCAAGATGGGCGTGCCCTCGCTCGGCGGCCCGATCATGACGGCAGGCGGCGTGGCCTTCATGAGCTCGACGCTCGACAATTACGTTCGCGCCTATGACGTGACGAACGGCCGGCAGCTGTGGGAGGCGCGGCTCCCCGCCGGCGGGCAGGCTACGCCGATGAGCTACCAGGGCGCGGACGGCCGGCAATATGTCGTGGTGGTCGCCGGCGGCCACGGGACGCTCGGCACCACGCCGGGCGACGACGTCATCGCGTACGCCTTGCCGAAGGCGGCTTAGCGCCTGCCAAATGATGGGCGCGCGATTCGTCAGCAGCGAATGGACCGCCAGGGGAAGATGGATTCCCGCCGCGCTGGTCGCGCTTGGGGTGGCCGCGCGGTTCGTCGCGCTCGCCTTGCATGGCGTCGACACCGCCGACGCCGAAGCGCATAACATCGCGGTCGATTTCGCGCGCACCGGGACGATTGGAAATGCGTTCGGCCACGGTACCGGTCCGACCGCCCATCTCAGTCCGGTTATGCCGGTACTCGCCGGCTCGGTTTACCGGCTGCTCGGCGTCGACAGCATGCCCGCGGAATTGCTGCTCACGGCCATTTCGATCGCCATGGCGATGGCCGCGGCGCTGCTTGTGTATCACGCGTTCGGTCGTCTCGGCATGGGGCGACGGAGCCGGCTCATCGCCCTCGCAGTGTTCTGTCTGGCACCGATCGATTTCAAGCTGGAGATGATCGAATTCCGCATCTGGGAAGGGACCCTCGCGGCCTTGCTGATGAGCTGCAGCTTTTGGCTCGTCACTTATGCCGATCGCGAGAACGCCGCGGACCTGAAAACGATCATCGTGATCGCGCTGGTTAGCGCCGCGGCGTTGTTCGTGAATCCAGCCGCGGGGCTCACGAGCTATGCGCTGGCGCTCGCGCTGCTCGTGCGGCGCGTTCCCCCGCAGCGATGGGGCAGGACGGCGGCGATCTGCGTCGCCGCGCTCCTCCTCATTCTGGGGCCGTGGACCGTGCGCAATTACATGGACTTCGGCCGGTTCATCCCACTGAGGAGCGATGCCGGCCTTGAGCTTGCGATCGCCTATCACCCGGGTCTTGAAACAAGCGAGGACGACCGAACGGTCTTCCGGCGTCGGATGGTAACGATCCATCCGAACGAAGCCCCCGATGCCGAGGCGGCGATCCGCGCCAGCGGCGGCGAGGCTCAATATGCCGACCGGCTCGGAAAGCAGGCGCTGCACTGGATCGCCGGACACCCGTGGCTTGCGGCACGAGCGACCGCGCGGCACCTCGCCGAATTCTATTTCCCGCCGCGCTGGCTGTACGATCTCTATTCTCCGGGAAGCGGCGCCAAGACCGTCAAGATGGGGATCGCCTGGGCGATTTCGCTGTTCGGCCTGGCGGGAACGGGGACAGCCCTGGCGCGCTGGCGCGGCCGATGGCTCTATGCGGCGATCGTGGCTCTGGTCCCCGCCGTCCCTTACATGTTCGTGCAGCCGATCCTGCGCTATCGGTACATCGTCTATGTGCCGCTGCTCTTCCTCGCCGTCGGCGCGGCCGCGGCGGCGATGCGCCAGTTGCGCAAATGGTACCGAACCAACGGCACCGATGTCCGTTTCGCCTGAATCGAGAAGGGACTCATCAAGATGAAATCGCTGCTGCTGCCTGCGCTGGCCCCGCTGTTGCTCGCCGCGGCGGCGGCGCCCTCGCCCACACCGAAGGTCGACATGCAACGGATGAGCGAGATCACGCGGGTACTTGCGTCCGACGCGTTCCAGGGCCGCGCGCCGGGGACGCCGGGCGAGGCGAAGACGATCCCGTACCTCATCGAGCAGTTCAAGGCGGCCGGGCTCGAGCCCGCTGGCGAGAATGGTGGCTGGACGCAGCAGGTGCCGATGATCCGGACCCAGCTCGAGGCGCCGGTCAGCGTTTCGGTGACGCAAGCGGGCCAGACGGTCCCGCTACGTTTTCCCGACGACATCTATCTCGGCACCGTGCGGCCGGTCGACCGCGTCAGCATCGCCAACGCGCCGATGGTGTTCGTCGGCTATGGAGTTAGCGCGCCCGAGCGCGGCTGGGACGATTTCAAGGGCGTCGACCTGCACGGCAAGGTCGCCGTGATGCTGGTCAACGATCCCGATTTCGAGGCGGCGCCGGGCGAGCCGGTCGCGGGCAAGTTCGGCGGCAAGACCATGACCTATTACGGCCGCTGGACCTACAAGTACGAGGAGGCCGCGCGGCGCGGCGCGATCGCGGCGCTGGTCGTGCACGAGACGGACGCGGCCGGCTACGGCTGGAACGTGGTCAAGAGTCCGGCGGGCGAGGCCTACAATATCGTGCTTGCGCCGGGCGCGCAGCAGCCGGTCCTGCTGCAGGGCTGGATCCAGCAGCCGGTCGCGGCCGCGCTGCTGAAGCGCGCGGGCTACGACTACGACGCGGTCAAGCGCGCGGCGCGCACGGCGGCGTTCAAGCCGATCGACTTGAAAGCGAAATTTTCGGCGAACATTCCCGTCAGCCTGTCGCGCATCACCAGCCATAACGTACTCGGCAAGCTGACCGGGTCGAAATATCCCAACGAAACGGTCAGCTACGGCACCCACTGGGACGCCTACGGGATTGGCCCCGCGGATGCGCAGGGGCGCACGATTCGGCCGGGCGCCGCCGACGATGCGCTGGGGATTGCCGCGATGCTCGAGGATGCGCGGCTGTTCGCGGCGGGGCCGCGGCCGCAACGCACCTTGCTGTTCGCGGCGTGGACGGGCGAGGAGCGCGGGCTGCTCGGCTCCGAATATTACGCGCAGCACCCGCTTTTCCCGATGGCGACAATGGTCGCCAACCTGACCTTCGACACGTTGCAGTGGAACGGGCCGGTCAAGGACGCGGTGCTGGTCGGCAAGGGACAGAGCGCCGACATGGAGGCGCTCTTCGCCGACGAGGCGCGGGCGCAAGGACGCTATGTCACGCCCGAGAACCATCCCGAGCGCGGCCTGTTTTATCGGGCCGACCATTTCTCCTTCGCCAAGCGCGGCGTGCCGGTTTTGCTCGATATGGCGCTTGCCGGTGCCTACGACATGGTCAACGGCGGCAGCCCGGCGGGCGAGCGCTGGCTCGATGAGTTCACGGCGCATTGCTACCACCAGACTTGCGACGCCTGGGCGCCAAGCTGGGATTTGCGCGGCGCCGCACAGGAGGCGGAACTGTTCTACGCAATCGGCGACAAGCTCGCGAACAGCCGCGCCTGGCCGCAATGGAATTCGACGTCGGAGTTCGCCAAGGTGCGTGCGGAGAGCGCCGGCCAGCGCGAGGGAAGCGCGCCGATCGCGCCGCGCAAGGGCGAGCGCGGGCGCTAGGTCGCGATCACCGCGCTGGCGTCAGGGTGACGCGCGGCGCGGGCGTTTTCGATCCGGCCGGTCCGGACCATTCGACCCGGCTTCCATCGGCATAAAGCTGTGTCGCGCTCCACAGCAACTCGCTCGCGGCCGCGGGATTGCTCGCGAGCACACCGAATTCGGTGAATTGCATCGGCGCGAGCTTGCCACTCCAGCGCACGCCGACGATCGCTCCGGCGCTGTCGCGCAGCAGCTCGGTCGACCAGCCCGGCTTCTGCTCGAACGACGAGACTTTGAGCCCGGCTGGAAGGCGGACGTCGACTACGATGGTGTCGACCTGCTTTTCGTTCGGAACGCGGATTTCATATTTCTCGCGCGCGCCGGCGATACTCGCCTTCGGCCAGACCGTGACGTGCGCGGACGCCGGCGCGGCAAAGCCGACAAGCGCCACGCAAGTGATCAGCAATCGCATGTCGCTCACTCCTATAAATGCCAGTTGATCTCGGCCGTGAAGGTCCGGCCGGGGAATGGATGGAACAGAAAATAGCGCCGATCGGTGAGGTTCTCGACGCCAACCGCGAGGTTGAGGCGCGGCGATAGGCGGTACAGTGCGCGCGCGTCCGCGACGACGAAGCCTTCGAAGCCTTGGTAGGTGTGTCCGATGAGATCGCTGTTGTCGATCGTGCCGAACAAGCGGCTGGAGTAGCGAACCGCGCCCGTCAGCGAGAGCCGGTCGCTCGCGCGCCAGGTTGCCACGACCGTTGCCTTGCGCCGCGGGACCTGCGGGATCAATTTGCCCTCGGCGGCCGGCAGGGCCGGATCGGAGACGGTCCTGGGATCGGCCCATGTGACGCTCGCCGACACGTCCAGACGGGGCAGCAGATCGCGCTTGTCGACGACCAGCTCGATGCCGTGGGTGCGTGTTCGCCCGACATTCTGGACATAGTTGAACAGGGTCGTCGAGCCAGGGACCAGCGGCGCCGATTGCGAGATCAACGCGTCGCGGATCGTTTCGTGAAAGAGCGAGAGCCGGATGCGGCCGTCGGCAATCTTGCGCTCGACCGCGAGCTCGGCTGACAGCGCCCTCTCGGGCCTGAGGTCCGGGTTGGGAATTGTGATCGTCGGACCGGTAGCGATCGCCTGATAAAGCTCGCTTACCGTTGGGAAACGCAGCGCCCGGCCGCCCGACAAGCTGACCGTCCACGCCGACGAAGGCGTCCAGCGCAGTGAGGCCTTGGGCGAGAGGCCCTGCGCGCTGCGCGCCGGCTGATCGACATCGAGAGCCGGCGAGGCAGCGAAATTGCGGCCGCCGTAGGCGCGCCACCATTCGTACCGTGCGCCGAGCGTCAGCGTGAGCGTCGGAGCGATGTCGAACCGGTCCTGCGCCCAGGCAGCGAGCGTTCGCGTGTGTCCCTCGGCAAGCTGGACCAGCGGGCCGGGCGCGCCGCTGCGCCAGTCGTCGGTCGCGAAACGCCGATTGCGGAGCGTGAAGCCGTCATAATGCAGGCCGCCGCTCAGTTGCTGGCCGCCGAGCTTTGCCGCGGCCTTGAAGTCGAGCGTGCGCCAGCCGGTGCCGTTCATGCGCACGATCGAGCCCGGACCGTCCCGGGATGGCGGCGAGGCGTTGGACGGGAGACGCTGCTCGCTCTTTCCATAGCGATAGAGCGATCCGATCAGCGACCAACTTACCGGGCCGCCGTCCTGATCGATCGAGAGCGCGTGCATCCAGTGCCGCTCGTCGAAGCGATAGACCTGGTTGGAAAAGGTGCCCGTCATTGGGCCGATGTAGCTCTCGGCGTGCGCGTCGGTGTGGTTGAGGAACAGCCCGGTGCGCCAGGTGAGGCTGAGTGACGGCGACAGCTGCAGGCCGAGCTTGGCTTCGAGCGTGTCCTGTCGCTGATGCTCGAGACCGCCGGCGCCGATCACCGAAATCGGCTGGCCGAGACGGTTGCGGTCGGCAAAGGCGCCGGGCGGCACTGGCGCGGAGGCCGGGCGCGGGACGGTGATGTAAGCGAGCGGCTGGCCGCGGCTGTCGATATGGTTGGCCGAGACGAACCAGGAGAGATTCCCGGCCCGATCGCCGAGTGTCGCCGCGAGCCGATGGCTCGGATAATCGCCGTCGCTCCCGTACTGGCCGAGATGCTGCAGGCTCGCGCTCGCCGTCGCGGAGGCTTCCAGCTCATCGGGCATCCGCGTCGTGATGTTGACCACCGCGCCGATTGAATTGCCGGGATATTCCGCCGAAAAGGGGCCGTACAGCACGTCGACCCGCTCGATTTCCTGCGGAGCGACCATCCCCCAGCGGGGCGAGGCGAAGCTGTTGTTGTTGCCGATCAGGGCCGACAGCAAGACGCCGTCGGCATAAATCAGGCTGCGCGCGCTCGCGCCGACGCCGGACGTGCGCGTGGCGAGCGGCGCCTGGGTGTCGCCGATGTGGCGCTTGCGCACGAACAGACTGGGCAGATAGCGCAGCGCATCTTCGCTATTGTTGAGGGTCGTCGTGACGCGGAGTTGCGCCGCATCGACGCTCTCCGTGGTGTTCGGGACTTGATCTTCGGCCGCGCGGGTACCCACGATCACAATCGCGGGCGGCGGCGGCGCCTCGAGGGCTGGCATGTCGGATTCACCTGTGTTCGAGTTCGGATGAGAACTTGATCAGGCGAGTGCGGGCGGCCCTGTTGCGGGTGGAGGCGGCGCCGGCGGCCCCCGGGCAAAGCGGACGGCAACCGCCGCCTCCAAAATGTCTGACTGCTCAGTCGCGATCGGCGGGACGATGGTTGCCGCTTGGGCTTCGGCGAAGCTCAGGCTGATTGGCTGGAACGCGCAGTCGCCGGTGTGCGGCGCGGTGGATGACTTGTGATCGCCATCGTCGTGATGCCCTCCGCCCATGTGCATCATGGGCGCCGGTCCGGCGGCCGGGCAGGGTTCGACGGCGAACAGGCCGGCTCCCTCCGCCGGCATCCAGCCGGCCGGCACGACCACGCGCAGAAACAGCGCGCAGGCAAGCAGCGCGATCGTCAGCAGATGCCGGGGAGGCATGGCTGAAGCCCTAGGCGCGAAGGTCGGCGAATTCCACCCACGGCTGATTTGAGTCGGATCGTGCCGCGTGCGTTCCCGGGCGTGCGCTTTTGGGACAGGCGCGAAGCGGCCCCGAGGCAAGGGGCGCCGCGCGTGGTACGTCCAGAGCTGAGATACGCTAACTCAAGGGGCAAGCCATGAGCGAGACGAACAGCTTCGTTGTGCGCGACGACCGCCGGCCGGTGAACCTGCGCGGGTTCGCGATCAGCGATAGCCGCGACTGCGACATCACTGTCGCGGACCTGTCCTATGGTGGATGCCAAATCCACTGCGCCGATGCCCTCAATGCCGGCGAGGTCGTCGAGCTGCGCGTCCTCAAGCGCGGCTCGGTCCAGGCGGAGATCCGCTGGTCCGACGAGGGCCGCGCCGGCGCACAATTCCTCGGCTGACGGGCGGCGCGAGGAATGATGAGGAGGACGGCCAAAGCCCGGCGCGCCAAGCGGCTGGCCGGCGCCGCGGCCTTTTTTCTTCTCGGGGGCACCGCCGCCGCGGCGCTGTCGTTTGCGCGTCAGCCGAGCGAAGCCGCGGCGCGGCCCGCGCAGAATATCCAGGCAACGAGCGATCGCATCGCCGTTTCGCCGGCGAGCTTGCGCGCGGCCTATGCGGCGGGCCTTGTCGACCGGCCGATCAAAAGCGTCCTGAACGTGCCTGCGCGCATGCGTTACGGCGACTTCCGCTGGGACGACAAAGGCGTCCCCGCCGGGCCCATCTGGATCCGGGTCGACCTCAAGTCGCAGCTGGTCTCCGTATTCCGCTCCGGCCACGAGATCGGGACCGCGGTGATCCTTTACGGAGCCGACCAGGTGCCGACGCCGACGGGCAAATTCCCGATCCTCGCCAAGATGAAGGACCATCGCTCGGCGACCTATGACGCGCCGATGCCGTATACGCTGCGGCTGACCGCGGACGGCGTCTCGATCCACGCCAGCAATGTCCGCTGGGGCTATGCGACCCACGGGTGCATCGGCGTTCCCGACGGCTTCGCATCGAAGCTGTTCGCCGCCGCGAAGGTTGGCGACGAGGTTTTCATCGCGGGCTGAGCTCCGCACCCTCGCGCGGCCCAACGACGGCAACAATCAGGATAGAAATCAGGCGGTGAGCGTCTTCGCGGTGCGACGCTTGCCGCCGCGCAGGCGCCAGCCGACGAGCCCAAAGCCGAGCAGCATCATCGCCCAGGTCGCAGGTTCCGGAACCGGCGGCGGGGGCGGGGGCGGGGGTGGATTTTCGCCGGGCGGATTGGGGATGATGACTCCGCCGCCGCCTCCTCCGGGAGGCGTGGGGCCGCCGGGCCCACCGCCGCCGCCGGGCGGAACGACGATGTCGCCGAGCGACGGCTTTGGGCCGAATGCCAGCGGCGCGAGCGGCGCGGCATTGACGAGCGCCGGCTCGGGCGGGGCGAGGAGATGCGCGATCTCGGCCATATCCGGCTTGGACGGAAATGCCGGCTTCGCCGCGGCGCGCGCCTTTGGCAGCGCCCGCGCATGCTTGGTCTTGGTCAGCTCGGCTTGCGTGCGTTGGCCCGGCGAGCGGCCGTTCAAAAGGTCGGCGAGGCTTTGCGCCTGGCTGACCGCGGCGTGGACCACGTCGCCTCCGGTCATCGCGTCGAGCGACAGCGTTCCCGCGCCGGCGAGCGCGACCGCGAGCACGCCGGCGAGCGCCGCCCTGCGGCGGCGCCGCGACCGGAGCGCCGCGCGGGCGCTGCGCGAGCGCCGGACCGCACGGGCGATATCGGGTTTTCTGTCCACGCGATTCATTGCCCCGGCACTCACCCCTGTTGAGCGGGTCGGTTCAAGCGCGAGGTTCATGCCGCCCCGGGTTGGGACAGTGCCGCAAGCGCGGTTGCACCGTTGCGGGTGCTGCGGGAGCACGTCGCCGGACCGAGCCGAAGCGAGATGCAAGGCAGAGATCGACATGCGAGAAATCGGGATTGTCACATTGCTGAGCGTCGCCGCGACCGCCGCGGCACCGACTCCGCGCATCGCCGAGCCGGTCGCGGCGCCGAGCGCGACCAGCCGATATGCCGCGTGCCTCGCAAGTAGCGAGACTCCGACGGCGGCGCGCTGGTGGATCGTCGCGAATGAGCGTGGCGGCAGCATTGCGCTGCCGGCGGGCGCGCGGGTCCAGCATGCCTATCTCGTCGTGATCGGCGATCAGGGCGAACGGAGCGAGATGGCGCTCGAGCGCGCCCAACAGCAAAGAGGGGAAAGTGGATGCAACTGACAGATTCGGACCGTCGGCTGATGCGGATCAGAGGTCGCGCCCGCGCCGGCAGCGAAGCCCCCATCCCTCCGGCCGTTCAGGCCTATTTGAACGGCGGGCCACTGCAGCCGAAAACGCCGGCATCGGCCGACGGTGAGCAGGGCCGCGAATCGGAACGCCGCCGCTCGGCGCGCGTGCCGGTGGCATCGGAAGTGCTGGTGCGGCGCGTCGGCGGGTTCAGTTTCGAGGTCGCGCTTCACGACGTGTCGAACGGCGGCTGCCGGGTCGAGCTGCTCGAGCCGTGCGAGGTCGGTGACCCGGTGATCGCGCGCTTTCCGCAGCTCGAGCCGTTGGGCTCGCGCGTCTGCTGGGCGGAGGGCACCACCGCGGGGATGCAGTTCCTGACGACGATCCACCCGGCAGTGTTCGATTCGCTGCTGACGCGGCTGGCCGACGAGCCGACCGCCGCATAGCCGGCCAAGACATGAACTTTGCCGTCCGGCTCTCGACGGAAACCGGGCGGAGGCGCATGATTTTTCCCGTGCGCGGGGCACTCATCATTTCAGGCGCCATGCTGCTTGGCATGAGCAGCGCCGCCGCGGCTGAGGAGCCGCCGATCTGCGCCGACCGGCCGGGAAAGGCGAACCCGACCTGCACGGTGCCGGCCGGCATGGTTCAGATCGAAACCGGGCTCGCCGACTGGGTGCACGATCGGTCCGACGGGGTGACGACCGATTCGCTCGCGATCGCAGCGACGGCGTTCAAATATGGTCTGACCGACCGCTGGAACCTCGAGCTGGATGTCGCTCCCTACAGCTGGCAGCGGGTTCGGGGAGAAGGGCTCAGCCAGTCGGATTCGGGATTCGGCGACATTTTCATCCGGTCGAAATACCGCTTCACCAGCGGCAACGGGGTTCAGGTGGCGATGAACCCCGCCATCAAGATCCCCACCGCCAGCCACAATGTCGGCAACGGCAAATGGGAAGCGGGCATTGCTTTCCCGATCGATTATTCGATCCCGCAGACGCCGATCGCGGTCACCCTCGGGCCAGAAATCGACTGGGTCGCCGATGCCGACGAGCACGGGCATCACGCCGCGATGGCGCAGGTGATCGGAATCGGTTGGCAGGCGAGCGAGAAGCTCAACCTTTCGGCCGAGCTGTGGGGCCAGTGGGACTGGGACCCAGCCGGGACGACCCGGCAGGCGACCGCCGACGTCGCCGCAGCCTATCTCGTCAACAAGGACGTGCAGCTCGACGCGGGGGCGAACTTCGGACTGAACAAGCAGACTCCCGACCTGGAGCTGTACAGCGGCGTTTCGGTCCGTTTCTGACGCTCATTTGCCGTAGGCGGGGAGCTTCCAGCCGCGCGCGATCGCGGCTCCGCGAAGGGCAAAGCCGGCGGCGATGGAGACCACGGCCGCGATCCACACCGGCGTGGCAACCAGGCTGAGGCCGACGAACAGACCGGCGGCAAGCGCGGCGGCCGTCACATAGAGTTCCGGCCGCATCAGGATCGATGGCTCGCTCGCCAGCACGTCGCGGATGATCCCGCCGACGCACGCGGTCATCACGCCCATTGCGAATGCGGGCACGGGCGCGACGCCGTAGCCGAGCGCCTTGGCCGCGCCATAGGTGGCGTAGGCCGCGACACCGGCAGCATCGAACCACAGCAGCGCCCGGCCGGCGAAGCGATGGCGGCTCGTCAACCAGACGAGGAGCGCAGCGCCGAAGCAGATCAGCAGCATCGCATTGGCGCGAACCCAGAAGACCGGCGCGCCGATCAACAGGTCGCGCAAGGTCCCGCCGCCCACGCCCGTCGCGACCGCGAAGAAGATGAAGGTGACGAGCGTCTGGCGTTTCTCGGCCGCGAGCAGTGCCCCCGACACCGCGAACACCGCGATCCCGAAATAATCGAGGATGACCAGCGCGTCGGACACATGCGGGACGATCGGTTCGGGCATCGGCCGGTCATGCGCATTGATTGAGCATCGCGCAATCGCTTCGCGCTGCGCCGACAGCGAGCCCATCTTCACCGCGCAGCGCGGGTCCGCTACGCGCGCTAGATGGGCGATATCACGGCGGTCATCGAGACTATGGAGCACCGCTGGATGCGGGCGTGGGTCAATCGCGACGCCAAGGCGCTCAAGAGCCTCACGGCGAGCAGCTTCATCCTGCTCACCGGGTCGAAGCCGCCGGCTATCCTCGACCGCCCAAGCTGGATCGAGGCCGCGACCAAGCGCTACGATTGCGTATCCTACCGCTTCGGCGACATTTATGCCCGCGACTGGGGCTCGGTCGCGCTGTTTGCGGCGCCGCTCGAGCTGAAAGCGACGATGGACGGGCAGGACTGGTCGGGAACCCTGTTCGTCACCGACATCTGGCGCAAGGGGCGGGTTCGTCGCGGGTGGAAAATGGCGCAGCGGGTTGTCAGCCGAACCGACGACAATGTCGAAACCGCGAAGGCAATTCGCTCGCTGCAGCTGTGGCGCTAGCCGCCGCCAATGGGCTATTGCGATAGAGTCGCTCAGGCGACAGGCGAAGGAGGATGAAATGGGCGCCGAACCGCAGCGCATGGACATTTATCGGATCGCGCCCGAGGCCTATCGCCACCTGTCGCAGCTCGAAGGCGTGATCGCGCAGCACGTCGAGAAGAAGCTGCTGCATCTCATCAAGCTGCGCGCGTCGCAGATCAACGGCTGCGCGTTCTGCATCGCGATGCACACCGACGAGGCGCTGCGCGACGGCGAAGCACCCGAGCGCCTGACCCTCCTCGACGCGTGGGAGGAAGCGATGGTCTATTCCGACAAGGAACGCGCCGCGCTGGCGTGGACAGAGGAAGTCACGCTGATCGCCGACAGCGGCGCGTCGACCGCGGCCTTCGAGCTGGTGAAGGCGCAGTTCGGCGACGAGGACGTGGCCTGGCTGACGCTCGCGATCATGCAGATCAACAGCTGGAACCGGGTCGCGATCGCGTCGCGCGCGCAATATGACCGGGCGAAGTTCGCGCCCAGGGCAGCGGAGAAGGCACCCGAGCCCGCGTAACCTCGCAATCTATTGCTGTGATGCCGCCGGCTGGGCCTGTCGCGCGGCCGCGGTTGCGGAATCCTTGACGGCCTTGGCCTTGGCGGCCGCTTCCCTGGCCTCGCGCTCGCGCTTCGCCTCCTGGTAGAGCTGGTACTCGCTCGGGCTCGGCGCGGTTTCGAACAGACTGCCAATCTCCTTGCCCTCGGCAAGCCGTTTGGAGATTTCGGCAGCGGTCGCGGCGACCGCCAGCAGGTTGACCGCCGGCGCGCCGCGACAGCCCATTGGGCCGACATTTGCGCAGCTATGGTCGGCGAAGGTCTCGTGCGGACTGCGGGGCCGGCCGGCGTCGCCCTTCTTCTTGAGCCTTCTTGCCTCGAGCACGTCGGGATCGAGCCTGTAGCCTTGTGGCTTCACTGCGCAGATCACGATCGAGTTGCCGTCGGGATTGTGGTTTTGCTGGGCACATTCGCGCTCTCCGGCCTGCTCCGACGCTGCGGCCGCTTTCGGCGGATCGGGCGCCGCCGGGCCGTAAGCCGGATCAGCCGCGGCCTGGGCGAGGAGCGCGAGGGCAACGGTCAGGCCGGCGGGCATGGCTATATCCTGGGCCGGGCGAGGTTGCGCCGCCATGAACGCTGATGGGTAAACTTAACCATTGCAACGACGGCCCCCGACACGCGTTTGTCACGCGTCCGGAACGGACTTGAAAGGAGCAGCCCCATGAACGGTGCGTTGCTTACCCTTGCCGCCGCCGCTGTGATCATCCCCTCGGCCCCCGCGTTTTCGCAGAGCCTTGCAGTCGCCGAGTTCAGCGGCTCGTCGAGTATTCGCGACATCCGCTTCGTCTCGCCGGCTCCCCCGGGCTCGGTCGTCGTGCCGCGCTTCGACGGACGACACGGCCGCCACATCCGCGTCGCGGACGCACTCGCGACCCAGGCCTATCCAGGCTATCTCGACCCGGGCGACTATGACGCCAACCGCAGCTTCGATCCCGACCGCTGGAACGACTGGTGGCATGACCGTCCCGACCGCGCCTACCCGCGCTGGATGAGCCGCAACCGCGATTGCGCGCGGCCGTGGTACAGCGGCGACGTCCTGACCTGTTAGCTCAGCGCGGAAGCAGCGCGTAGGTGCGCCGGAAGGCGTGGACTTCGGCGGCCGTGTAGGCGCTTGCCGGCGCCTTGGGCGCTGGGTCGGCGACCCCAGTGACGAAATAGGCCGTGCCGCGGCCGCGGGCGGGGTCGATCCACAATCCGCTCTTCATGCCGTAGGCATCGCCCGCGTGACCGATCAGGACCGCGCCTCGGGTGCCCATGTCATCCGCGCACCCGGACTGCCGGTTTGGAATCCGGTGAGTGCCGTTGCCCGCGCTGCAATAGAAACCGCCATCGGTCTGGCCGTTGCTGCCGTCGAAGCGCCACGTTTGCGTGAGCAGAGTCCGCACGGCCTGCGGTGACAGAATCCGCACTCCGTCGAGAGTCCCGCCGTTGAGCAGCATCCGCCCGACCCGGGCGAGCCCGCGCGCGGAGATGCGCAGGCCGCCCTGCGGCGCGAACAGCGAGCCGTTGCGGCCGAGCTGCCAGCGCGAGAGATTGCAGGCCTCGCCGTCCTTGACGAACACCGGGCAGGCAGGGCGAGACCCGTGCAGATCGTCCTTCAGCGGCTTGCCGGTGGGGGTGTCGAGCTCGACGGCGCGCGCGACCGCGGCGTCGCTGCAGGTCGGCCAGTTGAAGCAGGCGTCGAGCTTCATCGGGGCGAGCACATGCGCGTGCATCCACAAGTCGAAGCGCTCTCCGGTGGCCTTTTCGATGATCGAACCGATGAGCGGATAGTTGAGATTGACGTAAGCGAAATAATTGTCGCCCGGTCCGTGCCGAGCGTCCCAGTTCCTCGGGTCGGCCATGACCTGCTCGAGCGAGCCGCCGAGCGGGATCACATAATCGTCGTCATGCTCGCGCACCGATCCGGTATGCGCGAGCAGCATGGCGAGCGTGATCGGCCGGTCGGGGAAATTGGGGTTGCGCAAGGGCCAGCCGAGCCAGCGCGACACGTCGGAATCGAGGTCGAGCTTGCCCGCGTCGACCAGCTGCATGACGCCGATCGCGGTCACCATTTTGCTGACCGAGGCGACGCGGACGGGATCGTCGACGGTGACCCGGCGGCCGGATTGCGGGTCGGCGACACCGTCCGCGAAGCTGGCGAGATCGCCGTTGCGGTCGAAGGCAATGCCGACCTCGGCGTGGACGGGAGGGGCCGGCGGCGGCACGGTCGCGCAAGCAGCGAGCGCGAGGAGAAACAGCGGCGCGCAGCGTGCCAGACCCGTCATTGCGAGGAGCGTAGCGACGAAGCATTCCACAGAAAAGCTGGATTGCTTCGCTTCGCTCGCAATGACGCCTAAATGAGGCGCATGCCCGAGGAGTCGAACACAAGCGCCTCAGCGATCCCGACGCTCGAGGACTGGCAGCACTGGACGCTGGTGATGGGTCGCGCGCAGCAGATGCTGATGGAGTTCTGGGCCGAGCAGATGAAGGCGGGCCAGCCGATGCCGGCGTGGAATCCATCGGCGTTCGGCTTCGGCGACGCCGCCGGCGCGTCCGACCCGATGGCGCTGATGAGCGCCGGCGCGCAGGCGTGGGCGAAGGGGCTGGAGACCTGGGGCAAGATGCTCGGCGGCGTGACCGCCCCGCCGGCCGCGCGAGAGTCCGAGCGCAAGGACCGCCGCTTCGCCGCGCCGGAGTGGCGCGACAATCCGATCTTCGACACCATCCGCAAGACCTATTTGCAGATTTCCGACCAGCTGCTCGGCACCGTCGACCAGATCGACGACATCGATCCCGACATGCGCGAGAAGCTGCGGTTCGCGACCAGGAGCTTCGTCGACGCGATGAGCCCGTCGAACTTCGCGCTGACCAATCCCCAAGTGCTGAAGCGCACGCTCGAGACCCGCGGCGAGAATTTGCTGATGGGCCTGTCGAACATGTTGCGCGACATCGCGCAGGGTCAGCTGACCCAGACCAGGGCGGGCGTGTTCGAGGTCGGACGCAACCTCGCGACCACGCCGGGAAAGGTGATCAAACAGACGCCGCTCTATCAGCTGATCCAGTACACGCCGACCACGCCCGAGGTGCTGAAGACGCCGGTGGTGATCTTCCCGCCGTGGATCAACCGCTTCTACATTCTCGACCTCAGCCCTGAGAAAAGCTTCGTCAAATGGTGCGTCGACCACGGCATCAACCTGTTCATGGTAAGCTGGAAATCGGCCGACGAGAGCATCGCCGACGCGAGCCTCGACGATTATGTGCTCAAAGGGCAGGTCGACGCGATCGACACCGTCCGTGAGCTGCTCGACGTCGAGAGCGTCCATGCGATCGGCTATTGCGTCGCGGGCACGACGCTCGCGGCGACGCTTGCCTGGTTGCGGGCCACGGGTGAGGCGGACAAGGTCCGGTCGGCAACCTTCCTCACCGCGCAGGTCGATTTCACCGAAGCCGGCGACCTCAAACTGTTCACCGGGCCCGAGACGATGGGCCTGCTCGACCAGCTGACGCAGGAAAAAGGCTATCTCGACGGCCGCTACATGGCCGCGACCTTCAACCTGCTGCGCGGGCGCGACCTCATCTGGAGCTATGTCGTCAACAATTACCTGCTCGGCGAAGAGCCGCCGCCGTTCGACCTGCTGCACTGGAACAGTGACACGACGAACCTGCCGGCAGGCTGGCATCGCGACTATCTCGAGAGCCTCTACAAGGCGAATAAGCTGGCGGAGAAAGGCGGGATCAGCGTTGCCGGGACGCCGATCGATATCGACCAGGTGAGGACTCCGACCTACGTCCAGGCCGGGCGCGAGGATCATATCTCGCCGCCGCAGAGCGTGTGGAAGATCATGGACCATTTCGCCGGGCCGAAGCGGTTCGTGCTCGCCGGTTCGGGCCATATCGCCGGGGTGGTGAACCCGCCGGCGGCCGGGAAGTACCAATATTGGGTCAACGACCATCCGAGCGGCTCGCTCGAGGATTTCGTCGAGGGCGCAACCGAGCACAAGGGCAGCTGGTGGCCGGACTGGCTCAAATGGTTGAAGGTGCAGGACCCGGAGATGGTGAAGGCCGACGGCGCGCGCGTTCCGGGCAAGGGCAGGCTGAAGGCGCTCGAGGATGCGCCCGGGACCTATGTCAAATCTCGCTGACAATTTGACCCTGCGGCTCGCGCGGCCCGAGGAGCATGAGGCACTCGAGGCGCTGCAGCGGCGCGCGTCGATCGAGTTTCCCGAATATCGCGACCAGCTGATGCTCAACCCCGATGCGATCTATCTGCCCGCCGGGCAGATCGCCAACGGCCAGGTGATCGTCGCGATCATCGACAAGGAGATTGCCGGATTTGCGGCGTTGGTCGGCGGCGAGCTCGACGGCCTGTTCGTCGAGCCGGATCTGTGGGGGAAGGGGATCGGCCGCGCTCTTGTCGACGCGGCGACCCACGAGGCGCGACGCAAGGGCCTCGCGCTCAAGGTCATCGCCAACCCGCGCGCGCGGCGCTTTTACGAGCATTGCGGCTTTACCCTGGAGGGGGAGGTGCAGACGCGCTTCGGGCCGGCGCTCAGGATGACGAAGTGACGCAAGCCGTCATTGCGAGCGAAGCGAAGCAATCCAGAGCGGCGCAGACTGGATTGCTTCGTCGCTAGCGCTCCTCGCAATGACGATCAGCATTTTTCGTATTTCCAGTTCCGCCTTTTGCCTTCGCTGAGCCACTCGATCGCGGTGGCAATGCGCTTGTCGCGGGTCGCGTCCTGCTTCGCCTCGGCGATCCATTCGAGATAGTCGCGGCGGGCCGAGGGCGGGAAGCCGTCGAGCGCGGCCTTCGCCTCGGGCGCTTTCGCGAGCGCCGCGGCGAAGGCGGGGTGAAGCTCGGGCGCGGGCTTCGGCTCGTGCTTGGCCTTGCGCGGCACCGGCGCGCTTTTGGCGAGGTCGGCGGCGTCGCGGATCAGGCGGTCGAGCTCAGCATCGATCGGCAGCTCGCCGAGCGACTTGATCTTGCCGAACTGACCCATCGCATCGGCATTGGCGCCCTCGCCGCGAAGTTCCTGCCCTCGCCAGAAGTTGAGCGCGACATGCGCTTTGAAGGCGGCGGTGATGAGGACGATCTTCCCGCCGAGCGTATAGGCCGGCATGCTCCACTTGAGTGTTTCCTCAGCTTCCGGGAGCGCCGCGTGAACCCGCTCCCGAACATGCTCGAGGATCGGCCGGGCGAACGGCTGGGCTTTGGCAATGTAGGTGTCGATCCGCGGTTCGCGGTTCACAGGATCCCGCCGCCGAGCATCAGGCGGACGACCCCGATGACAATCACCAGCAGGTTGAGGTTGCGGCCGGCGGTGCCGCGCGACAGCATGCCGACCGCGGCGCCGATGATCGCCAGCGGGATTATCAGCCAGTTGGCCCAGCCGAGCAGCGGCAGGAAGGCGATGATCGCGAGGATCAACGCGACGAAACCGATGATCAGCGAGGCGATGTTGAACATGAGATCGGCTGTAGCATCATTCGGGCGGTTGCGGCAGGCGCGGGGCGCGGAGGAGTGCAATCACGTAGAGCAGCAGCGCCGCCCAGATCGCCGGAAAAGCAATCGCCGTCGCCAGCGTGATCCGCTCGCCGTAACGCAGCACCGCGATCCCGAACTGAAGCGTCGGCGCCAGGAACTGGAGCATCCCCAAAGTTGAATAACGCAGCTTCCGCGCGGCGGCGGTGAACAGCAACAGCGGGGTGGTCGAGATGATGCCGGCAAGCAGCAGGAGCGTCATCTCGAAACCGTTGTTGCCCATGATCGGCGCGCCCGCGAAGTGCCGCCATCCGAGCCACAGCAGCGCCGCTGGAAACAGGATCGCGGTCTCGATGGCGAGGCCGGAAACGGCGTCGGCGGCGACCACTTTCCGGAGCAGTCCGTAGAGCGCGAAGGTGCCGCACAGGGTGAGGCTGATCCACAATTGGCTGAGCGCTCCGGCCCCGAGGACGGACATGCCGGCCGCGGCGATCGCGACCGCGATCCACTGCAGGCGGCTGAGCTTCTCCTTGAGCACGAAGCGGCCAAGCAGCACGTTGGCGAGCGGGTTGAGATAGTAACCGAAGCTTGCCGCGAGGATGTGCCCGTTGTTGACCGCGTGCACGTAGAGCAGCCAGTTGGCGCCGATCAGCACCGCCGTCACCAGCAGAATGAGAAGCGTGCGCCGGTCGCCGATCGCCGCCTGCACCTTCGGCCACGCCCGCGTGCCGGCAATCAGCAAGGCGAGGAACGGCAGCGACCACAAAACCCGGTGCGCGACAATGTCGACCGCCCCGACCGCTGCGATCGCCTTGAAGTAAATCGGCAGCACGCCCCACAGCGCGTAGGCGGCGAGGCCGAGCATGAAGCCGCTGCGCGAGTGGTCCTCTCCCGCCGTTGCGGTGGTGTTCATTCGCCGTGCGCCTAGCGGCGGTGAGCGCTGCATGAAAGACCATGGTGAGCGCGGCATTGGTTGAAACCGAAACAGCCGCCTGCCAGTTAGTTGGGAGCGGTACGAGCGGAGGGGCCCGAATTCTGCATGGCACGACTTGGTACTTTGATCCTGACCGGCGCGGCGATGCTGGGCATGCTCGCCGGCTGCGCGACCAAGTCGAACCTGCCGCCTGGCGTCCGCGCGAGCGTCGAAGTTGGGCCGCCACCGAAGTCTGAAGCCTGGAAGGCCTTGGCGACGGCCGCCGACCAGGACCGCATCGCGCGCCTCGGCCTCGCCTGGCAGCAGGCGCTCGACGACGCCAACAAGACCAATGCCGGCGACGTCCGGCGCGAAGGGAAGCTGCTGCTGCCCCGCGCGGGCCTGCCGAGGCCTGAGCCGACGCCGGGGAGCTATAATTGCCGGCTGATCAAGCTCGGCAAGGCGACGCCCAAGGACAAATCGTATGAAAGCTTCAAACCCTTCTTCTGCTACGTCGAGGTCGAGGGCGACCTGCTGACGATCGTCAAGCAGACCGGCAGCCAGCGTCCGGCTGGGCGGCTGTGGCTCGACGACGATCCCAAAAGGCTGGTGTTCCTCGGCAGCCTCGCGCTCGGCAATGAGGACCAGCCGCTCGCATACGGCGACGATCCCAAGCGCAACATGGCCGGCGTCTTCGAACGGATCGCTCCGTTCAAATGGCGCCTCGTGATCCCGTGGCCGCAGAGCACGTCGAAGCTGGACGTATTCGAGCTGACGCCGGTGGCCCAGCAGCCGGAAACATGAGCGAGACGGCCGGGCTGCTTGCCGATCCGGCGGAGGTCCGCGCAATCTTGATCGCCACCGCGCGCGCCGGCGATGCGATCAGCTATTCGGAAGTGCTCGAGCTGCTCGGGCATGATTTCACGCGGCCGAAGATGCGCGCCTTGTGCAAGGTCCTCACGTTCATCGACGACGAAGCCGCCGAGCGCGGCGAGCCCGAGCTGGCGGTGCTCGTCGTGCGCCAGTCGGACGGCTTGCCCGGCCAGGGCTGGTGGATCGGGGGCGCCAGGAAGCACGGCTACACCGGCCTGTGGGAAGGGCCGGACGCCATGAAGCTGATCAAGAACATCCAGCGACAGGCATTCGAGTTTTGGGCGGGACGAGACGCTTAGCATTCGCTAAGCGCCCGAGCGTGAACGAAGCACGCACCTTCACCGTCGCAGAAGACGACGACGGCATCCGGCTCGACCGTTGGTTCAAGCGGCACTTGCCGGAGGTCAGCTTCAACACGGTTTCGCGCTGGGCGCGGACCGGCCAGCTGCGCCTCGGCGGCAAGCGCGCCGTTCCCGGCGACCGCGTCGAGGCCGGCCAGGAAATCCGCGTTCCCCCGCTCGACAGCGCGCCCGCGCGCCCCGCACGCCCTCAGCCGCGGCGCGACCCGCTGACTGCGGAAGAGGAGCAATTCGTTCGCGACATGGTGATCTACGAAGACCCGTCCGCGTTCGTGCTCAACAAGCCACCCGGGCTTGCGACGCAGGGCGGGACCAAGACCCACCAGCATCTCGACCGGCTGCTCGACGGCCTCGCCGGCGAGGCGGGTCGGCCCAAGCTCGTCCACCGGCTCGACAAAGATACGTCCGGTGCGCTGCTGGTCGCGCGGAGTGCGCGTTCGGCGGGCCATTTCGCCAAGGCTTTCTCCGGCCGCACCGCGCGCAAGGTCTATTGGGCGCTGGTCGTCGGTGTGCCCAATGTCGACGAAGGAACGATCGACGCGCCGCTCGCCAAGCAACCCGGAACCGGTGGCGAGAAGATGCACGTTAGCGAGGAGCACGGGCTTCCGGCGAAGACCCGGTGGCGGGTGGTCGAGCGCGCGGGAAATCACGCCGCCTGGGTCGAGCTTCAGCCGCTGACCGGCCGGACCCACCAGCTGCGCGCGCATATGGCGGCGATCGGGCATCCGATCGTCGGCGACCCGAAATATGGCGGGGCCGAGGCGTTCCTGACCGGCGGCATCAGCCGCAAGCTGCACCTTCATGCGCGGCGCATCCGGATCGATGCTCCGGACGGAGCCTTGATTGACGTGACCGCCGACCTGCCGCCGCATTTCGCGGAGAGCCTGGCCATGCTGGGCTTCAGCCCGATGGCCGGCGATTCGATGCCGCTCGAACAGAAGGCGCCACCTTCGCCCGAAGCGAGGCAGCGCAAGGCTGCCGCGGCGGGCAAGGCACGGAGGCGCGAACGGCGCGGCGAGCGGCGCGCCCGCGGCTCGGATACGAAGGGGAAGCGGCGGTGAACCGCCTGGCGATCTTCGATTGCGACGGGACTCTCGTCGACAGCGGCGCAACGATTACCGCCGCCCTGAAGGCGAGCTTCGAGCAGAACGGGTATGCCGTGCCGCCGCCGAACGTTTCCCGGCGCGTCATCGGGCTCAGCCTGGTGGAAGCGATGGCCGCCTTGTTGCCCGACGAAGAGGCTGATCGGCATCTCCAGCTTGCCGACGATTACAAAAGCGCGTTCATCGCCTTGCGCGCGGCCGGCCGCGTCGAGGAGCCGCTGTTCGACGGCGTGCTCGAGCTGCTCGACGCGCTCGAGGCCGAGGGCTGGCTCCTCGCCGTCGCAACCGGCAAGTCCGATCGCGGCCTCAAGCACTGCCTCGAGAGCCACGGGATCGACGCGCGGTTCGTTTCGCTGCAGACCGCCGACCGCCACCCGTCCAAGCCGCACCCGTCGATGGTCGCCCAGGCGATCGCCGATGCCGGGGCCGCGGCCGAGACCACGATCGTGCTCGGCGATACCAGCTTCGACATGGCGATGGCGTGCGCCGCCGGCGCGACAGGCATTGGCGCCGGCTGGGGTTATCACGAGGCAGACGAGCTGATCGCCGCCGGAGCGATCGCGGTGGCGGAGACGCCGCTCGCTGTCCGCGACCTGATCGGGAGCCGCTAAGAATGGATGAGGACCTCGCCCGGCAGCGGTTGCTGCTCTATACGCTGGTGCGCTTCGGCGGGGTCGCGATCTTCTTCCTCGGGATCGCTATCATCTACAGCGATCTCCTGCGCACCGGCGGCTGGCCGCAGCTCGGCGCGATCGTCGCGATCATCGGCGCCATCGATGCCTTCGTGGCGCCGCGGCTGCTCAAGAAGAGCTGGGACGCGAAGGACGAGCGCGACCGGTGAAGCGCTTCTGGACGGACGTAACGGTCGAGCCCGACGAATCCGGTTGGGCCATCCTGCTCGATGGCCGGTCGCTGAAGACTCCGGCGCGCGCCGCGCTGGCGGTCCCCACGCAAGCCCTGGCGGAGGCCATCGCCGAAGAGTGGCGTTCGGTCGGCGAAACCGTCGACCCGCGGGCAATGCCGCTCACGGGACTCGCCAACGCCGCGATCGACCGCGTCGCGCCCGACCGGCAGGCGTTCGCGCAAGGGCTGGCGCGCTACGCCGAGGCGGATCTCGCCTGCTACCGCGTGGAGGGCCCGCGCGAGCTGGTGGCCCAACAGGAGCTGAGCTGGGACCCGCTGCTCGCCTGGGCGCGGCGGCGCTACGACGTGGATTTCGCGACGACTTGCGGCCTGATGCACGTGGCGCAGCCAGGCGCAACCGTCGAGCGGCTGAGCCATGCGATCGCCGCGCTCGACGCGTTCCAGCTTGCCGGACTGTCGCCGCTGGTCACAGTCGGCGGTTCGCTGGTGGCTGGGCTGGCGGTGATCGAGAAGGCGATCGGCGCTGACGAGGCGTGGAAGGCGGTCAGCATCGACGAGCAATGGCAGCTCGACCAATGGGGCGCGGATGCCGAGGCCGAAAAGGCACTCGACAACCGTCGCCGCGACTTCATGGCCGGCGCGCGGCTTCTGGAGTTGGTGGACTAACCGTCACCGCGGACTTGATCCGAGGTCCACCCTCTTCAGGCGCATGAGAGAAAAAGTGGATTCCGGCTCAAGGCCGGGATGATGCCGCGCTAGTGCTGGGGCCCGATCAGGTCGCGGACGAAGTCGACGAGGCCGGTCTGCCGCACGCGCTTGGAGCGTTCGGCGCTGACGATCGCCTGCACCTGCGCCAGGCAATCGTCCATGTCGCGATTGACGAGCACATAATCATATTCCGCCCAGTGGTCGATCTCGTCGGCGGCCCGGCGCATTCGGTCGGCAATCACCGCCGCGGAATCCTGGCCGCGCGTGTGCAGCCGGTGCTCGAGCTCGGCCATCGACGGCGGCAGCAGGAAGATGGTGACAAGATGCTCGCCGAAATCGGGCTCGAGCTGGCGGGCGCCCTGCCAGTCGATGTCGAACAAGATGTCGCGGCCCTGCCGCAGTGCCGCCTTCACCGGAGCCTTGGGCGTGCCGTAGCGATAGCCGAAGACGTGCGCCCATTCGACGAACTCGCCCGCCGCGATCATCCGGTCGAACTCGGCGTCGTCGACGAAATGATAGTCGACCCTGTCCACCTCGCCCGGGCGCATCGGGCGCGTCGTGGCCGAAATCGACATGGTGACCGCGCTGTCCGCATCCAGCAGCAGCCGTGAAATGGTCGATTTGCCCGCGCCGGAAGGGGAGGAGAGGACAATCAGGAGGCCGCGTCGTTCGCGGGTCGGCTGCTTGCTGCTGGGGTCCATGGCCGCTCTTGCTTCGGGCGGGCCGTGCCCGTCAAGCGACCGGATGGTGCGGCGCACAAAAAAGCTCTTGAAATGCTGCAGTGCAGTGGCTATTGTGCACTGCAACAAATACGAAGGAGCGAATCGATGGCAGACGAAACCAAGGTGGAAGGCGAGGCGCAGATTGCCGCCGACGCTCCGGCCAAGGTCGTCGAAGCGATCGCCGATACGACCGAGACGGTCGTCAAGGATAGCGCCAAGGCGGCGAAGCGCGCTCGGGCCGCGACTACTCGCCGCGTGAAGCGCGACACCATCGCCGCCAGGGCCACTGCCAAGGCGGCAAGCCGCCGCACCGCGAAAAAGACCCGCAAGGCCGCCGCCGCGGCCCAGGAAAGGAATGAAACCGTGACCAAGAACGCTTATCCCGGCTTTGACGCCATCCCGGCCTTTGCGCCATTCCAGTCGATTCTCGCCGACGCCAATGAGCGCGGCCAGGAGTTCGCCAAGCGCAGCCAGAAGGTTGCCGAAGAGCTTGCCGACCTCGCCCGTGCGAACGTCGAGGCGGTCGTCGAGGCGAGCCGCGTCGCGGCCGAGGGCGCCCGCTCGATCGGCCAGGAAGCCGTCACCTCGAGCCGCGACGGTTTCGAGCAGGCCGCGGACGCGATCCGCTCGCTCGCCGAAGCCAAGTCGCCGACCGAATATCTGCAGCTGCAGGGCGATTTTGCGCGTGCGTCGTTCGATCGCGCGGTCGCCGAGAGCTCGCGCCTGACCGAATCGCTGGTGAAGCTCGCCGGCGAGGCGTTCCAGCCACTGTCGAACCGCGCCTCGGCCAATGCCGAGCGCTTCAATACCCTCGTTGCCTGACCCTCTCCCCTCCTAAGTCAGGGCAACGACTGTCGGCGGCCGCTCCGGTAAACGGGGCGGCCGCCATTTTTTTACCGATTTGCTGCTTATTGCCGCCTTGCCGCTTCTTCGCCGGCTGCCATATTTTAGGGGCAGATGATTCCGAAACCGATCATGATGGGCGCGGGCCCCGATGACGATGGCCTCGACGAGATCGAGACCGGGGTTGCGACCCGCACTCGGCCCAAGACCAAGAAGCCGTCGAACTACAAGGTTCTGATGCTCAACGACGACTACACGCCGATGGAGTTCGTCGTACTGGTGCTGCAGCGCTTCTTCTCGATGGGCATCGAGGACGCGACGCGGGTGATGCTCCAGGTCCACCAGCAGGGCATCGCCGTGTGCGGCGTCTTCACCTACGAAGTCGCGGAGACCAAGGTCACGCAAGTCATCGACTTTGCCCGCGAGAACCAGCACCCGCTTCAGTGCACGCTGGAGAAGGCTTGATTCCCCTCCCTTGCAGGGAGGGGAGAAGCGGCTAAAGCCGCGCCGTGGACAGCATCTGGATCCGGGGCGGAAGCACCCTCAAGGGCGAAATCCCGATCAGCGGCGCCAAGAATGCGGCGCTGACACTGATGCCGTGCGCGTTGCTCACGGCCGAGAAGCTGACGCTGACCAACCTGCCACGGCTCGCCGATGTCGACACCTTCAGCCATCTGCTCAACATGCTCGGCGTCTCGACCAGCGTCGCGGGCGTGAAGAGGGGCGAGTTCGGCCGGCGCATGACGCTGCAAGCCGACGACATCGTCTCGACCGTCGCGCCCTACGACATGGTCAGGAAGATGCGCGCCTCGGTGCTGGTGCTCGGCCCGATGCTCGCGCGGATGGGCGAGGCGACCGTGTCGCTGCCCGGCGGCTGCGCGATCGGCGACCGGCCGATCGACCTCCACTTGAAGGCGCTCGAATGTATCGGCGCGGAGATCGAGCTGACCGCCGGCTATGTCAAAGCGACGGCTCCGAAGGGGCGGCTACCGGGCGGCGACTACAGCTTTCCGGTGGTCTCGGTGGGCGCCACCGAGAATGCGATCATGGCCGCAGTGCTCGCCACCGGCCGCACGCAATTGTTCAATGCGGCGCGCGAGCCCGAGATCGTCGACCTCTGCAACCTGCTGGTCGCGATGGGCGCGAACATCCGCGGGATCGGCTCGGCGCACCTGACCATCGACGGGGTCGAGGGCCTCCACGGCACCACCTATCAGGTCATGCCGGACCGCATCGAAGCGGGAAGCTATGCCTGCGCGGCAGGGATCACAGGGGGCTCGATCGACCTCATCGGCGCGCGGCCCGACGATATGCGGGCGACGCTCCACGCGCTCGCCCAGGCCGGCTTGATCATCGAGTTCCACGACCGCGGCATCAAGGTCAGCGCCGATGGGGGTTTGAAACCGCTCGCGCTGTCGACGTCGCCGTTCCCCGGCTTCGCAACCGACATGCAGGCGCAATTCATGGCGATGCTGACCCGCGCCGAGGGTGACAGCTTCCTCGAGGAGACGATCTTCGAGAACCGCTACATGCACGTGCCGGAGCTGCGCCGCATGGGCGCGGATGTCGACATCCACGGACGCTCGGCGATCGTCCGCGGAGTCGACAAGCTGACCGGCGCCAACGTCATGGCAACCGATCTGCGCGCATCCATGAGCCTGGTGCTTGCCGGACTCGCCGCCGAGGGCGAGACCGAGGTGCTGCGGGTCTATCACCTCGACCGTGGTTATGAGCGGCTCGAGGAGAAATTGAGCGCGGTCGGCGCCACGATCGAGCGCCGCGGCGGCGCCTAGGCGGCGGCCGGCGGCGGCTCGAGATAGGGCTGGCGCACGCGCACGATCTGGATCCGGCGCTCGTGGCCGTCGAGGTCGGGCCAGTCGATCGACTGGCCGGCGGTGAGCCCGTACAGCGCGGCGCCCATCGGCGTCAGGATCGAAATGCGGCCTTCGGCAATGTTCGCCATTGCGGGAAGCACGAGCTCGACCGAGCGCAGCTGGTGCGTGCGCTCGTCGACGAAATCGACCTCGGAACCGATCGTCACGGCATTGTCCGGCAATGTGTCGGCCTCGTGCAGCTCGGCGCGCTCGATCTCCTCGAGCAGCATGGCGGCGACGACCGGCTGGCGGTGTTCGGCCTGGAGCGCAAGCGTCGCGACCATATCGGACTCAGAAGCAAGCAAATGAATGGGCGGGCGCGCACAGCCCGCGCGGACAGTGGCCATTTAGTGAATTCCTTGTGTTTGAAACGCGTTGAGTTGTTCAGTCCCCCCCGTGCACGCGACTGCGGGCGCGGGGGCTAGGCTCGCGCGGGAAGCTGTCCCGAATGGACAGTGAAGCGGCGGAAGGACTCACAACTCATGGAAAACAAAGTGGGGTCTGGAACGGCGGAAGTCAAAGGGCGCCCTGGAGCTTCTTCATGAAGCGGATGCTGGTGCGCTCGTAGCCCATGTGGCGGTAGAAAGCGTGCGCCTCGGCGCGGCGGTCGTTGCTGGTTACTTCGATGAGGCCGCATCCCTTGTCGCGGCACCATTGTTCGGCGGCATCGACCAGCATGCGACCGATGCCATGCCCTTGCGCGGCTTTCGCGACGACCAGGACCGGCATGCGGCCGACCGGCGCTGGCCGGTGAACGGTGACCATGCGATGCACGCCGACGAGCCCGACGACGTCGCGGCCGAGCTCAGCGACGAGCGGTGTTTCGCCGAGCTTCTTCAACGTGGTGAGATTGCTGCGGACGATTTTCTCGTCGATCTCGTGGCCGAGCTCGCGGATGAGCTCGACCAGCCGAGCCGCGTCGCTTGGCCGCGCCTCGCGCACTTTTGGTTGAGGTGTCGGCCTGGGTTTGGGCGCGGCCCTGGCGCGCGGCTCGGTGCCCGGGCTCGCCGGCTTGCGCCTCGCAACGGGCTCTCGCGCATTGAGCGATGCGCCCCAGTCCCGCGCGTCGAGACCGCGCAGATAGTCTTCGACGGCCTCCGGTGTCGCGGCAGGTCCCTTCGTATCCATGCCGAACATCGGTTTTCCGTTTGCGTCGGTCAGGCCGACCTTGCCGAAACGCCGCTTCGACGGGGTGCGCACGCGCGAGCGGACCAGCTTCAGGCCGCGGTTGCGCGCGCTTTCGGCCAGCTCGTCGAGCCTCGGATCCCTCACAGACTATCCAGCACGTGTAAAACCAGTCCGACGAGTCCGCCCACCAGCGTGCCGTTGATGCGGATATATTGCAGGTCGCGCCCGACCGCGGCCTCGAGCCGGCCGGTGACCGTCCGCGCGTCCCAGCTGCGGATCGTTTCCGACACCAGTTTGACGATGGAGCCGCCGTAGCTCGCCGCCATGCCGACGACCGCGCGGCGGGCGAACTGGTTGATGGCGTAGCGGATACGCGCGTCATGCTCGAGCGTGCCGCCCATCGATTTCAGCACGTCGCCGAGCTTGCCGGCAAGCGCCGCGTCCGGATTGCGCGCCGCGCGCACAATCGCCTCGCGGCCCTTCTGCCACAACGTGTCGAGCCACTGGCTCACCGAACGATTATCGAGCAGCTGGTCCTTGATCGCCTCGACCCGCTCGCGGGTCTCGGGCCGCGTCTGGAGGTCGTTGGCGAGCTGCGCCAGCGCTTCCTCGATCTTCCTTCGCACGGGGTGGGCGGGATCGGTCGACATTTCGGTGGTGAGCTTCTTCAGCCCGTCGATGATCGCGTCGGCGAGCTTTTCATCGAGCCCGGCGAGCTTCAGCACCCAGTTCGCCTTCTTGCGCACCATCTCGCGGATCAGCTCCTCGTTGGCGTCGAGCGCGCGCGCGGTCCAGCGAATAGCCGCCTCGAGCATCGGCACGTGGCGGTCCTCGTTGATCGCGGAAGCGAGCGCATGCCCGAGCAGCGGCGCGATCTCGGTGTTGCGCAGCCGGGTGGCGATGGCGCCCTTGACGATGCCGCCCAAACGCTCGTCGTCGAGGCTTTCGAAAATGTCGGCGATCAGGCGCGACGCGCCGGCACGGATGCGCGTGCCTTCGCCGCTTGGCGTCTGCAGGAAGCGGCCCGCGACCGCCGCGACATCGAGCCTGCGCATGCGCCGGGCGACCACCGCGGGAATGAGGAAGTTTTCCTTGAGGAAGCTCGCGAGCGCTTCGCCGATCCGGTCCTTGTTGCGCGGGATGATCGCCGTATGCGGGATCGGCAGGCCGAGCGGGTGGCGGAACAGGGCGGTGACCGCGAACCAGTCGGCGAGACCGCCGACCATCGCCGCCTCGGCGAACGACTTGACGTAGCCGAGCCACGGATAAGCGGGCTCGAGCGCGCGCGAGACCGCGAACACCCCGGCCATCAGCACCAAGAGGCCGGTCGCGACGACCTTCATGCCCTGCGCGCCGGGCTGCGCCGGGTTGAAGCGGGATAGTGCGCCGTTCGCCCTCATAGCCGGCTCAATAGCCGAGCGGGCGCGCGAGTTCACTTTCGGTTGTTCACTCCGCCGGAACAGCGTGCCCGGTCGAATGCGCGTCGCTGCCGATGAAGCGGTGGAACAGCCGGCTAAACCGCGATTCGATCGAAATCGCGATCGAGAAATAGGCCGGCACCAGGAGCAATGTCAGCATCGTCGAGAAGATGAGGCCGCCAATCACCGTCACGCCCATCGGCGCGCGCCAGCTCGCATCGCCGCTCAGCGACAGCGCGATCGGCAGCATGCCCGCGACCATCGCCACCGTGGTCATGACGATCGGCTGGGCGCGCTTGTGCCCGGCTTCGTGGATGGCTTCGTCCTTGGGCATGCCGTGATTCATCATCTCGACCGCGAAGTCGACCAGCAGGATCGAGTTCTTGGCGACGATTCCGAACAGCATCAGGATGCCGATCAGCACCGGAAGCGAGACCGGCTGGCCGGCGACATGGAGCGCGATCGCTGCCCCCAATGGCGCCAGGATCAGCGAACCCATGTTGACGAACGGCGCGAGGAAGCGGCGGTAGAGCAGCACCAGCACCGCGAACACCAGCAGCACGCCGGCCATCAGCGCGAGCACGAAGTAATAGATCAGCTCACCCTGCCACTTCTGCTGGCCGAGGTTCATCTTCTGGATGCCCTGGGGCAGGTTCTTGACCGTCGGCAGGTTATCGATCTTGGGCCAGACGTCGCCGCTCACCACGCCCGGCGCGAGATCGGCGCCGACCGCGGTGCGGCGGATCTGGTTGGTGCGCTGGATCGTGGTCGGACCCGAGCCGAAGCCGATGTCGGCGACCGCCTTCAATGGGACCGAGCGGCCGTCGGACGTGGGCACCGGCAGGTTCTGGAGCACCGACAGGTCGCGCCGCGCATTCTCCGATAGGGAGACGGTGATCGGGATCTGGCGGTCGGCGAGCGAGAATTTGGCGCTGTTCTGTTCGATCTCGCCGAGAGTCGCGATGCGGATCGTCTGGCTCAGCGCCGCGGTCGTGACGCCAAGGTCGGCGGCGAGGTCGGGGCGCGGCTTGATGGTGATTTCCGGCTGTGGGAGCGAGCCGCCGACACGCGGTGCGCGCAGCCCCGGAATGGTCGCCATTTCCTTGGCGATCTGGTTGGCGACCGCGTTCAGTTTCACCGGGTCGTCACCGCCCAGATAGAGCATGATGTCGCGCGAATCGCCGCCCGGCCCGCCGCCGTTCTGGCTCTGGAAGCTGACACGCGCGTCGGGGATCGCGGCGAGCTCGGGAGCGTGCTGGCGCTCGAATTCGGTGCTGCTCCTGGTGCGATCCTTCTTGAGCACGACGTTGAGGTGCCCGTCACCGACCCTCACCCGCTCGAACACATGCTCGACGTCAAGGTCCTTCTTGAGCAGCGCCGCGACCTTGTCCTCGACGACTTCGGTCTGGGCGAGCGTCGCACCCGGCGGCAGCGTCACGTTGACCTGCGAGAAGTCGAGGTTGAGCGGCGGCTGGAAGGTCATCGGCAGCGTCGCGAACATGACCCCGCTAAGCGCTAGTGCGCCGAAGCCGGCGCCGACCATGTACATGCGGTGGTCGCGGAACAGCGACAGGATCCAGCCCCACGCGCCCGGGTGCCGCACCCGATACGCCACGGCCTTTGTCGTATCGAGGCTCCAGTTCAGCGTCTTCAGATAGATGTCCATCCACTTGTAGTTGGCGTGCGGCTGGACGCCGTGCGAGCGGAGGAAATAGGCCGCGACCAGCGGCGTGATCATGCGCGCGACGAGCAAGCTCATCAGCACCGCGATGACGACGGTGAAGCCGAACGCCTTGAAGAACTGTCCCGAAATGCCGGGCATTAGCGCCACCGGCAGGAACACGGCAACGATCGACATCGTCGTCGCAAGCACCGCGAGGCCGATCTCGTCCGCGGCGTCGATCGCCGCCTGATAGGCCGATTTGCCCATGCGCATGTGTCGAACGATGTTCTCGATCTCGACGATCGCATCGTCGACCAGCACGCCGGCGACCAGGCTCATCGCGAGCAGCGACAGGCCATTCAGCGTGATCCCCATGAGATTCATGAAGAAGAAGGCGGGGATTGCCGACAACGGGATCGCAATCGCCGAAATGCCGGTCGCGCGGATGTCGCGGAGGAACAGGAGGACAACGAGCACGGCGAGGATCGCGCCCTCGATCAGCCCTTCCATCGCAGACTTGTACTGCGCCTTGGTGTAATCGACCGTGTTGAAGATCTCCGAATAGCGGACCTTCGGATTTTCCTTCTCGATTTTCTTCAGCTCGGCCCACGCCTTGTCGTAGGTGGTGACTTCCGAGGCGCCCTTGGCGCGCTGGACCTCGAAGCTGACGACCTGGCGGCCGTCCTGCTTGGCGATGGTGCGTTGCTCGGAATAGCTGTCCTGCACCTGGCCCAAGTCGGCGAGCTTGACGAAGCGGCCGCCGGGCAGCGCGATCTGCATCTGCGACAGCTGGTATGCGTCGCGCGCATTGCCGAGCACGCGCACCGACTGCTCCGATCCGGCGATCTCGGCGCGGCCGCCGGCCGCATTCAAGTTGCTCTGGCGAAGCTGCTGGTTGACCTGGCTGGCGGTGATCCCCTGCGCTTCGAGCGCGGCGGGATCGAGGATCACGCGGATCGTCCGATCGACGCCTCCGGTCCGATCGACGGCGGCAACGCCGGGCACCGCGAGCAGCCGCTTGGCCACGGTATTGTCGACGTACCAGCTCAGTTCCTCGAGGCTCATGTCCGTCGTCTCGGCACCGACGTACAGGATCGGGTCACCGGCGATATCGACGCGGGTCACTTGCGGTTCGAGGATGCCGTCCGGCAGGTTGCCCCGGATTTGAGCGATCGCATTGCGCACGTCGTTGACTGCGCGGTCGGTCGGGGTGCCGA
>Ga0207657_10000651_pt1 | contig 36939 bp, 38 predicted proteins | sample KBSC33metaG_FD_184316 | JGI IMG/M metagenome (GOLD analysis project Ga0207657, IMG submission 184316) | Corn rhizosphere microbial communities from Kellogg Biological Station, Michigan, USA - KBS C3-3 metaG (SPAdes) (version 2) | ecosystem: Host-associated > Plants > Roots > Rhizosphere > Soil ...
CTGAGCGACCGGCGGTCCGCCGAGACCGACCGGCGCCACCGCGAGAGCGCAGACGATTGAAAAAACCACTGTCAGGCGCACCATGACTCCTCCGTTGAGACGTGTCCTGAAGAGATCCTCAGGAATCCGTGGGTGGTTGGAATGACGTTCCCGCCAGAGGAGTCTCTGGCGGGCCGCGACCTTTTCTCCAGGAGGATGCTTCGGCGCGTGCTTTGTGTCTATTCGCGTTTCGTCGTATGTTGGGAAGGCGATGATGCGGCTCGCGCGGCGCGATTACGAGGCGGTTCTGTCGTTCCTCGAAGAGGCGCAGGCGCTCGAGGAACCGGCGCCGTTCACGCCTCACCTGCTCGACCGGCTCGCGTCGCTTGCGCATTGCGAGCTCGCGACGTTCTTCGAGTACGTGCCCGGGACGAACGTCATCACCGTTTACGTCCCTTGCTCCAAGGAGGACCCCGAGTGGCGCGGCGACGACCACCCGGGGTGGTCGTCTTGCACGCGCACCGTCGAGCTCCGGCGCTGGAAGGCGCGCAGCACGGGGCCGGTAGTGCTCGCCGACGTCTTTCCGCGCCACCTGCGGGTCGAGCCGGACTTCAACCTGAACTACACAGAGCACGGTGTCGCGGACGAGATCTCCGTCTCCCTCGACCGGGACCGTGACCGGCGCTGGACGGCCGAGCTCGCGGTCTTCCGCAAGCGAGATTTCGGCGAGCGGGAACGGTTGATCTTGCAACTGCTGCAACCGCATGTTGCTGCGCTGTACCGCGCAGCAACACTCCGCCGCCGAGTCGGAGCCGCCGGCGACGCGGCGCGGCTTCTGACCCCGCGGGAACGCGCCGTCATGGCGCATGTCAGTAACGGCTTGACGAACACCGAAATCGCGCGCCTGCTCGTGATTGAACCGAGCACGGTGCGCAAGCACCTCGAGCACGTCTTCGAGAAGCTCGGCGTCGGCAGCCGCACCGCGGCTGCCGCGAGGCTGCGCGCGTAGGCTCGCCGACGGAAGGTCGCAACGACCGCGGCAGCAACCGCCAACTGAACGCCGCGATCTACCGGATCGCGATCACTCAGGCCCGCTACCACGCACCGGCACGCGATTACCTCGAACGCAAACGCGCCGAAGGCAAGCGAATGCGAAGCACTCGCTGCCTGAAACGACGGCTCGTCCGCGTCATCTTCAACACGCTGAAAGCGAGCCCCGCCTTGACATAGGAGCAACACGGGCGCAGCCGAGCGTTCTATCGTCCGGCTTCATACTTCCGGTGTGGATGACGAACGGCCACCGATCTGCCCAGCTTGTGGCGTGACGATGGTCCCGGCGCAGCTAAGCGGTCGGACCGAACAGACTGGTGACTGGGTCTGTCTCGAGTGCGAGGAATCGGGAGAGCCGGACGCGACTTAGCGCCGGCTACGCGCGTGAACGGAGCTCCTCGAGGCCTTCCGCCAGGCGCTCGAGATCGCTGCCGTCGTTCCACCACCCGACGGACGCGCGCAGCAGGCCGGTGCCCGGCAGCTCGCGGATGATCACGCCCCGCTCGTACAGGTGCCGCGCCGCGGCCTCGGTGTCGCCGTCGTGGCGGAACGACACCAGCGTCGACTGGCCTGCCTCGGTGACGACGTCGTGGCCGTGCTCGAGCAGCAGCTTGCGGCAGCGCTCGGCGAGCTCGCGGGCCCGCTCGAACCGCCCGGCGGGAAGCTTCGAGAGCGCAGCTTCGAGACCCGCGACCGCGTTGGGCGGCGTGAACCCCGTGTCGAAGCGGCGCGCACCGGTCTTCGGGACCCAGCTCGCCTCGGCGATGTCGTACGTCTCGGCGGCCGGGTAGGCAACGAGGCGGGGTGACAGCGACGTGGGGTCGGCGACGAACAACGCACCCGTCGCATCCGGTCCGCACAGCCACTTCTGCGCGCTGATCGTGTAGAAGTCCGCGCCCGCGACGTCGACCGCCGTCGCGCCGACGCTCTGCGCACCGTCGACGAGCACCGGCACCTGCGTTGCATCGCGGAGCGCGTGCCACGGGAACACCTTGCCGTCGATCCATGAGACGGCCGACGTCGCGATGAGGCGCGTCCGCGACGTGACCTCACGCTCGATGAGGTCGTAGACGTCCGCGGCCGGAGCGTCGCGCACCTTGGCGACCCGGAGCGTCGCGCCGCTCGCGACGAGCGGGCCTGTGAGGCCGAAGTGCTCCGCGTCGGTGGTCACGATCTCGTCGCCCGGCCCGAGGCCGAGGCCCATGACCACGACGTGCACGCCCTGCGTCGTCGACTCGGTGAGCGCGACGTTGTCGACCGGCGCCTGGATCTGCTCTGCGAAGAGCGCACGCACCCGCTCACGGCCCTCGAGCATCTCGTCGAAGTACCGGCGGCCGGCGCGCCCGTGGAGCCCCTCCCACGTCCGGAGCTTCGACATCGCCTCGAGCGTCGACCGCGAGAGCGGCCCGAACGTGCCCGCGTTCAGATACGCGTAGCGGTCGAGGACCGGGAACATGGCCCGCGCCTCGGGCCAGGTCATGAGAGCTCGAGCTCCACAGGCGCATGATCGGACAGCAGATGGCCGTCGACGCGCCGCCGCTCGGTCGGCCATCTCCGCGGTGGCGACGTCTCCGCTCCGCGGACGAGAACGTGATCGATGCCGGGCCCTGCCGCGGAGAATCCCCACTCCGGCCCGGTCAGGTCGCGCATCGCGGCAGCAGCCGCAGTCAGGTTGAAGTCACCCGCGAGCACGACGACGTCGTCCGGCAGCGCTTTCGACGTCGCGAACGTCGCGGCGCGCATCAACTCGGCCTGGGCGATGCGACGGTCGGCCAGGCTCGTGCAGTGAGTGTTCGCGACGAGAAAGGTGCGGCCGTCGTCGGCACCGAGGCGCACAGCCTGGACGATGCGACGCTCCTTCGCCCATGCCGCTCGGCCGACGACTCCCAGCCCGAGCCGCCTCCCCTCCGTCGCTCGAAACCGGCGCGGATTCAGCTCCAGCCGCTCGTGGGCGAGGACGCGGAGTCGCGGCGCGACGGCGATGGCGTTCCCCTGGCCGGAGAACACAGAGCGGAGCAGCCCGTGATGGAACGACGTGAGCCGGCGGCCGATCCCGGCCGACGACGGGAGCGGCCCGAGGGTCGGCCGCGCCGCGACGTCACCCACCGTGAACCGCGCGAGCGCCCACGCCGGCACCTCCTGCACGCAGAGCACGTCCGGGTCGTCGGCCGTTGCGAGCTTGAGCATCTCGTCGAGGAACGACCGGCGCTGCGGCGGCAGCGCGTTGCCGTGAAAGAGGTTCCAGGTCCGGACGAGCACAGGTCTACGCTACTTCGGTGCGCGTCCTGCTCGCCGATCCGCCTGCATTCACGCCCTCGTACGACCACCAGCTGGCGGCCGGGCTCGCGCACGCCGGCGCCGACGTCGAGCTCGCGACGTCCCGGTTCCGCTTCGGGGACATCCCGGCACCGGACGGGTACCGGCGCACCGAGCGCTTCTACCCGCTCTCCTCACGGCTCTTCGACCGCTCGCGGCTGCGGCTGCCGCTGAAAGGGTTGGAGCACCTTGACGTGATGCGCTCGCTCGCGCTCGCGCGACCCGACCTCCTGCACGTCCAGTGGCTCGCCCTGCCGCACGCGGACGTCCACCTCCGGTTCCGCGCGCCGTCCGTGTTCACCGCACACGATCTCCTGCCGCGCCGTACCGCCTCGCGCCGCGACCTCTGGCGGCGGATCCTCGCACGCTTCGACCGCGTAATCGTCCACAGCGAGCGCGGTCGCGAGACCCTCGCCGGCCTCGGCGTCGACGCGCGCGTGATCCCCCACCCGGTCTACCCGAGCGCCGCGACGAGGAACGACGACGGCGCGACGCTGCTCGCACTCGGCGTCATTCGTCCGTACAAGGGGCTCGCCGACGCGATCGAGGCGACGAGACGCCTGCCGGACACGCACCTGCTCGTCGCGGGTGACGCGGCGATGCCTCTCGACGGGCTCCGCGATGCCGAGCGCGTCGAATGGCGGCTCGGCTATCTGCCGCAGAACGAGCTCGACCGCGCGCTGTCGGAGGCGACGGTCGCCGTCTTCCCGTACCGCGCCGAGCTCGACCAGTCAGGTGCGCTCCTCCAGGCACTCGGCGCCGGCGTGCCCGCGGTCGTGTACGACGTCGGTGGACTGGGCGAGCCGGTGCGTGCGTTCGACGCCGGCCGCGTCGTGCCGCCCGGCGACGTCGAGGCGCTGACCGAGGCGGTGGGCTCGCTGCTCGGCGACGCCTCCGCGCTCGCGGCGGCACGCGCCGGCGCGGAGCGCGCGCGCGCGGAGCTCACGTGGGAGTCGGCGGCCCGCTCGCATCTCGAGCTCTACCGTGAGCTCCTGTAGATGCTCGGCCGCTCGCGCTACGCCAAGGTGATCAAGGCGCAGCTCGATCTGTTCGTGAGCGAACATCTCGATGTGATCGATGAGGCACGTCAGCGGCTCGAGCTCTATAACAGGAGCGACCGCTCGGACGCCGAGGAGCTGTACGGCGACTACGTCGACGCGGTCGAGACCGGAACGGAGATCCTGGCCGATATGCGTGACCACTACGGCGCGACCCTCGACGACACGGACGGCTACGCCGCCGACTTCAATCGCGCGGTCGCGAAGCGGCTGCCGGAGTTCAGCCGGGAGATCGAGGACCGCTGATGGCAGAGCGGATCGAGGACTACGCACTGCTCGGTGACCTCCAGACCGCGGCGCTCGTGGGACGCAGCGGCTCGGTCGACTGGCTGACGTTCCCGCGGTTCGACTCGAGCTCGTGCTTCAGCGCGCTGCTCGGCAACCGGGAGCACGGACGCTGGTCGATCGCGCCGCTCGCCGGCGGCCAGACCACCGATCGCCGCTACCGCACGGACACGCTGATCCTCGAATCCGAGTGGCAGGTCGACGGTGGGCGCGTGCGCGTGATCGACTTCATGCCTCCGCGCGAGACGAAGCCGGACATCGTGCGGATCGTCGAAGGGCTCGAGGGCAGCGTGCAGATGCGCACCGAGCTCGTCATCCGCTTCGACTACGGGTCGGTCGTCCCCTGGGTCAGGCGGCTCGACCACGAGTCGCTCCTCGCGGTCGGCGGCCCGGACGGGTTGCTCCTCCGCACGCCGGTCGAGCTCCGCCCGGACGACAAGACGCACGTCGCCGAGTTCACGGTGCGCGCAGGGGAGCGCGTGCCGTTCGTGCTCACGTGGTTCCCCTCGCACGAAGAGCTCCCGACGCCCGTGGACGCCGAGCAGGCGCTCGTCGAGACGGAGTCGTACTGGCAGGAGTGGCTCAGCGGGTGCAGATACGAGGGCGGCTATCGGGAAGCAGTGCACACATCGCTGATCGTCTTGAAGGCGCTCACCTACCGGCCGACCGGTGGCATCGTCGCCGCTCCCACCACGTCGCTGCCCGAGCGCATCGGCGGCGGACGCAACTGGGACTACCGCTACTGCTGGCTTCGCGACGCGACGTTCACGCTGTACGCGCTGATGAACGCCGGGTTCATCGACGAAGCGGCCGCGTGGCGGGACTGGCTCCTTCGTGCGGTCGGCGGTGACCCGTCGAACGCGCAGATCATGTACGGCATCGGCGGGCAGCGCCGCATCCCCGAGTACGAGCTCGATTGGCTGCCCGGCTACGCGGGCTCGACGCCCGTGCGGGTCGGGAACGCCGCCGCCGAGCAATTCCAGCTGGACGTCTACGGCGAGGTGATGGACGCGCTGCACCAGGCGCGCCTCCACGACATCGGCCCCGCCCAGCACGCGTGGTCGCTGCAGCAGATGCTGCTCGAGTTCCTCGAGGGCGCCTGGGATCAGCCCGACGAGGGGATCTGGGAGGTACGCGGCGGGAGACGGCATTTCACGCACTCGAAGGTGCTTGCGTGGGTGGCGTTCGATCGCGGTGTGCAGACGGTCGAACGGCTCGGGCTCGAGGGGCCGGCCGACCGCTGGCGCCAGTTGCGCGCGGAGATCCACGAGGAGGTCTGCCGCGAGGGCTTCAGTGTCGAGCTGAACTCGTTCACCCAGTCGTACGGGTCGTCGGAGCTCGACGCCTCGACGCTCCTGATCCCGCTGCTCGGGTTCCTGCCACCGGACGACCCGCGCGTGGTCGGGACGATCGAGGCGGTCCAGCGAGAGCTGATGCGCGACGGCTTCGTCGAGCGGTACAAGACGCAGGAGCAGAACGCCGTCGACGGCCTCGTCGGCCGCGAAGGCGTCTTCCTGCCGTGCTCGTTCTGGCTCGTCGACGCGCTGCTGATGCTCGAGCGAGACGACGAAGCGCGCGCGTTGTTCGAGAAGCTGCTCGGCGTCTCGAACGATCTCGGCCTGCTCGCCGAGGAGTACGACCCGTCGGCGCAGCGGCAGCTGGGCAACTTCCCGCAGGCCTTCACGCACGTCGGTCTCGTCAACTCGGCATACAACCTGTCGCACCACGACAGCCCACACCAGCAGCGGTCCGCGCGCGGCTGATGCGGCCGAGATCGCCGGCATGCCGCTGCCCGCGGCGGCCGCCGGAGACATCGCCGCTCATCTGTGACCGAAGTGATGGGCGCGAGGCAGCGCGCTCGTCACCTCCGCCTCGCTCGCAGCCTGCCGCGCGAGCAGGCCGAGCGACTCGACACTCGCGACGAGCAGGTTGACGTTCCGGTCGTGCCGTTCGAGCTTGCCGCGCGCCGACAACAGCGGCTCGCCGCGGATGATGGCGCGGTAGCGCTCGTACACGTTCGGCGGGATGATCAAGTTCGCCTGGCCGTGCTCGTCCTCGAGCAGCATGAAGACGATCCCGTTGGCCGTCGCCGGGCGCTGCCGCGCGATCGCCATCCCCGCCAGCTCGATGATGGTGTTGTTCGGCGTCTCGTGCAGCTCGGCGCTCGTGATCACCGACGCAGGCAGATGCGGGCGCAGCAGCTCGAGCGGATGCACGCCCACCGACAGCGACGTGTGCTTGTAGTCGGCGAGCATCTGCTCCCACGGCGTCTGCGCGGGTAGTGACGGGATCTCCGCCGTCGGCTCGAGTGGGAGCGCGAGCTGCCGGTTGCCGCCCCCGACCGATTCGCCGCGCGCGGTCACACCGAGCCGCCACAGGAGTTGACGGCGCGGTCCCCAGTCGTCGCAGGCGCCTGCGGCGACGAGCGCTTCGAGTGCGTCCTTCTTCGCGTCGACGCGCCGTGCGAGATCGCCGACGTCGGCGTACGGGCGTCCCGCCTCGATCGCGCGCGCGTCCTCTTCCCCGACCGCGTTCACGTACCCGACGCCGACACGCACCGCGCCGTCCTCGATCGTGCACTCCGCGACCGAGCGGTTCACATGCGGCGGCCGCACCTCGACCCCGCGTCGTTGCGCATCGCGGACGAGCGACGACGGTGGATAGAAGCCCATCGGCTGCGCGTTCATCAGCGCGCACAGAAACTCGCCCGGGTAGTACCGGCGCAGCCACGCCGACTGATAGGCGAGCAGGCCGAACGCGGCTGCGTGCGACTTCGGGAATCCGAACCCGGCGAACCCCGCCACCTTGTCGTAGATCGCATTGGCGGTGAGCTCGTCGATGCCGTTCTCGGCCGCCCCCGCGATGAAGCGGGGGCGCCAAGCCTCGATTGCCTCTTCACTCCGCTTGCGGCTCATCGCGCGGCGCAGCCCTTCCGCCTCGCCGATCGAGAACCGCGCTGCCGCCATCGCGACGTCGAGCACCTGGTCCTGAAAGACGACGACGCCGAGCGTGTCGCGTAGCGCCTCGCGCAGGCACTCGTGCTCGACCGGCGGCTCGAACGTCGGATCGGCACGCTTCGCGTGCCGGTGCTTCACGTACGGATGAACTGCCTTGCCCTGGATCGGCCCCGGCCGGACGAGCGCTACCTGCACCGTCAGGTCGTCGAGGTTCTCGGGCCGTGTCTGCAGCAGGCTCTGCATCTGCGCCCGGCTCTCGATCTGGAACACGCCGACCGTGTCGGCCGCCTGGATCTCCCCGTAGACGCCCTGGTCGTCGAGCGGGATCCGCGACAGGTCGATCGTCTCGCCGCGCAGCCGCGCGATGCGGTCGATCGCGTCCTCGATCGCGGAGAGCATCCCCAGGCCGAGCAGGTCGATCTTCAGGAAGCCGGCATCACCGCAACTGTCCTTGTCCCACTGGCAGATCTGGCGGCCGGCCATCGCCGCCGGCTGAACGGGGACGAGATCGATGAGCGGCCGCGTCGAGATGACCATGCCGCCCGGGTGCTGGCTGACATGGCGCGGCAGCCCGGCGATCTCCTGCGTCAGCGCGCGGAACGCATCCCAGCGCGGGCCCGCGTGGCGGCCCGGGACGCCTTCGAGCTCCTCGCCCACGCGCGTCGCGTCCCAGCCGTCGGTGACGCGCGCGAGCCGCTCGAGCTCCGACAGCGGTAGCCCGAGCGCCTTGCCGACGTCGCGGATCGCGCCGCGGCTCCGGTACGTCGCGAAGGTTGCGACGAGAGCTGCACGCTCGCGCCCGTACCGCTCGGTGACGCGGACGATCAGCTTCTCGCGGATGTCGCGCGGGAAGTCGAGGTCGATGTCCGGGACGGCGACCATCTCTTCGTTGATGAAGCGTCCGAGCGAGAGCCCCGCTTCGACGGGATCGACGTGCGAGAGGCCTGTCAGGTAGCAGACGATCGAGCCGACGCTCGAACCGCGGCCTCGGCCCGGAGGCAGCGCATGGCGCGGGCTGCCCGGGCCGCGCACCTCGAGCGCGCAGTCGCGTGCGAGCTCGAGCACCTCCCAGTGGAGGAGGAAGAACCCGGAGAGGTTGAGCCGCGCGATGAGCGCGAGCTCGTCGTCGAGCCGTATGCGGGCGCGCCGCTTGAGCCCGTTCGTGTTCCCGTAGCGCTCCTCAAAGGCGCGGTCGCAGATCGTGCGCAGCTGCACGTCGGCCGGATCGACGCCGTCGGAGAAGTCGGGATAGCGATAGCCGAGCTCCTGCGTCAGGTCGAAGACGCAGCGGTCGGCGATCTCACGCGTGCGCAGCGCCGCGTCGAGCGGCAGCCGCTCGACCATCTCCGCCGGCGAGAGCAAGACCGACTCGTGGTTGCCGCGCCGTTCTCGCTCACAGCCGTCGAGCGACGTGCGGTTCCTGATCGCGACGAGCGCGTCCTGCAGCCGCGCGCGGCGCAGATGGTGCGCGTGCACGTCGCCCGTTGCGACCGTCGGGACGCGCAATGTCTCCGCGAGCTCCTGCAGCCGCGCGTTGCGGCGGGTGTCGCCGCGCTCGTACGGACGCTGCAGCTCGACGTAGAAGGCGCCGGCGAACGCGCGCGCAAGCCGCGCCGTTCCGTCCGCGTCGACGACGCCGAGGCCCTGGCGCGCGCATCCCGACAGTGCGACGAGGCCCTCGGCGTGCCGCTCGAGCACGTCGATGCTCGTCTCGGCCGGCAGCAGCTCACGTTCCTTTCCCGGCATTCGCGTCCTCGCGTGCGCGTCGGTGAGGATCCGGCAGAGGTTCGCGTAGCCCTGCTGCGTCTCGCACAACAGCGTGACGTGTGCGCCGCCGACCGACACTTCCGCGCCGGTGATCGGCCGCACGCCGAAGTGCTTCGCCGCGTGCGCGAACTCGAGCGACCCGTAGACGCCGTCGTGGTCGGTGAGCGCGAGTGCGTCGTAGCCGAGCTCTGCGGCGCGCGCGGCGAGCTCTTCCGGCAGCGACGCGCCGTCGAGGAACGAGTACGCCGAATGCGCGTGCAGCTCGACGTAGGCCGGCCCGGTGCCGGGCGCCCGCAGGGTGCCTGGCACCTTTTTGACGCGGCTCTCGTCGCCGACCCCCCCACGGGACGGGAACGCGTCGCGTGACCCCCCGAAGCTCATACGATGCCGGGGTGCCCGAGCCGATCGTCAGCCGCCCCGGAGAAGGCGAGATGCATCCCCGCGGCGACGGCTACCGGCTGATCCGCGCCGACCTCGAGCAGATCGGCGCGATCGAGATGGAGTTCGACGAGACGCTCGTCGTCGACCCGCACACGCATGACGATCACACCGACTCGTTCCTCGTGCTCGAAGGCGAGGTCGAGTTCACCGCCGGCGACGAGACGGTCGTGCTCGGCCCGGGCGGCTTCATCTCGTCGCCGCCGGGAGCGCGTCACGGCTTCCGAAGTGCAGGCGGCCGCGCGAAGGTCCTGAACCTGCACACGCCGGGCGCAGGTTTCATCGACGGGATTCGCCGCACCTCCGCCAAGCCGTAGGCGCGCTGCTTTCAAGAACGCTGCGTGAACCACGCGCCGGCGTCGTCGTCGTGGTAGACGACGGTGTTCTCGCCCGTCTCGAGCACGAGGTCGAAGTAGCGCCGGTGCACCGGCTCATCGGTCCACCAGCGGTCGACGACGCGCCACTCCTCTCGCACGGTGCCGACCGTCTGCCGGTTGACCCGCCGCGGCGTGCCGTCGGCGTGCGCCTCGATGAGCGCCGATCGCGGCTTGTTCAGTTGCTGCGCGTTCAGTCGTCTCGTGGGACGAGCAAAGCGCGCGCTTCCGGGATGCGTGACCACGGAGCGACCTCCACGACCGTCGAGACCCCGCCTGCGCCGACGGCTGCCTTCACCTGACGCAGGCCTTCCCGTAACCGTCCTTGCAGCAGCTCGCCCTCGGCGGCGATGAGCTCGAGCTGCTCGCCGGTGTACTCGGCGAGCTCCACCACCTCGAGGCGGAGCTTGAGCGCGGGTGCCGGCAGCTCGGTGAGCTTTGGTGCGAGCGCTGCGCGGAGCCGCGCCGGGTCGGCGGTCGGCTCGCGGAGCGTCACCGTCCGCCGCCACGAGGCACCGCCGACGAGCCGCGCCCACAGCGCGACCTTCCTCGGCGGCCGCCCCGCGCGTTCCGGCCGGGCCAGGAGCTTCTCGAGCAGCACTGCGAGCCCTCGCCGGAGCGTCAGCTCGTTGCCGACTGCTTCCGGGAACTCGAGCGTCTCGTGGATCGCGGTCGCCGGCTTACGCGGCGCCACCTTCTCCTGCTCCTCTCCCATGTTTTGACCCCCTGCCAGGCTCCAGGCGCGCCGGCCATCCGGCCCCAACCGTTCGGCCACTGCGCTACCCGGAAGCCCGGCAAGCTGTCCAATCGTCTTGACCCCGAGCTCCTCCAGCTCCTCGTACCGCCGCCGGTCGAGCGGCAGGAGCTGCAGCGGGAGCGGTGCGATGAACGACCGCGAGCGGTCGTTGGAGACGATCAGCGCCTGCCCCGGCCGCGCCACGTTCGCCGCCGCGAGCGCTGCGAACCGCCGCTCGGCCGCCCCGGCCCGTGGATCCCAGACCGTCCCTACCGCCGCGAGCGCCCGCTTGAGCGCCGGCTCGAGCCCGCCGTACAGCCGCTCGACGCCCTTCGAGTCGAAGTAGACGAGCCCCGGCTCCGCCGGCTCGACTGCGAAGCCCGCGTCCTCGAGGCGGCGCAGGATCTCCTCCCAGGCCTGCTCCGCCGTCGCCGGGTCCTGCTCCACCAGCTCGAGCTCCGGGCACATCGCGAGCGCCTCCCCGAGCCGCATCCCCGGCCGCACTCCCTTGGCCTCCGCCGCCCCCGTCACCGAGCCGACGAGCGGCTCCTTCCCCGGCAGCGGAGCGAGGGCTGCGGGCAGCCCCTGGAGCCGGGGCCGGTGGCGAAGCGCGGCCCGCAGATCGAATGCCGGGATGACGACAGAAGCGATCACGGGAACGTATGTTCTACACGAACACCTGTTCCCCTGTCAAGCGGCGATACTTCCATCCAGATCACGGGCGATGGAGCTCGCCCTCGACCGCCACCTCGGCTGATGGCTCCTACTCGTTCGAAAGGAGCCACGCATGCCCGTGATCTTCGGTGTCGCCCTCGGAGGGGCCTTCGGCGCCTCCGCCCGATACCTCCTCGACCGCTTCATCGAGCAGCATTCCGAGTCCGTCTTCCCCTGGTCGACGTTCACGATCAACGTGACCGGCTGCCTCGTGATCGGCGTCGTGATCGAGCAGCTCGTCGACCGCCATCACCTGCCGGCGTGGATCCGGGTCGGGATCGTCGTCGGCGTGCTCGGCGGCTACACGACGTTCTCGACGTTCTCGCAGGAGATCTTCTCGCTCCTCGAATCGAACGACGTCGCGCTCGCCCTGACGTACGCCGGCGCGAGCGTCGGCGCCGGTCTCCTTGCGGTGTACGCCGGGACGTTGCTAGGCCGCGCGTTCTAGGACGACGACCGGGATCACGCGCTCGGTGCGCTGCTGGTACTCCGCGTAGTGCGGCCAGACCTCGTTCGCCTTCTCCCAGAGGCGCTCGCGCTCCTCACCTTCGGCCGTTCGCGCGTTCGCGGCGAACACGTCGCCGAGGACTTGCAGCTCGACGTGAGGATCCTTTGCCAGGTTGCGGTACCAGCCGGGATGCTCGGGCGCGCCGCCTTGCGACGCGACGATCACGTAGTGGTCGCCGTCCTCGGCGTAGATGAGCGGTGCCGTGCGCGGCTCGCCGCTCGTGCGTCCCTTGGTCGTCAGGAGCAGGATCGTCGAGCCTTCCTTCCAGATGTGGCCGACCTCACCGTCCGTCTCGCGGTAGCGGCGGACGTGCTCGGCTCCGAAGAGCTTGGTTGGGTCTTCAGTCATGGTCCCCCCGTATCTCTGCTGCCGCACCTTTCATGCCGGTGAAACGCGGGACGACCGAAAGGTAATCCACTTGCGCGCAGTGGCGAATGTCGTCCTCGAGCCCGGGCGGCCCGTACGTGCGCGCGTTCAGGCCCGCGAGTGGATCGGGCCACGCTGCCGCCAGCGCCGACGCGGCGATCGCGGCGTCGGACGGCTCGCCGCCGATCGCATCGACGATCCGGCCGGCGCAGTACGCGTCGTCGAGCGCGAACGTCCCCTTGAACCCGGAGCAGACGACTGCGACGTCGCCGGTCTCACGTCGCGCCGCCTCCGCGACCGACGACAGGTTGAGCAGCGCGCCGAGCAGGACGACGTCGCATTCGGCCGCAGCGGTGAGGATCGCGCGCGTGCCGTTCGTCGTCGTGAGGATCAGCGTGCGGGCTTTCGGCGGGCCGGCGAACTCCCTCGGCGAGGCGCCCACGTCGAACCCGTCGACGACGATCGCGTTCCGCTCGCCGCCGACGACCGCCTCGTCGCCGAGCTCGTCGCGCCACGCGCGCGCCTCGTCGATCTCCGCGCAGCAGAGGACGCGCTCATAGCCGGACGCGAGCGCCTGCGCGATCGACGACGTCGCCCTGATGACGTCGACGACGATGCCGACGTGCGCGGAGACCGGCTCCGCCGGCGTGAACGCAACGTCTACGCGCACGCCGATACGCTAGCCGCGTGGACGCCCCCCGCACGTGCTACCGCCACCCGGACCGCGAAACCGGCCTCTCGTGCTCGGAGTGCGGGCGCCCCATCTGTTACGAGTGCATGACCCCCGCACCGGTCGGGCTGCGGTGCCCCGACCACTCCGGCAAGGCGCAGGGTGTCCGCAAGCTCACGCGGGCGGCCGGACGGACGGCAACAGGCGTCGGCGCGCGGCGCCTCAACGCGGTCACCGTGGTGCTGATCTCGATCAACGTCGCGGTTGCCCTCGCCGAGCTGGCGATCAACGGCTCGTTCTCGGGGAACTGGATCTTCGAGCACGGCGCGCTGATCGGCGACGTTCCATTCGGCGGCCATGTGATCGGGCTTTCGCACGGTGACTGGTGGCGGATGGTGACGTCGATGTTCCTGCACGGCGGGTACCTCCACCTGGCGCTGAACATGTACTCCCTCTACTACGTCGGCTCGATCCTCGAGATCCAGATCGGCCGCGCGCAGTTCCTGTTGCTCTACTTCGGATCCGGGATCGCCGGCTCGGCCGGCGCCGTCCTGTGGAGCCCGTACGTCCCGACGGTCGGCGCATCAGGCGCGATCTTCGGGATTCTCGGCGCGCTCTTCATCCTCGAGCGGCGTGGCAGCATCGCGACCGAAGGCCAGATCGCGGGCCTGATCGTCCTCAACCTCGTCTTCACGTTCGTGCTGTCGTCGTACATCTCCGTGGGCGCACACGTCGGTGGATTGATCGGCGGCGTCGTCCTGATGTGGCTCTTCCATCAGTTCCACCGCACACGATCGCTCTACGCCGCCGGAGCGACCGCGGCAGTGATCGCGGCGAGCGTCGTCATCGCGTACGCCAAGGCACGCAACCTGCAGTGAGCCCGCAGTACTCGCCGGTCCCACTCGAGTTCGACCGCCTCGATCCAGAAGAAGCGATTGCGCGCTCGCGAGCGTTCACGGCGACGATGGAGGCGCGGCGCTCCGTCCGCCTCTTCTCGCCCGAGCCGGTGCCGCGCGAACTGATCGACAACGCGCTCGCCGTTGCCGGAACCGCGCCGTCGGGCGCGCACCAGCAGCCGTGGACGTTCGCGCTCGTGAGCGACCCCGAGCTGAAGGCGACGCTGCGCGAGGCGGCCGAGAAGGAGGAGCGCGACTTCTACGAGCGCCGCGCGACGGACGAGTGGAAAGAGGCGATCGAGCCGATCGGGACCGACTGGGTGAAGACGCACATCACCGACGCGCCGTACGTGATCGTCGTCTTCGAGCAGCCGTGGCGCCCAGGGCCCGACGGAACCAAGATCAAGCACTACTACGTGCGCGAGTCGGTCGGGATCGCCGTCGGGTTCCTGCTCGCCGCCCTGCAGGTGAGCGGCCTGTGCGCGCTCACGCACACGCCGTCCCCGATGGGCTTCCTCCGCGAGCTGCTCGACCGGCCGGAGCACGAGCGGCCGTTCATCCTGATCCCGGTCGGCTACCCGGCGGAGGACGCGGTCGTGCCGGACCTGAGCCGAAAGCCGCTCGACGCGATCGTCGACCGCTACTACCCGCCGGCGGCGACGTAGGACCCGGTTCCCGACTCGGCGAGCGCAGCCTGCGCCGCCGCCAGTCGGGCGAGCGGCACACGGAACGGCGAGCAGCTGACGTAGTCGAGCCCGAGCTCGTGGCAGAACGCGATCGAGCGCGGGTCGCCGCCGTGCTCGCCGCAGATCCCGAGCTTGAGGTCCGGCTTCGCGCCGCGACCGCGGTCGACGGCGATCCGCATCAGGTCGCCGACGCCGCCGAGGTCGATCGACTCGAACGGGTTGTGCTCGAGGATCCGGTCCTGGAGGTAGTGCGTCAGGAACTTCCCTTCCGCATCGTCGCGTGAGAACGCGAGCGTCGTCTGCGTCAGGTCGTTCGTCCCGAAGGAGAAGAAGTCGGCGACGTCCGAGATCTCGTCGGCCCGCAGCGCCGCCCGCGGCACCTCGATCATCGTCCCGATCAGGCGTGCGGCATCCGGCGCCTCCTCGGCCCAGATGTCCTCGGTCAGCGCGCGCAGCCTCGCGAGCTCCTCGCGGAACCCGACGAGTGGGTGCATCACCTCGACGAGCGGCGCCTCGCCTGTCCGTTCGTGAACGGCCTGCGCAGCGCGTGCGATCGCACGAATCTGCATCTCGTAGATCTCGGGGAACTGCAGGCCGAGCCGGCAGCCCCGTGTCCCGAGCATCGGGTTCGCCTCGTGCAGCGCGCGGATCCGCGAGCGCATCTTGTCGTCGGTCGCCTGCTCCTCGGCCGGAAGGAACTCGTGCAGCGGCGGATCGAGCAGGCGGATCGTGACCGGCAGTCCCGCCATCGCCTCGAAGATCCCTTCGAAGTCGGACTGCTGGAACGGCAGCAGGCGGTCGAGCGCCGCCCGTCGCCCGGTCTCGGTGTCGGCCAGGATCATCTCCTGCACCACCGGCAGCCGATCGCCGAAGAACATGTGCTCCGTGCGACAGAGGCCGATGCCCTCGGCGCCGAAGTCGCGCGCCCGCGCCGCATCCTCCGGGTTGTCCGCGTTCGCACGCACCCTGAGCCGCCGCAGCTCGTCGGCCCAGCCGAGAATCGTCTCGAAGTCCTCGTTGAGGTTCGGCGGAACGAGCGGCACCTCGCCGAGGTACACGCGTCCCGAGCCGCCGTCGATCGTGATCACGTCCCCCTCGCCGAGCTTGCGGCCGGCGATCGTCGCGGTCTTCCCGTCGATCGTCAGGTCGTCGCAGCCCGCGACGCACGGCTTCCCCATCCCGCGTGCGACGACCGCCGCGTGCGACGTCATGCCGCCGTGGACGGTGAGGATCCCCTGCGCGGCGATCATCCCGTGGATGTCGTCCGGGGTCGTCTCCCAGCGCACGAGGATCACCGGCCCGTTCTTGGCGCGCTCGACGGCGGAGTCGGCGTCGAAGACGATGCCGCCGCTCGCCGCGCCCGGCGACGCGTTGAGCCCCGTCGCGGCCACCTCGAGCTGCGCGGACGGGTCGATCATCGGATGCAGTAGCTGGTCGAGCTGCGCGGGGTCGATCCGCGCGACCGCCTCCTCCCGGCTGATGAGCCCTTCGTCGACCATCGCCACAGCCGCCTTCAGCGCGGCCGCGGCCGTCCGCTTCGCGGCGCGCGTCTGCAGGAGATACAGCTTCCCGTCCTCGACGGTGAACTCGACGTCCTGCATGTCGCGGTAGTGCTCTTCGAGCCGGCGGACGTTCGCGACGAACTCGTCGAACGCTTCCGGCATCGCGTCGCGCATCGCCTCGAGGGGTTGCGGCGTCCGGATCCCCGCGACCACGTCTTCGCCCTGGGCGTTCGCGAGGAACTCCCCGAAGATCCCCGACTCGCCCGTCGACGGGTCGCGTGTGAACGCGACGCCCGTGCCCGAATTGTCGCCCTTGTTGCCGAAGACCATCTGCACGACGTTGACCGCGGTGCCGAGGTCGTCCGGGATGTCGTTCGCACGCCGGTAGACCTGCGCACGCGGCGTGTCCCACGATTCGAAGACCGCGCGCACCGCATGCATCAGCTGGTCACGCGCGTTCCCTGCGAAGTCGCCGCCGGTCTCCTCGCGGTAGATCTGCTTGAACGTCCCGACGAGCTGCTCGAGATCCTCGGCCGTGAGGTCGGTGTCCTGCCTCACGCCCCGCTCGCTCTTGAGGCTTCCGAGCGCACTCTCGAACCGGTGCGGATCGATCCCGTCGACGACCTCGCCGAACATCTGGATCAGACGGCGGTAGGAGTCGTACGCGAACCGCGGGTTGCCGGTGCGCGCCGCCAGGCCGGCGGTCGCCTCGTCGTTCAGCCCGAGGTTGAGGATCGTGTCCATCATCCCGGGCATCGAGATCGCCGCGCCCGAGCGCACCGAGACGAGCAACGGGTCGTCGCTCGAGCCGAAGCGCTTCCCCGTCGTCTCCTCGAGCCGGCGCACATGCTCGTCGACCTCCTCGGCGAGCCCGGCCGGCAGCTCGCGGGCTGCCATGAACGCGCGGCAGGCGTCGGTCGTGATCGTGAACCCCGCCGGCACCGACACACCCATGCGCGTCATCTCCGCGAGGCCGATTCCCTTGCCGCCGAGCAGCTCGCGCCCGCCGGGGGCGTCGGCGTCGAAGTCGTAAACGTACGTCTCCGGCATTGGAGCGGGAGCCTACCGGCGGCGCGCGCGGAACTCGGCCACCCACGCCAGAGCGCGCAGGGTGAACCAGAACGGCGTGAAGAGGCCGTAGAAGATGACGAGGGCCGCGCCGAGCGCCGTGTACCAGACGGCCCAGCGCCACGTGGGGACGGGAGGCTTCGGTTTCACGCGGTCGTAGCTGCCTCGCGCCGCTCGGTGACGACCCGGATGATCCGATGCGAGATCTCCTCGATCGAGAGCTCGCTCACCTCGATCACCGGACAGCCGAGGCGGCGGTGGATGCGCTGTGCGTACTCGAGCTCGTCGTAGATCTCCTCCAGCTCGGCGTACTTGCGGTCGCCGCGCATCCAGCGGATCCGCTCGCCGCGAATCTCGGACAGGCGGTGGGCGTCGATCGTCAGCCCGACCACCTTCGACTGGTCGATCGTGAACAGCTCCTGCGGCGGCTCGATCCCCTTCACGAGCGGCACGTTCGCCGCCTTGTAGCCGAGGTAGCCGAGGTAGATCGAGAGCGGCGTCTTCGACGTGCGCGACACGCCGACGAGGACGATGTCCGCCTCGCGGAGCCCCGCCCCCACGCCGTCGTCGAACTTGACCGCGAACTCGATTGCCGACATGCGGCGGAAGTACGCGTCGTTCAGCGGCGGCCGCGCGCCCGGCGTCATCTTGGCGCTCTGCCCGGACACCTTCGCGATCGCCTCGATCGGATGACCGAGAAGGTCGCAGTAGTGGAGCTTGGCGCGGCGGCACAGCGTGCGCATCGACTCGCGCAGCTCGGGATCGACGAGCGTGTAGACGACGACTGCCGGCCGGCCCTTCATCCGGTCGACGGCGAGCTGCAGGTCGGCGATCGACTCGACCCGCGGATGGCGGATCTCGAGGAACTCCTGGTCGGGGAACTGCGCCTCGAGCGCCTGGACGAGCCGCTGGGCGGTCTCGCCCGTCGCGTCGGAGACCATGTGCAGCTCGACCGCGGCCATCGGAGGAGCCTAGTCCCGCCTGAACCGCGCCGTGCACCGGCTCTGAAGCGACGACCAGCACGATCGGTTCGTGCGCGTCGTCGCCGGGGTCGTGCTCGTGATCCTGCTCGCGGGGTGCTTGGCGGAGCGCCGTCCGAGCACCGCGCCGCCGGCCCCGGCGAAGATCGTCCGACACGTCCACCGGCCGGCTGCACCGATCCGGCCGCCGCAATTCGTGATCGCGTCGTTCGACGGCTCGGGCGGTGCGCGCCTGCTCAGCTACTGGCGCGGCGTCGCACACGAGGCGAACGCCACATTCACGTTCTTCGTCAGCGGCGTCTACCTGATCGACTGGGCGCAACGTGACCGCTACGCGCCGCCGAGGCTGCCGCGCGGCGACTCGGCGATCGGGTTCGCGCCCGACACGAAGTGGATCGCCGCGATGCGGCGCCAGCTCGCGCTCGCGTATCGCGACGGCGACGAGATCGGCACGCACTACAACGGCCACTTCTGCGGCGCGGGCGGCGTCGGCGACTGGACCGCGAAGGACTGGGACGAGGAGCTGACGCAATTCGACTCCTTGCTGTTCCACGGCTCACCGCTCGGGTTCGGCCCGACCGAGATCGTCGGCGGGCGAACGCCGTGCCTCGAAGGAAACCTCGCTGTCCTGTACCCGGTCCTTGCGCACCGCGGCTTTCGCTACGACGCGAGCGGCCAGGCACTGCTCGGCACCTGGCCGGTGAAGCGCGACGGCATCTGGAGCTTCCCGCTCCTCGAGCTGCCGTTCGTCGGGCACACGTTCCGCGTCGTGAGCATGGACTACAACTTCATGGCGAACCAGACCGGCGAGCCGCCGGCGCAGGTCGAGTCAGAGACCTACCGGACGCTCTGGAACGCATTCCTCGCCGGCTACCACGGGAACCGCGCACCACTCACGCTCGGCAACCACTTCGAGACGTGGGACAGCTGGGCGTACGACCATGCCTTGACGCGGTTCCTCCTGCGCGCGTGCCGCATGCCGGACGTTCGCTGCGCGAGCTTCGAGCAGCTTGCGAACTGGCTCGACGGGCTGCCGCCGAGGGCGCTGCACCGGTACGCGACATGGCGTGGCTGAGGCTGTTCGCGGCGTTGGTCGCGTTCCTCGTGCCGAGTCCGAGCAGTCGGCCGTTCACGGTCGCCGCCAAGGCTGGAAACGCCTGGTTCGCCTTCGTCGACGGGCGCGCCCTGACGATCTACCGCCTCGATCACCTGCGTCTCCACCTGGAGGGCCGCACCCGTCTGCCTCCGGACTTCCCGGTTCGCCCCGACGGGAGGTTGACGCCGACGTCCGTGATACCGGGAGGCGCTCCGAACTTCGCCGTGCACGAGTGGGGCGCGGACACGGCGTGGTATGCGATCGCCGCCCGAGTCGGCGGTCGCTGGCGATTCGTGCCGTTCGACGACCCGGTCGCGCGCCGCCATCGGTACACGTTCGCCTTGGGTGGCAGGCAGCGTTTGATCCACGGTTTGGTCGACGCCTGCGGATGCGCGAGCGGCCCGACGACGGAGCAGTGGTATCGATTCGTGAGCGGCGTCTTCGTCGCGACCGCACCGCCCGGGCTGCATCCCGATTGCTCCGCCAAGGCGCTCCGCGCGGCCGGGCACTGGCCTCGACTGGCGTACGACCCCCTACTCCGGTTCATCGGCCGCCCGCTCGCGATCAGCAGTTTCGCGTGTGCCGCAGGATGGGCGCTGGCAACGGACGGGCGAACGGTCGCGGTCTATGAGCAAGAACGTCGAGGGTGGCTTCGGGTCGGTATCGGATCCCCCCACCTGGTCGGGTCGAGCTCCGGCTACGCGATGCCGAGGTCGCTGCTCGAGCTCCTCGCGGAGAGGATCGGGGTCGCGCTACCGCACCTGAACCCATCCTGAACCGCTCCGCGTCACAGTCGGCGGCGTGCGGATCCGCGCCGTCCCCGAGCTCTTCCTGGGCCTGCTCTCCCTCGCAGTCGCGGCGGTGTGGATCGGGCACATCTTCGCCTCGACGATTCACGACGCGAAGCACGCGCAAGACACCATCACCATCACCGGCTCGGCACGGAAGCCGATTAGCGCAGACCTCGTGCAGTGGGAGCTCGAGGTCAAGGGCGAGGCCGGCACGGAGGTCGCCGCCGCCTACGACGCGCGGACCGCCGGGAGCTCGCTCGCCACCTTCCTCCGCAAGGCGGGGATCGCACCGAAGGACATCTCTCCGGAGGTCGTCCAGTCCGAGGTCGTCACCACGCGGATCGACAAGAAGCACACCCGGACGACGTACGTCGTCTCGCAGGGCTACGGCGTCTCGAGCAGGCAGATCGACGTCGTCGCCCGAGCGGCGACCCGGCTCGGGACGCTGCTCGAGCGGGGCATCGACGTCTCGGCCCAGCCGCTCGCCTACGTGTCGACCAACCTCGACGCCGCAAAGCTCGACGCCCTCGCGGCCGCCACCGCGGAGGCCCGCAGGCGGGCCGAGATCCTCGTCAAGGGGTTGGGCGGCCACCTCGGCCGGATGCGGGCGAGCTCGCTCGGCGTGTACCAGATCACGCCGCGCAACTCGACCGAGATCAGCGACTACGGCGTCAACGACACCTCATCTCGCCTGAAGGACGTGACGGCGGTCGTCAGCGCCACCTTCGCAGTCGGTTCCTAGTGGCGATACAACTCGTCCCGATGCGGGACCGGCGGATCGACACGGAGGTCGGTGGGTACAGGCTGGTGGAGCCGATCGGCGAGGGTGGGACGAGCGTCGTCTACCGCGCCGAGCACGTGCGGCTCGGCCGCGCCGCCGCGCTGAAGCTGCTCACCCCCACGCTCGGTGAGGCCGATTTCCGCGAGCGGTTCCTGCGCGAGTCGCGGCTCGCCGCATCGCTCGACCACCCGAGCATCGTCCCGGTCTACGACGCCGGCGAGGCGGACGACGTGCTGTACATCGCCATGCAGCACATCGACGGCAGCGACCTGAAGGCGCTGCTCGTCGCCGAAGGACGGCTGCCGGTGCGCCGCGCGCTGCGGATCGTCTCGCAGGTCGCCTCCGCGCTCGACGCCGCGCACGCGCGCGGGCTCGTCCACCGCGACGTCAAGCCGGCCAACATCCTCGTCGGCGCCAACGATCGCGCCTTCCTCTCCGACTTCGGCGTCGTCAAGGAGCTGTCGTCGTCCGGACGCACCCGGACCGGCGGCTTCGTCGGGACGATCGACTACTGCGCGCCCGAGCAGATCGAAGGGCGCGACGTCGATCAGCGCGCCGACGTCTACGCACTCGCGTGCGTGTTCTACGAGTGCATCGTCGGCACGTCTCCGTTCCGCCGGTCGTCAGACGTCGCAACCCTGAACGCGCACCTGCACGCACCACCGCCGCGCTTCTCGAAGGCGGCGCCCGACCTGCCGCCTGCGCTCGAGCCGGTGCTCGCCAAGGCGCTCGCGAAATCGCCGCTCGACCGCCACGCGACGTGCGGCGAGCTCGTCGCCGCCCTCCGCACCGCCGTGGCGGAGCCGCGCGTGCACTCACGCCGGCTCGTCGTCTCGCTCGCCCTGCTCGCCGGTGCCGCCGTAGCGGGCGCCGCGATTGCGACCGCCCTCGTACTCGGCCTGCGGAACGATCCGGCGCCGCGCGTGACGACCGTCGTCGAGAAGCAGCGTGCCTCGCAGTCGCCGGTCGCGCTCGACACACTGGTGTTGAAGAGCACCGACGGGCGTACGCTGAACGACGCAGCCTTCTTCCTGATCACCGCAAAGGAGTACGCCCGTGCGATCCCGTTTGCGCGGCGCGCGGCCGCGTACGCAGACAAGAGCACCGTCACCTACGGCTACGCCACGTTCAACTACGGGCTCGCGCTGTTGAAGGTCGGGCAGTGCAAGCAGGCGCTGCCGCTTCTCCGGCACGCACTGAAGATCGAGGCGACATCGCAGGCGCACCTCATCCGACCGGTGATCAACCAGGCGAAGGCGTGCTCGCAGCCCGGAGCATCCGGTGGAGCGCCGTAGCGCTCGTCGGCCGGTCGCGCGGATCCTTGGCGAGCCCGAGCAGGATCGCGTCCGGAAGCTCACCCGGCAGGTCGGGGCGCGGCGGCTCCTCGACCAGATGCAGGTATCCGATCTCCGTCTCGTTCCGGCCCGCGAACGGCGGCGCGCCGGTGCCCGCTTCGTAGAGCAGGCAGGCAAATGCATAGACGTCCGAGGCCGGCGTCGCGACCTCTCCCTCGATCAACTCCGGCGCGAGGTAGTGCGCGGTGCCGAGAAGCTGGCCGTCGTGGGTCAACTGCGTGGCATCGACGCCGCGCGCGAGCCCGAAATCTGCGAGCACCGCGCCCTCGTCGCCCAGCAGGACGTTCGACGGCTTGACGTCGCGGTGGACGATCCCGGCTGCGTGCAGCGCGTCGAGCGCCTGCGCGATCTCCGCCGCGACCTGCACGAGCTCCGGGACGGCGAGCGGCACTGCGTCGGCGAGGGAGCCGCGCGAGAAGTACGGCATGACGAAGAACCCGTCGCCGACGTCGAGGATGCGCACGAGGTGGCGCGACTCGATCGCCGCCGCGAGCCGCGCTTCGCGCGCGAACCGCTTCGCGGCGACCGGGTCGGTGTCTCGCAAGACCTTGACGGCGACGTCTCCTTCGGCCCGATAGACGACTCCGGTCGCGCCCTCGCCGACCCGCTCCAGCACCTCGTACTCCCCGATGCGCACGCCGGGATCATCCCAAGGTGATCAAGATCCTCGGTCCGTTCGAGGCACCGGCCGACGTCGGAGAGGGAAAGCCGCGCGCCGTCCTCGCCCGCCTTGCGCTCGACGGCGGCTCGGCCGTGCCGGCGCACGAGCTCGTCGAGGACATCTGGGGCGCCTCGCCGCCGCCCAGCGCGCCGAAGGTGCTCCAGGCGCACGTGTCCGCGTTGCGCAAGGCGATCGGCCGCAGCGCGATCGAGACGCGAGGCGGCGGCTACGCGCTCCGCACGGCGACCGATCTCGAGCAGTTCGAAGAGCTCGCCGCCCGCGCCCGCAGCGAGCCGGACGTCGCCGCCCGTGCGCGCCTGCTGCGCGAGGCGCTGGCACTGTGGCGGGGCGAGCCCCTGGCGGAGATCAGGGAGCCGTTCGCGGGGCCTGCGGTCGCGCGGCTGTACGAGCTGCGGCTCGAGGTGTTGTCGCGCCGCGTCGACGCAGAGCTCGAGCTCGGTGAGGGCGAGAGCCTCGTGCCCGAGCTGCACGCGCTCGTGCAACGCGAGCCGCTTCGGGAGCGGCCGCGCGCACAGCTGATGCGCGCCCTGTACCGAGCCGGCCGCCAGGCCGAGGCGCTGTCCGTGTACCGCGACGGCCGCACGCTGCTCGTGTCCCAGCTCGGGATCGAACCGGGGCCTGAGCTGCAGGAGCTCGAGCGCGCGATCCTCCATCAGGATCCGGCACTCGCCGCGCACGCCGAGGAGCCGCGCGACGTCGTCGTGTGCGTCGGGGTCGCGCCGGTGCAGCTGCTCGGCCCCCTCGAGCGCGAGCTCGTCGTCGTCGAGCTGGCCGTCGGGCTCGTCGAGCCGCCGGTCATCCCGGGGGTTCGATCGGCGGCGTTCACGACGAACGACCCCGTCGCCGACACGGTTCGGCTGGCGGTCGAGCAGAGCGCGGAGCTGCTCGTCGTGCGCGACGCGCCCGCCGAGCTCCTTGCCACCGCGCCGTGCGACGTCGCGCTCTCGAACGGCGTCGACGAGCTCGGCGACGGCCCGATCGCGGTCGCCTTCGGGGGCGGGCGCGAGGAATGGCCCGCGCTCGAGCTGGGAGCGTGGCTCGCCCGCGCGCATCGCCGCACGCTCCGGCTCCTCGGCACGGAGGCCGGCGACGGCCGGCGCGACGCGAGCCGCTCGCTTGCGGCGGCGTCGCTCGCCCTGCAGCGGTTCGCCGGCGTGACCGTCCTGACAGGGTTGATCCCGCGCGGCCCGGACGCGATCACCGGCGCGGCGGTCGTCTGCTCGCTGCCGCGGGCAGAGCTCGACGAAACCCGGCAGGCCCTCCTCGCCGCGCCCTTCCCCGTCCTGCTCGTGCACGGGGGCCTGCGACCGAGCGGGCTCGCACCCGCGGAGACGAGAACCCGATTCCGCTGGTCGCTCGCCCAGTAATCTCTGCGCGTGGGTCTGGCGCACTGGGACGACGTCGACGAGCGCCGCGCGGCGAAGGGCGAGATGGACGCCGTGTGGCAGATGCTCGGTCGCGCCGCCGGCACGGCCGGCGTCGGCCTCAATCGCATTCGCGTCGCGCCGGGCAAGCTGCCGACGCCGCCGCACTCGCACGGCGCGTCGGAGGAGATCTACTTCGTCCTCTCCGGATCCGGCCTCGCCTGGCAGGACGGCGAGGTGCACGAGGTGCGCCCGCTCGACTGCGTCATCCAGACCGCCGACCACTTCGAGCACACGTTCGTCGCGGGTCCCGACGGGCTCGAGTTCCTGGTCTACGGCACGCGGCACCCGACCGAGATCGGGTGGCTGCCCCGGTCGCGCGCGATCCGCATCGGCTGGCCGTGGGTCGAGGGACGCGACGACGATCCGTGGGACATCGAGGCCGCCGGCCCCCCGCTCGCCGTCGGCGACCCGAAGCCCCGCCCGGAGAACATCCGCAACGTCGACGAGGTGGAGCTCGAGAGCGAAGGAAACCAGACGTGGGCGGGCTTTGCAGGCTCCGAGCTCGCGGGGTTCGCGTGGGAGAAGCTCGCCGCCGGGAAGATGGGCTCGGTCCCGCACTGCCATTCCGAGGAAGAAGAGATCTTCGTCATCCTCGAGGGGTCGGCCACGCTGCACCTCTGGCCGTCGCCTCGCAGGACCGCCGGCGGGGCGCAGCGCGAGCAGCACGAGCTGCGACCCGGGCACGTCGTCTCGCGCCCGCCGGGGACCGGGACCTCGCATCACTTCATCGCCGGCGACGACGGCTGCACGATGCTCGTCTACGGGACGCGCAAGCCGAACGACATGTGCTTCTACCCGCGCTCGAACAAGATCGCGTGGCGCGGGCTCGGCGTCATCGGACGCGTGGAGCACCTCGACTACTGGGACGGCGAGCCCAGGGAATAGGTACGTTCGGGAGCGATGGAGCTCCAGGAATTCGAAGGCGCCGCCACGATCGAGAAGATCGCCGCGCTCTGCCGGCGCCGTGCGTTCGTCTTCCCGTCGTCCGACATCTACGGCGGCCTCGGCTCGTCGTTCGACTTCGGCCATTACGGCGTCCTGCTGAACGACAACGTCAAGAACGAGTGGCGGCGGTCGCTGATCCAGGAACGCGAGGACGTCGTCGCGCTCGACTCCGCGATCATCCTCAACCCGCAGGTATGGGTCGCATCCGGGCACGTCGACACGTTCTCCGACCCACTCGTCGACTGCCGGACGTGCAAGCTCCGGTTCCGCGCCGACAAGCTCGAGGATGCGCACTGCGGCCGGCGGCCGTCGAAGAAGCCGGGCGAGTTCTCCGAGTGCGACCTGACCCCGCCGCGGGCGTTCAACCTGATGTTCGAGACGCACGTCGGCGCCCTCGCCGACGACGCCTCACGGGCGTACCTGCGCCCGGAGACGGCCCAGGGCATCTTCGTCAACTTCAAGAACGTCATCTCGTCGATGCGCGTGAAGCCTCCGTTCGGGATCGCCCAGATCGGCAAGAGCTTCCGCAACGAGATCACGCCCGGCAACTTCCTCTTCCGGATGCGCGAGTTCGAGCAGATGGAGATGGAGTTCTTCGTGCCGCCGGGCGACGCGGCCGAATGGCACACGTACTGGATCGAGCAGCGGCTCGACTGGCACCTGCGTCTCGGCCTTCGCCCCTCGCACGTGCGCGTGCGCGCCCACGCCGGCGAAGAGCTGTCGCACTACTCGACCGCGACCTCCGACATCGAGTACCTGTACCCGATCGGCTGGCAGGAGCTCGAGGGCATCGCGAACCGCGGCGACTACGACCTGCAGCAGCACATCGCAGCGTCGGGCACGAAACTCGAGTGGGTCGGGCAGGACGAGCGCTACGTGCCATACGTGATCGAGCCGGCGGTCAGCGTCGTGCGCTCGGTGCTCGCGTTCCTCTGCGACGCCTACGACGAAGAGGTGGTCGCCGACCGCCCGCGCACGGTGCTGCGCCTCCACCCGCGTCTCGCGCCGGTGAAGGCGGCGGTGCTGCCGCTGATCGGGAAGGACACGGCCATGGTCGAGAAGGCACGCGCCCTCTACGAGGAGCTGCGCCGCTCGATGTCCGCGGAGTACGACGACGCGGCCGCGATCGGGAAGCGCTACCGCCGCCAGGACGAGATCGGCACGCCGTGGGCGCTGACGATCGACGAGCAGACGCTCGCCGACGGCACCGTGACGCTCCGCGACCGCGACACGCTCGAGCAGGAGCGCGTCCCGCTCGAGGGCACGACGCGGCTGCTTGCAGACCGCCTCACTGCGTCGTGAGCTGGGAGGCCCACGAGCTCGGCGGACGGCCCCTGTTCGTGTGGGCTCCGAGCGATCGCGAACGCGCGTACCCCACGGTCTACGTCCTCCACGCGCACATGCGCTCGGCGCGCTGGTGGTTCAACGTCGACCCGTTCGTGCCGTCGTATCCCGAGCTGATCGACGGGCTCGCGCCGGAGGCGGTCGTCGTCCTCGTCGACGGCTGGACGGATGTCGGAGGCGGCCAGTGGATCGGCGAGCTGGCGTCGTACCTGCGCGACGAGGTCGTGCCGTTCGTCGACGATGCGTACCCGACGAACGGGCTGCGCGGGCTGCAGGGCAAGTCGTCCGGCGGTTACGGCGCTCTCGTGAACGCGATGGAGCGGCCGGATCTCTTCCACGCCGTCGCCGCCCACGCGCCGGACGCGTTGTTCGAGGTGACGCTCGCGCATGGCTTTCCGGCTGCGGCACGGGAGCTGCGCGATCGGTTCGACGGCTCGCTCGACGCGTTCTGGGCGTCATTCGCGGGCCTCCAGTCGCACGGCGATGCACTCCTCGTCGAGCTGACGGCGACGGCGCGGGCGTTCGGCGACGGGACGCTTCCCTTCGACTCCGAGGGACGCGTGCTGCCGGTGTTCGAGCGCTGGATCGAGCACGACCCCGTTCGCCGCGCGGCGGACTTCGAGGAGGCGGTGCAGTCATGGCGCGGTGTGTGGCTCGATGCCGGCAGTCGCGACGAGTACTTCCTCGACCTCGGCGCGTCCGCGTTGCGCGATGCGCTACTGGCTGCCGGCTTACCGCAGGATCGCATGCAGTTCGAGCTCGTGGACGGCGGGCACGGCGGCATGAGCCACAGGTACCCGCTCTCACTCGTTTGGCTGGCGGAGCGGCTGCAGGCCCGCTAGCTGTCGATCCGGGTGACGAGCTCGTAGACCAGCGGCTGGAACTCGGTGCAGTGGCTGCGCACGCGGCCGATCCGCTCCTTGAACTCGGTTTCGGACTTCCACGCCTTCTGCGCGTCGAAGCTCTCCCAGTCGGCAAAGCTCATGTACCGCTGCGGCTCGTCGACGTTCCGCACGAGCCGGAACGTCCCCGACCCGGCATGGGTCTTTCCCCAGTTGACGAAGTTCGTCCATTCCTCGACAAACGCAGCGTCTTCGCCGTCCTTCACGGTCCACGTGCCGTTCGTGTAGGTCTCGGTCATGGCGCGACTCTACGTCGCGGTCATTGCGGCGGCAACCGCTCCATCACCTTTGCGTTCGGGACGCCGAAGCCGAGTTTCCGGTAGAGCGGGTGCATGTCGCTCGTGTGCAGCAGCCATTTCAGGTGACCGAGGTCGCCGCCCTCGACCATCTCGCGGACCATCTGCTCGCCGAGCCCTCGGCCGCGGTACTCCTCGAGCACGTAGACGTCGGCGAGATAGACGAACGAGACGCCGTCGGTCGCTGCACGGCAGAAGCCGATCTGGCGCTTGCCCTGGTAGAGGCCGACGACGCGCGTCGCCTCGTCGATCAACCGGTCCTGTGTCTCGCGGGAGCGTCCCGACGCCCAGTAGCTCTCGTCGCTCAAGTAGCGATGCACCTCGGCCCGGTCGACGCGGCTCTTGTCGTCGTCGAGCTCGAGCCCGTTCGCGAGCGGGCGCCTCACGCGAACAGGCGCTCCCGCGCGATCAGGTCGTCCACGAGCAGGTAGACGGCGACATGCCGCTCGTGGCTGCTCCGTCCGGTCACGGTCTCCTCCTGGACGGTGAAGTCGCCGACCGACGTCCGCCAGCCCGGCTCGACGTGAAGCTCGGGGAAGCGCTCGAACATTCCGGCATAGAGGGCTCGCAACTCGCCGTGACCGGTGGCGGCGATCCGGTCGTACCCGTCTCCGATCGTGGCGTCCGGCGCGTAGCACGCGACGAACGCATCGAGGTCGTGCTCGTTCAGCGCTGCCAGCACGCGGTCCACGACATCGCTCACGCCGAGAGGGTCTTCAAACGGAACCCACCGTGCTCTTCGTACGACGAGGTGATCACGGCAAGTGCATCGCGCCGCGCGCGGTCGGAGAGCTCCGCCGTGACCGCATCGGCGAGCGGCGTCGAGAGGAGCCGCTCGATGCCGCCGAGCCCTTCGGCCGAGAGACGGAGCGCGCCGTCTGCGTGGGGCCCGCAAACCGCACCACCGGCGCGCGCCGAGAATCCGACGAGGTCGCCGGCGCCGCACTCGACGCAGCTCGTGACGTGCGGGAGATACCCGGCGAGCCACAGCAGCTTGAGCTGGAAGCTCAGTGCGAGCGCATCCGCGGCCGGTTGCGTCGTTCCCGGTGCGACGTCCTCGAGCAGGTCGAGGAACTTCGCGAGCGCGCCGAACGCGCGGTCGTTGGCCTCCGGCTCGCCGAAGAGCCGCAGCATCGCCTCCGCGCCGATCAGCCCGACGTTCAGCCGGTAGGAGTCCTCGCGCACCGCGTGATGCGAGCGAAGCAGCTCCACGCCCGTGATCGTCTGCAGCTCACCCGCTCCCTGGTGGAGCATCAGCTCGACGTGCGAGAGCGGCTCGAGCCTTGCGCCGAAGCGCGACTTCGTCTTGCGGAGACCCTTCGCGATCGCACCGATCCGGCCGCGGTCCTCGGTGTACAGGTGAAGGATGCGATCCGCTTCCGAGAACCGCATCGACCGAAGGACGATCGCCTCCGTCTTGTAGGTGCGCCCGGCCACTTCGGTCAGTCTAGAAGTGGCGTCCGGCGTCAGCCCCGGCGCACCTGGCAGCGCGGGCAGTACCAGGTGCCGCGCCCGGCGACGCGGATCTTGTCGATCGGCGTGCCGCACCGGTCGCACGGCTCGCCCCCACGTCCGTAGACCTTGAACTCGTTCTGGGCTCCTCCCTCGGTCCCGTCCGGGAGGCGGTAGTCGCGGAGCGTCGAGCCCTGCCGGCGGATCCCGGCCCGCAGCGACTCCCGGATGCCTTTGTAGAGCGCCTTGACCTCCTCCGGCTCCAACCGCTCAGCCGGTGTCCGCGGGTGGATGCGCGCCCGCCAGAGCGCCTCGTCGGCGTAGATGTTCCCCACGCCGGCGACGGTGCGCTGGTCGAGGATCGCCGCCTTCACAGGCGCACGCCGCCCCACCAGTCGCTCCGCCAGATGCTTCGATCGGTACGCGGTGGCCAGCGGCTCGCGCCCGACGCGCGCATCGACGTACGCGTCCACCTCGTCGGGCTCGAGCAGGAGCCACGTGCCGAAGCGCCTGACGTCTCGATAGGCAACAGCCGACCCGTCGTCTAACGTGACAACGGCTCGGCGATGGGTGTCCTCGGGCAACGACGCCCCCGCTGCCGAAAACAGAAACGACCCCGTCATCCGGAGGTGAACCAGGAGCGCACGACCCGACTCGAACCGAACAATCAAATACTTGCCGCGACGATCGACCAGCGCGACGCGCTCCCCGTCGAGCTCATGTGCGACTTCGAGCGGGTCGAGCGGACGAGTCAGCCGTGGATCGGCGATGCGCACCTGCTCGAGCACCCGCCCTTCGAGCACGGGGGCGAGCCGCCGGCGGACGGACTCGACCTCGGGCAGCTCCGGCATCGACGCACCGTAGCTCGGTGGTGTTAGTCGACGACCTCGAGCAGCACGTGGCGCTCGTGCGGAGCCGTGTCGGCGATCTCGTACGCCGCGAGGACTTCCCGGGAGGCGACGTCCGCCTGCTCGTCGCTGCGCGCGTGGATCTCGGCGAGCACGCTGCCGGCTGCGACCTCCGCCCCGCGCTTGGCATGGCAGACGATTCCGACTGCGTGGTCGACGGCGTCCTCCTTGGTGCGGCGACCCGCGCCGAGATGGACGGCCGCGTTGCCGACCCGGATCGCCGAGAGGGCGTGGACGTGCCCCGCCCGAGGAGCGGTCACCTCGCGCACGACCGGTGCGCGCGGCAGCGCAGCCTCGTCGCTGGTGCCGCCCTGCGCCTCGATCCAGCGGTTCCACGTCGTCTCGGCGCTACCGTCGGCGATCGCCTGCTGTGCGCGCCGCCGCCCCTCCGCCTCGTCGACCTCGAGGTCGGACAGGGCGAGCAGCTTGCCGCAAGCGTCGAGGACGAGCTCGTGGAAGTCCGCCGGGCCGCGGCCGCGGACGGTCTCGAGTGCCTCGAGCACCTCGAGGCTGTTCCCGACCGCCGCTCCGAGTGGCTGGTCCATGTCGGTGAGCAGGCAGACGACCTCCCGCCCTGCCTGGTGACCAAGGGAGATCATCGCCTCGGCGAGCCGGCGAGCGTCCTCGATCGTCCGCATGAACGCCCCGTTTCCGACCTTGACGTCGAGGACGATCGCCTGTGCGCCGGCGGCGAGCTTCTTCGACATGATCGACGCCGCGATCAGCGACAGCTGGTCGACCGTCGCGGTCACGTCGCGGAGGCCGTACAGCAGCTTGTCCGCGGGCACGAGATCGCCGGTCTGGCCGACGATCGCGGTGCCGACGTCCCGAACCTGCGCGATGAACTCGTCGAGCGTCAGCTCGGTCCGGTAGCCCGGAATCGACTCGAGCTTGTCGAGCGTGCCGCCGGTGTGGCCGAGCCCGCGCCCGCTCATCTTCCCCATCGGCACGCCGCACGCGGCGACGATCGGCGCCACGGCGAGCGAGGTCTTGTCGCCGACACCGCCGGTGGAGTGCTTGTCGACGACCTTGCGGCCGAGCGCGCCGCTCATGTCGATCGTCTCGCCGCTGCGAATCATCGCGTCGGTGAGCACGTACGTCTCGTGCGGCGTCAGTCCACGGAAGAAGACGGCCATGCAGAACGCCGCCATCTGGTAGTCGGGCACCTCGCCGCGCGCGTAGCCGAGGATCAGCTCGGAGAGCTCGTCGTCCTGCAGCTGTTCGCCGTCGCGCTTGCGCTGGATGAGCTCGGCCGGCCGAATCACTTCGTTGCCACGAAGATGGTCGTCCGGCCGTGGACTCGGAACGGCAGCTCGAGATCGTCGGGAAGGGGCCGCGTCTCATACAGGAGGGAGCGGCGGTATCCCTCGAGCACCTCGCGCTCGTCCACGACCGCGACGACGTTCACCTCGATCCTCTCGACGCTCGAGAAATGCCGGCTCAGCGACGCTTCCCCGTTCTCGCTGTTGAACCGATCCTCGTAGCCGCGCATCAGCGTGTCGAAGATCGTCCGGAGCTCTTCGAGGTGCCTGACGGAATTCGTGACGGCCACGAGCGAGCCGCCGGGCTCGAGCACACGGGCGATCTCGGCAAGACCACGATCGAGGTCTTGGACGTGGTAGAGCATCCACGCGGCCACGACGGTGTCGAAGCTCCCGTCCTCGAACGGCAGCGCCTGGATGTCACCGACGAGCGAGTCGGCGATACCGCGGCCGCGCGCGAGCTCGACCATCCGCTCCGACTGGTCGACGAACGTCACCGCAGCTCGCAGCTCGCTCTGCATCCGCTCGGCGAGCTCGCCCTGACCGCCACCGACCTCGAGCACTCTTCGCGGTTGGAGCTCGGCGAGCTTGCGGAAGAGCACGAGGCGCGCGTTCTCACCCTCGACGTTCGCCCACAGACGCTGGCGGGCTCGCAGGTTCTGTTCGGTCGAGTACTGCTCGCGAACCGCGACGGGATCGTCCATGGTCACGACGACTTCCTCGCGACGAACACCGAGCTGCCGCGCCGCGCCACGAACGGAAGGTCGATGTGCTGCGGCAGGTTCGCGATGAACGGGGACATCGAGATCGACGCGCTCACGTAGTCCTCGACGCCCTCGCGGTCCGTCAGCTCGAGCACGCCGTCGACGTCGATCCGGTCGACGCTCGCAAAGTGAGGGCGAAGGTGCTCCTCGCCGTCCTCACGCGAGAACTTCAGCGTCGACGGGCCGCTGCCGACGAGCTCACGCAGCTCGTGGAGGTGGAGGCGCGAGTTAGTCGACGCGACGAACGTCCCTCCCGGACGGAGGACGCGCGCGATCTCCGCGAGGCCGCGATCGAGGTCCGGCACGTGGTAGAGCATCCACGCTGCGACGACGAGGTCGAACTTCCCGTCGGCGAAGGGGAGCGCTTGCACGTCGGCGACGGTCGCATCGATTCCGCGCTCGCGCGCAAGCTCGACCATCCTCGGCGAGAGATCGACCGCGACCACCTCTGCCCCAGTCTCGCGTGCGATCCACTCAGCCAGCTCGCCCCAGCCGCAGCCCACCTCGAGGACGCGCCGCGGCGCCGCCGCGACCACTGCGTCGACGAGCGGGATGCGCGCGTCTTCCCGCGTGCCGGCGCCCGCATAGCCGGCCGCACGGCGGCGAAGCCGCGACTCGTCCGCGTACTCGGACGCGACCAGTGCCGGGTCGTCGAGCCGGCTCACGGTTGGACGAAGGGCGTGCCTGGAACGCCGCGCGGCGCGCTCTTGCCGCCGAGCCAGGCGTTGACCGTGGCGCCGACGTCCGCGAACTCGCCCTCCTCGTAGATCTGTCCCGCGGCGTTCCTTCCCTCGACATAGGCGAGCAGCAGCGCGTGCTCGCGGCTGTGATCGGTCGACGGCGTCGTCGGATCGCAGCCGTGATCGGACGTGAGGATCAGCAGGTCGTTCGGGCGCAGGGCGTCGAGCACGTCGGGCAGCCGCCGGTCGAAGTCCTGCAGGCAGCGGTGGAAGTTGACCGGGTCGTTGCGGTGGCCCCAGAGGGAGTCGGTCTCGACGAGATTCGTGAAGACGAGGCCGTCGTCGATCGTGCGCAGCAGCTCTTCGGTGCGCTGGATGCCGTCGACGTTCGACTTCGTCGGGAATTCCTCGTCGACGTCCTGGTGCGCGAAGATGTCGCCGATCTTCCCGACGCCGTAGACCTTGTGCCCCGCATCGCGGACGAGGCTCAGATAGTTCGGCCGCTTCGGCTCGAGCGAGAAGTCGTGCCGGTTCGTGGTGCGCTCGTACGATCCAGGCATGCCGGTGAACGGCCGCGCGATCACACGGCCCACCGCGTGCTTGCCCGTCAGGATCTCGCGCGCCGTGCGGCACGCGCTGTACAGCTCCTCGAGCGGCACGGTCTCTTCGTGCGCGGCGATTTGGAAGACCGAGTCGGCGCTCGTGTAGACGATCCACTTGCCGGTTCGCTGATGCTCCTCGCCGAGCTCCTGGATGATCTCGGTCCCGCTCGCCGGCTTGTTGCCGATCACCCCCCGGCCGGTGCGGTTCATGAACGGGTCGATGACGTCGTCAGGGAAACCGAACGGATACGTCGGCATCGCCTGCGGTGTCACGACACCCATCAGCTCCCAGTGGCCCGTCGTCGTGTCCTTGCCCTTGGAACGCTCGACCAGTCGGCCCGCGATCGCCGGGGCGCCGGGCTGCGGCGCGCACCCCTCCAGCGGCTCGATGTTCCCGAAGCCGAGCGCTTCCAGCGTGGGGAGATCGAGCCCCCCGACTGCCCGAGCCACGTTCGCAAGCGTGTTCGATCCCTCGTCCCCGAACTCCGCAGCATCCGGCAGCTCGCCCGCGCCCACAGCGTCCAAGACGATCACGCAGACTCTAGGCATCGTCCTCGACGCTATCCTAGTTCCGTGGCAAACGTGCTCGGACTGTTCGGGATCCTCGCGTTCATCGTCGCGATCATCGCGCTTGCGGCGGGAGTCACATGGGTCGTCGTGCGCGTGAGCCCCAACCCGAACAAGAAGCGCGCGGCTTAAACGGCGCTCAGCGGCAGGACGTCGCGCAGCGGCGTGTAGTCGATCCCGTGCGCCTCAGCGACAGCCTCGTACGTCAACTTGCCGTCGAGCGCGTTGACGCCCTTCGCGAGCGCCGGATCGGCGTCGACCGCGGCACGAAGGCCGTTGTTCGCGATCGCCTCGACGTAGGGCAGCGTGGCGTTCGTCAGCGCCTTCGTCGACGTGATCGGCACGGCGCCCGGCATGTTCGCGACGCAGTAGTGCGTCACGCCGTCCACGAGGTACACCGGGTCGGCGTGCGTCGTCGCATGTGACGTCTCGAAGCAGCCGCCCTGGTCGATCGCCACGTCGACGACGACCGCGCCGTCCTTCATCGACGAGATCATCTCGCGCGTCACGAGCTTCGGGGCGACGGCGCCCGGGATCAGGACGGCGCCGATCACGAGGTCCGCGTCCTCGATCGAGGCGGCGACCTGGAGGCTCGAGCTCATCAGCAGGGTGACGCGCCCGGAGAGCACCTCTTCGAGGTGGCGCATGCGGTCGATCGACCGCTCGAGGATCGTCACCTGCGCGCCGAGCCCGAGCGCGATGACGGCCGCGTTGTAGCCGACGACTCCGCCGCCGACGATCACGACCTTGCCGGGAGCGACGCCCGGCACGCCCCCGAGAAGCAGTCCACGGCCCCCCATCGGCTTCTCGAGGAAGTAGGCGCCCGCCTGAGGCGCAAGCCGGCCGGCCACCTCCGACATCGGCGCAAGCAGCGGCAGGGATCGCCCGACCTCGACGGTCTCGTACGCAACCGCCGCGATCCCCGAGTCGATCAGCGCGCGCGTGAGCGGCTCGTCCGCGGCGATGTGCAGATACGTGAAGAGGATCAGCCCCTCGCGAAGCCTGCGGTATTCCGGCTCGATCGGCTCCTTGACCTTGAGGACGAGGTCGGAGCCCTCCCACACCTCGTCGACGGAGACGATCCGCGCACCGACGCGCTCGTAGTCGGCATCCGAGAACGAGCTGCCGGTGCCGGCGCCCTGCTCGATCGCGACGTCGTGCCCGCGGTTGCGCAACTCGAGCGCTCCGGCGGGCGTCAGCGCGACGCGGTACTCGTCCGACTTGATCTCTTTGGCAACGCCGATCCTCATGCCGCGGGCAAGCCTACAGGTGGCGGTCGCGCACGAGCAGCAGCAGGCCGATCAGCGTTTTCGCGTCGGCGATCTCGTGGATCAGGCCCGGTACGCCGGCGAGCGGGATGCGCACGACCTCGAGCTCCTCGTCCTCCTCCGGGCTCGCATCGCCGACCGCGAGCCCAGTCGCGAGGAAGAGGTGCACCCGCTCGTCGGTGAAGCCGGCCGACGTGAAGAACGACATGAGCTCCACCCACTTTCCGCCGTGCAAGCCGGTCTCTTCGGCCAGCTCGCGCCGCGCGGCCTCGAGCGGCGATTCGTCCCCGTCGATGAACCCGGCAGGCAGCTCGAGCAAGCTCGCATCGACGGGAACACGACGCTGCCGCACCAGCGTCAGCCGGTTTTCGCGGTCGATAGCGACAACCGCTGCCACCGGCGCGTGCACCACGACGTCGCGGCCGTCGCGCCGCTCGACGCGGAAGATCGCCCCCTCGTACAGCGTCATCGGCAAGATCCTGACGCATGCCCCGGGTCGTGATCGCCACACCGCTCGAGCCCGAGCTCGTCGCGCGCCTCCGCGCCGTCGACGAGCGCCTCGACGTCGCCTACGAGGCGGATCTCCTCCCGACGCCGCGCTGGGCGTCCGACCACATCGGCGATCCGTCGTTCGTGCGCACACCCGAGCAGGAGGCGCGGTTCACCGAGCTGGTCGCGGGCGCCGAGATCGTGCTCGGGTACCCGCAGGAGGATCCAGCGCAGATCGCGTGGCTCGTCCGCACGGCGCCGGAGCTGCGCTGGGTCCAGGCGACGTTCGCGGGCGCCGGCCAGCAGCTCTCGGCCGCCGGGCTCGCGCGGGAGGACGTCGAGCGGATCACGTGGACGAGCTCCGTCGGCATCCACATCACGCCGCTCGGCGAGTGGGCCCTGTTCGGAATCCTGGCGCTGACGAAGGATCTGCCGCGGCTCGAGGCCGACAAGCGCGCACGGCACTGGGCGCACTACCCGGTCGACGAGGTCCGCGGGACGACGGTTCTCGTCGTCGGGCTCGGCGAGATCGGCGGTGAGGTGGCTCGGCTCGCGGAGGCGTTCGGGATGAACGTCCTCTGGACGCGCCGCAACGAAGGCGACCTCGACGAGCTCCTGCCGCGCGCCGATTCGGTCGTGGTCACCCTGCCGCTGACCGGCGAGACGCGAGGGATGTTCGACCGCCGCCGCCTCGGGCTGCTGAAGCCGGGCGCGATCTTCGTCAACATCGGGCGAGGCCCGGTCGTCGACGAGGAGGCGCTGATCGACGCGCTCCGCTCCGGGCACCTCCGCGGCGCAGCACTCGACGTCTATGCCACCGAGCCGCTACCGCGAGACAGCCCGCTGTGGGAGCTCGACAACGTCATCCTCAGCCCGCACACCGCCGCGCAGTCGATCCACGAGAACGAGCGGATCGTCGAGCTGTTCGCGGACAACCTGCGCCGCTATCTGGCCGGTGAGAAGCTCCGCAGCCGCATC
>Ga0207657_10000658_pt1 | contig 36762 bp, 38 predicted proteins | sample KBSC33metaG_FD_184316 | JGI IMG/M metagenome (GOLD analysis project Ga0207657, IMG submission 184316) | Corn rhizosphere microbial communities from Kellogg Biological Station, Michigan, USA - KBS C3-3 metaG (SPAdes) (version 2) | ecosystem: Host-associated > Plants > Roots > Rhizosphere > Soil ...
CATGATCCGATTAGGTTGAATCGGATCATGGTCTTATCTCTTTGTTTGAGCATGATCTCTTCGGAAAACCGGTTCCCACTTTTCCGGATCATGCTCTAGATAGCGTCCGTGTCAGATCGTCGAACAATTCGTCGACAGAGAAGGCACGGGGAATGAGACCCTGCTGTGCCGTGTATCCAATAATCATTTCCAGCGAACGGCGCATTTCGCCGGCGCTGAACTTCGGCACCGCGGCCGCCGGCGCAATAGCTGCGCTCTGCTGCAGCAGCCTGAAAACTTCCCGCGCCGCCTCCGGATGATTTTTTGACAGCGCCGCGCTGACCACCACCATATGGTTGATCGGCACCACATCGTGCTTTGCAAACCACGATCGCTGTTCCGCGGCGACATCAGGAAATAACGGCTTCAAGTCCGGATGCTCGGATTTCTCACCAAGCACCGCGTCAAGCTCACCGTCGATCAGCATCTGGACGATCTGCTTGCCCGCCGGCGCCCGCTTGGTCGTATCCCTGTATTCGGCAACATGGGCATCCTCAAACGTCACCCAATCGATTGAATCGAGATCGACGTCGTGATCTTCGGCGAGAATGCCACGCAGCCACGCGCCGGTCGTGGTCGTGAAGGAACGGATGCCGACGCGCTTGCCGTTGAGGTCACGCGGCGTGAGCGTACCTGACCGCGCATGATAGAGCGCATAAGCGTGCTGAAACCGCGCCACCACCACGTTCGGCAGCAACACCATCGGCTTGGCAAAACTTTTCGCCATCAGATAGGTGACGATGGCCATCTCCGACACATCGAAAGCCCCTTCCCGCACCATCGGCTTGAAGCCTTTGTGGGTCGGCGAATACTCCGCGAAATCGAGCGTGACCAAATCGGACTTGACCGATCCATCCTTCAGCGCGGCCGTGCAGGGATGGTCGCCCAGCAAGGTGTGCAGCCGCATCGTCACCTCAATCGGCCTCGGGCTCGTCGAGATAGACGAGACCGGCCTTCGCCAGCGGCTCGCGCATCTTGTACATGTCGAGCCCAAGCGCGCCGGCAGCGAGCTGCCTGCGCTTGCCCTCCTCGTCGGCCGCCCGCTTTTCTCCCTTCGCCACGACGTCGCCGACATCCTTCCGGCTGATCACCACGACGCCGTCATCATCGGCGACCACGGCATCGCCCGGCACAACGTTGACGCCGGCGCACACCACGGGAACGTTGACGGCGCCAAGCGTCGCCTTGACTGTGCCCTTCGCTGAAATCGCCTTCGACCACACCGGAAAGCGCATCTCGCGCAGCGACTTGGCGTCGCGGACGCCGGCATCGATGACGAGACCCACGACGCCCCGCGCCATCAGCGAGGTCGCGAGCAGATCGCCGAACATGCCGTCGGTATTATCGGCGCTGCAGCCGACCACCAGGATGTCGCCGGGTCTGCATTGCTCGACCGCGACGTGGATCATCCAGTTGTCGCCGGGATGCACCAGCACCGTGACCGCCGTGCCTGCCGCCTCACCACCGGCCCACACCGGGCGCAGATAAGGTTTCATCAGCCCGAAACGGCCGTAGGCTTCGTGGACCGTGGACGTGCCGAGCACACCCAGCCGTTTGATGACCGCTGCGTCAGCGCGTTTGATGTTGCGGACAACGACCGTCTTCATGCCAGTTCCTCCATCGCCATCGGAAACAGCCGCTGATAGGCCTCGCCATAGGTCATGGCCTTGCCGGAATTGCGCCCGCCCTGCATGCCCCGCTGCAGCGCGACCCGCTCGTAATAAGCCCACAGATGTTTCTGCGCCGCGAGGATCTCGAACGTCTTGCGCTTGATATCCCAGACTTCGTCGATGTTGAGGATCACCTGCGGCTTGAAATTGCACATTTCGGGCTGGTGCGGCTCGAACAAAAACACCGGCGGCGCGGCGTAGCTGTAGTCGGCCTGCGGCTTGTGGCCCATCGCCTGCGCCACGATCCGCGCCTCCTGCGCATAGGCGGCTGCCGCCGGGTGATCGACGTTGTAGGGATCTTCCAGCGCATGCGTAAGCACAAAACTCGGATTGAGCTCGCGATAGATGTCGATCAGCCGGTCCATATGCGCCTGGTTAAGGCGCAACGGATAATCGCCGGCATCGAAGAACTCGATCTCGGCGCCGAGCGCCGCCGCGGCACGTTCCGCCTCGTCGCGGCGGCCAGCCTTGACCTTGTCGAGCGTGATGCCCGGCTGTTTCCAGGCGAACTGGGATTCGCCGCGTTCGCCGAACGCAAGGCACACGATCTTGACGCGAAAACCCTTTTTGGCGTGCAAGGCGATGGCGCCGCCGGCGCGCCAGACAAAATCGCCGGGGTGCGCTGAAACCACCAAGGCTGACTTCGACATGGCATTCCCTTCGCATTGCTCAAATGTTGTTAGCGATCGAGGATATGTGGCTCCAGCGCTAAATGCAAAGTCCGATGGTTGTCGAGAATCTCGGTTCTCACTTCGCATTGGCCGGCGCGTGCACGTGCCATAAATCCGCGCGCCAGTGCAGCACGATGGCCAGCATCAGCGCCAGTCCCGTGGCCGCGTAGAGTGTGGCGGTCGCGGCAAAGCCGATCTCGCCGATCAGGCTGCCGGCCGCCAGCAGGCCGAGCGGCAGGCTGTAAATCACGAGCATGCGTATGCCCATCACCCGGCCGCGGAAACGCTCGCTCGCGGTGCGCATCAGGATCACCGCGATCGAGATCATGGTCAGGCTTTGCGAGAAGCCCGCCAGCATCAGGCAGGCTATCGCGGCCGGCATGCTTTGCATGTGAGCAAACACCAACAGCGTCGCGTACCACACCGCTGTCGCGCCGATCATCAGCCGCGCCACCCGGATGCCGCCGATCAGGCTCAGGGCAATCGAGCCGATTAGCGAGCCGACAGCGAAACTGGCTGAGAGATAGCCGAGTCCGGTCTGGTTGGTGCCGTAGATCTCCCGCGCGATATAGGGCAGCAATCCGTTGGACAGGGGATAGGCGGTCAGGTTGGCGAGGAACGCGATCCAGATCGCCGCACGCATGCGCGGGGTGGTCCAGACATAGGCCATGCCTTCCTTCAAGTCGCGCAGCGGCGAGCGCCGCAGCGCGCCATCACCCACTTCATCGACGGGGTGAGGTCTCGACGGCGCCACCACGCAGAGCGTCAGCAGCGTGCTGACGACATACAGACTGACAATCGCGACATAGGCCGGCCCCATGCCGAGGGCTGCGAACAATCCGGCGCCGCTCAGCGCGCCTGCGATGCGCGCGGTATCCATCGTGGTTCGCGAAAGGCTGATCGCGCCGATCAGTTGATCCCGCGGCATGATGTCGGCGACGAGCGCGCCGCGCACCCCAAGATCCGACGGCCGCACGAGACCCATCGCCGTCACGATGATCAGGACGTAGACCGGGGTCAAATGACCCGTCAGCGCCAGCGTCATCAGCGTGGCAGCCAGCACCGCGTAGGTCGCGCGCATCATGGCGAGCAGGTCGCGGTGACCGATGCGGTCGCCGACCACGCCGAACATCGGGGCGATCAGCGTGCCAACGTAGGTGAGCGACGCAAACAAGGTCAGCAGCAGCACCGACCCGGTCTCGACCAGCACATACCAGCCGAGAATAAGCGTCTCCATCTCGAACGCCCACGACGTGAGCAGATCGGCCGGCCACTGGAACCGGTAATTCCGGATACGGAAGGGTGCGAGCGCGGAAGGCCGCGCCAGCCCGCTCAAAACTCGATGCCGCGTTTCATCGCGTTCCGCCCTGCCCTGTTTCTTATTGGAACAAGATTTAGCGCTTCGCGGCCGCCGAAGCCAGCCCCCGGGCGTCTCGACCGAAGGCTGATTGGAAACGGGCTCCTCGGAGGTTGGTAAACCAGGCGTTAAGCGGAACCGAGACCGGCGCCAATGAATGGACCTCGAAAACCTCGATCTCAAGCAAAATCGGACCGATCCGGGCCAGCTAAGGCGATCAACCACAACGAAATCGGGGCCGAGATGTCGCAGATTTGACGTATCAAGAACTCCCCGCGTTTAACCGTTTCTCCAACCCCCTGTTGCATAGTGATGTCCTGACCAAAATCCATGACAAGCCAGGTTCAACAGCTGTGACATCCTTCGGACGCGTGATTTCGGTGCGTGGTTCCCTCGCCCGGGTCGGACTTCTGGCGGTGAGCCAGATGGGCCGCTCGGAAATTCGGGCGACCGTCGGCCGGTTCGTCAGCATCCGCTGCACCAATTCCAGCATCGTCGCCATGATCACGGAAGTATCCTGCGAGGACTTGCCGACCTCCGACATTTACATCGCCAGTGCCTCGGTCGATCTGCTCGGCGAAATCCTCGGCGGACCGGAGCGTCCCAAATTTCAGCGCGGCGTCACCAACTATCCAACGATCGGCGATGCCGTCGAGCTGATCACCAACCAGGAGCTTCGCACGGTTTATGCGCCGACGGGATCGGATCAGATCAATGTCGGCACCCTGCAGCAGGATTCGTCTGTCATCGCCTATGTCGATATCGAGGAGATGCTTTCCAAGCACTTTGCGGTGCTTGGCTCAACCGGCGTCGGTAAATCGAGCGGCGTGTCGCTGCTGCTGAACGAGATTCTCAAATCACGGCCGAACCTGCGGATCTTCCTGCTCGACGTTCACAACGAGTACGGCCGCTGTTTCGGCGACCGCGCGCTTGTTCTCAACCCGCGCAATCTGAAACTGCCGTTCTGGTTATTCAATTTCGAAGAGATCGTCGATGTGCTGTTCGGCGGCCGGCCCGGCGTGCCCGAGGAACTCGACATTCTCGCCGAAATCATTCCTCTGGCGAAGGGAATCTATACGCAGTACCAGAACTCCGATCGGGTCGGGTTGAAGCGCATCGATCCCAAGTCTGTCGGCTATAGCGTCGATACGCCGGTTCCCTATCGACTGGTCGATCTGATTTCGCTGATTGACGAGCGCATGGGCAAGCTCGAAAACCGCTCATCGCGCATCATCTATCATAAGCTGATTTCGCGCATCGAGACCGTGCGCAACGATCCGCGTTATACGTTCATGTTCGACAACGCCAATGTCGGCGGCGACACCATGGCGGAAGTCATCAGCTATTTGTTCCGGCTGCCGGCCAACGGCAGGCCGATGACCATCATGCAGCTTGCCGGCTTCCCTGTCGAGGTCGTCGATTCCGTGGTTTCGGTGCTGTGCCGGATGGCGTTCGATTTTGGGCTATGGAGCGACGGCGTTTCGCCGCTGTTGTTCGTCTGCGAAGAGGCCCATCGCTACGCCTCCGCCGATCGTAACATCGGTTTCGGACCGACCCGCAAGGCGATCTCGCGTATCGCCAAGGAAGGCCGCAAATACGGCGTGTATCTCGGCCTCGTCACCCAGCGCCCCGCCGAGCTCGATGCCACCATCATTTCCCAATGCAACACGCTGTTTACAATGCGCCTTGCCAACGATCGCGACCAGGCGCTGTTGCGCTCGGCGGTCTCGGATGCTGCGGCAAACCTGCTGTCGTTCGTCCCCTCGCTCGGCACCCGCGAAGTGCTCGCGTTTGGCGAAGGCGTGGCGCTGCCGACCCGATTGCGCTTCAAGGAAGTGCCGATGCATCAATTGCCGCGCAGCGAAGCCACCATTTCGACGGTCCCATCGGTCGCCGCCGGCCACGACATGCATTTCGTCGGCGCGGTGCTCGAGCGCTGGCGCGGAGCCACCTCGCACCGCGACGTTCCCAACGACCCCGGCACCAACGACCGCTCAACCGCGCGTACGGTGGAAGCACCAATGCTGCAACCGTCGCTGGGTCTCGACCCCGACCGCTTTTCGCTGCTGAAAAAACCGCTGCGCTGACGGGTTCGAGCCGGCCACCTGCGCCGGGCGTAACGCGAGCATGCTTTGCGCAGATGCCGCCATCGACTATGGTTTCGGGCAACCGCATCACGCGGTGTGAACCGGAACATCTCCCATGACGCAGCCGATCGCCACCCGCTTTCCGACGCCCTCGATCGATCAACTGCCGGACGATATCCGCGGCCGCCTGCTCGCGGTGCAGGAGAAATCCGGCTTCGTTCCGAACGTGTTCCTGACGCTGGCCTATCGGCCCGACGAATTTCGCGCGTTCTTTGCCTATCACGATGCCCTGATGGACAAGGATGGCGGCCTCACCAAAGCCGAGCGCGAGATGATCGTGGTCGCGACCTCCAGCGCCAACCAATGCCACTATTGCGTGATTGCGCATGGTGCGATCCTGCGCATCCGCGCGAAGAATCCGCAAATCGCAGACCAGATCGCGGTCAACTACCGCAAGGCCGATATCACGCCGCGCCAGAAAGCCATGCTCGACTTCGCGATGAAGGTGAGCAGCGAGGCGCACACCATTTCGGAAGCCGATTTCGCCACTGTTGCCAGCCACGGTTTCAGCGATGACGACATTTGGGATATCGCGGCGATCTCGGCCTTCTTCGCGCTGTCGAACCGGATGGCCAACGTCACCGCCATGCGCCCGAACGACGAATTCTACATGATGGGGCGCTTGCCGAAATAGGCTGTCGGCGCCGGACACGGGATACGATTCGACCGTTGAGACGAACCCGGCCTTGGCATATCGTCGCAAGCCGGAAAGCTGGAGCTCATCGCATTGCTGGATTGGCCGGAGATTGTGCTGCGTCTTGGCGTCGCCACGCTTGCGGGCGGCATGATCGGTCTTGATCGCGACCTTCACGGCAAACCGATCGGCCTGAAGACGCTTGGCCTGGTGGCTCTTGCCACGGCAGCGGTCGTGGTGCTGGCGGATCCGTCCGGCGATCCCACGAAAGTTTCCAGTGAAACCAGCCGGGTCATTCAGGGAATCCTCACCGGCATCGGTTTTCTTGGCGCAGGCGTCATCGTCCGCGGCGAACATCGTTTCCAGGTCCACGGACTGACCAGCGCCGCCTGCACCTGGCTTACGGCTTGTGTTGGTATCGCTTGCGGGGTCGGGCAATGGCGGATTGTCGTGGTCGCGCTTGGGATCGCATTCACGCTTCTGATCGTCGGCCACCGGCTCGAGCGCTGGCTGCATCGCGTGCTCGGCGGAAGGGGCGATCCGGAGCAGATATCGCCCACCTCGGTTTCGCCGGCGGATACGCCGCCGAACTAATCGTCCGAGGCGGGCCCGCACCAGCCCGGCAAATAGACCGCGGCCTTGCTTTTCCCCAGAGCCAGCGCCTTCTCGAGGGCCTTCTCGAAATTGGCCTCCACGTTCTTGCGCGACATCTTGTGGCGCAGGAAATCAGCCCAAAGAAATTCGCTGAACGGCGTGGTATCCTTGGCGAAGCCGCCGACGCGCCGCAATTCGCCGGCGAGACTGCGGAACGGATCATCCTTGAGCTCGGCGACCGATCTCGGAAGATCCCCGAAGTGCCGGCGTTCGCCCTTGGCGTCGTAGGGATAGACCCATCTCTTATTATCCATCACGCCCCAGAACGCATCGCGTTCGACCATGGTGAGGTCGCCGATCACGGTCACAAGAATGTCCTTCACGCCCTCATTGTGAAGCGCGAGCGCCAGATGATGGTGATCGACCACGTAGTGGTGCTGGTCCGGTCCCAGCACCACCGGGATCATGTGCTTGCCCAGAAGCTCCGCCTGCTTCTTCTTCGACTTGTGCTCCCGCCAGCGCTTGCGCTTTTCCTTGACCTCTCTCATTCCGACAGTCATCTGCGTCGGACGCAGCGAGAGGATTGGAATCGGTTGAAGGGTCGGTTCGCGCGTATTTGCCATGAGTTGAAACCTCTGTCTGATCGCTAAAAATCGCTCTGAAACTCACCCGATTATGCCATGATGGCGCAGGCGATCAAATGCCCTTGGCTTGAGCGCGATCAGCAAAAGCGGAGTCCGTTTTTGCGTCCGATCGCGCTGACGCCTCAAGAGATTTCGAAGATGGTCAAAAGCCGGAGCGAGCGAATACCGAAGCTGCGGGTCGTCAGGCTTGGCGGCCGCGAAGTTATCGCCGAGGGCCTTCATCTCAATTTTTGGGCCGACATCAGCCATCGCTGCATGACGGCCTCGTGGCCGGCTTTCATCGGCGGAGCCGCGCTGGTGTTTGTCGCCTTCAACGCGGTTTTCGCATTCTTCTACTGGATCGGAAATCAACCGATCTCGAACGTGCCTGGCGGGGCTTATATCGACTATCTCTATTTCAGCATCGAGACGCTTTCGACCGCCGGTTACGGCGACATGCATCCGCAGACCCACTACGGACATTTCATCGCGACGGTGGAACTCTTCACCGGCATCTTCTCGATGTCGCTGATGACCGGGTTGATCTTCGCCCGGTTCTCGCGACCAAATGCCCGATTGCTGTTCGCCGACCACCCGGTCATTTCTAACCATGAGGGCAAGCCGACGCTGATGGTTCGCCTCGCCAACGAACGTCACAACATCATCGGCAACGCTACCGCCAGGCTGTGGTTGCTCAAGAATGTCGTGAGTATGGAAGGCCGGCTGCTTCGAAGGTTCTACGAGCTACCACTGGTGCGGAACGAACATCCCGCGCTGGCGCTGAGCTGGACGCTTTACCACGTCCTCAGCGAGGAAAGCCCGCTTTACGGACTGAGCGCGGACGATCTCGAAGCATCCAAGGTTTCGCTCGTGCTGGTGGTGTCCGGATATGATGTTGTTGCGGCGCAAACCGTTCACGCCCGAAAATCCTACGATCACTCCGACATTCGTTTTGGACAGCGCTACGCGGATATTCTCGACACCTCGGAAGACGGCCGAATTAGAATCGACTACGGCAGGTTCCATGAGACTTTTGAGGGATAGATTATCGCATCCGTGCCATGCCAACATTTTCTGTGAGACGCGTCGCCAGCGTGCTAAATAAAATCAGGATTACCGGAGCTGGCAGCAGTGAAAACCCAGCGGCCCATTACCTCGGAAGACGAGCATCGCGTGCTCAAATTCCGGCCGCGCACCTTGGCTCATCCTCCGGGTCACCGGGCAGACTTGGGCGGCCACGCTCTCGAGGAGGGCGCGAGGGGCGAGCCGAACGACCTGTCGCGCTATGAGCGGGCCCGCGATCAACCGGACGATTTTCGCCAACGCATGCTGGCAAACATCGCGGCCTTCGCTTTTACCGTCGCGCTGACGGCCATCGGAATATGGCTCGCCATGAGCATTGCCGATCTGCGCAAGACCCAGGACTGCGTGTTGATGGGGCGGCGCGATTGCGCGCGCATTTCCACCCCGCATATCTAGCATTTTCGGGCCGGAACGGTCTTTGGCGCTTAAATCCGATCCGGCAGGCATCACCCGCCTCCATTGAACTCGGGGCGGCGCTCCGATATACGGGCACTCGACTCCGGACGGCGGATGGAGCATTCCGGGGCGCTGCACCCGCATGCCGATCGTGCCGAAATTTATCTCCAATATATCAAAGGTTTAGTGATGTCCTCTACATACGATCAGATCGCCTCGATTATCGCTGAAACCTGCGACATACCGCGCGACACGATCACGCCGGAGAGCCATGCCATCGACGATTTGGGCATCGACAGCCTCGATTTTCTCGACATTGCGTTTGCGATCGACAAGGCGTTCGGAATCAAGATGCCGCTCGAAAAGTGGACCCAAGAGGTCAATGACGGCAAGGCGACCACCGACCAGTATTTTGTCCTGAAAAACCTCGCCGCGCGCATCGACGAATTGGTCGCGGCCAAAAACGCAAGCCCGGGCGCTTAATCGCCCATCATGCAACTTGAAACTTTTCAGCTGATCGACCGCATCCTCGACCTCAACCTCGGCGAAAGGACCATCACGGTCGAGGCCCAGGTTCCTCCCCCGACCCATACCATCTTCGAGGGGCATTTTCCGGGCTATCCGATCATGCCCGGCGTCTTGCTGACCGAGGCGATGGCGCAGAGCTCCGGCTGGCTTTTGCTCGGCCTGATGAAGTTCAAGCGCATGCCATTCCTGGCGATAGTGAAGGAGGCCAAGATGCGGGGTTTCGTCAGCCCGGGACAGGTGCTGACGATCAACGCCAAGGTCGAACATGAAGGCTCGGGTTTTGCGGTCACCTCGGCGCAGGTGCACGTTGGCACCGAGCTGAAGTGCAGCGCGGACCTGACCTTCCGCCATATTCCCTTCCCCAATCCCGACCTGCGCGGACATATGGACGCGATGGCCCACAAACTCGGATTTCCGCAGCAGGCGATGCCTCATGACTGAGCCGAAAGAAGCCTGGATCACCGGCATCGGGATCGTATCCTCGCTCGGCGAAGGGCTGGAGGCGCATTGGGATGCCCTCAAGGGGCGGCGCATCAACGTCGACGAAAAGCGCTTTGCGCCCTACATCGTTCATCCGCTGGCACCGGTAAGCTTCGACGCCCAGATTCCGAAAAAAGGCGATCAGCGCCAGATGGAGGCCTGGCAGCGCATCGGCACCTATGCCGCCGGGCTTGCGCTGGATTCTGCCGGCGTCAAAGGTAACCGGGAAATCCTGGCGCGGATGGACATGATCGTCGCGGCCGGCGGCGGCGAGCGCGATCTCGCAGTCGACATGGCCATTCTGAACGCCGATGCAAAAGGCAATTCAGCTCCCAGCTTTCTCAACGAACGGCTGATGAACGATTTGCGGCCGACACTTTTCCTGGCTCAGCTCTCCAACCTGCTCGCCGGCAATATTGCCATTGTCCATGGCGTCTCGGGAACCTCGCGCACTTTCATGGGCGAGGAAGCTGCAGGCATTGACGCGGCGCGGATCGCGCTGGCGCGGATCGCCTCGGGTCAAAGCGACATCGCGCTTGTCGGCGCGGCCCATAACGGTGAACGCCAGGATCTGTTGGTCCTCTACGAGTTCGGCGATTTCAATCTGACAGACAAATTTGCGCCGGTATGGGCGCGGGACAAGAGCAGCGGCTTTGCCCTAGGTTCGGCCGGCGTTTTTCTGGTCGTCGAATCCAGGGAGCATGCCGAGGCGCGTGGCGCGAAGCCTTACGCGAAATTGAGCAAGGTCGTCGCCGATCTGGCGCAACGCAAGCAGCCGGGCGCGGTGACAAAATCGCTGGAGGCGCTGTGGTCGAAGCTTGGCGTCCTTGCCGATAATGGCAGCCTCATCACAGGTGCGACCGGGGTTGAGCCCACCACATCGGAGGAAAGAGCCTTCCTGAAGCGGCACCCCGGCTATGCCGTGCGTGCCACCGGGACAACGTTCGGTCATACGCTGGAGACGCAATTTCCGTTGGGGCTTGCGCTTGCGGCGCTTTCGATCTCACGCGGTGCGCTGTTTCCTTCCAACGATCCAACCGGGCTGGAGGTTGAAACATCCGCGCCGCCGACCCAGATTGTGGTCGTGGGAGCCGGCCACTGGCAGGGCGAAGGCATGGCTCTGGTCGAGGCGATCAGCTAGGCAACGGCGCGGAATCGACGGGGGAAATCATGACAACACCACGCGATAAATTCGGCAGGCCGATCGTCGTCGTGACCGGAATGGGCGTCGTAACATCGCTCGGTGCCGGTAAGGCCGACAACTGGGCCAAACTGACCGCGGGCGAATCCGGAATCCGGACCGTTACACGTTTTCCGGTCGACGGTTTGAAGACGACGATGGCCGGCACGGTCGATTTCGTAACTGTCGAACCGTTCTCGTCGACCGGCCTTACCGAGCGGCTCGCCGACATCGCGGCCGAAGAAGCCCTCGAACAGGCAGGCATTGGAAGCAAGGGTAATTTTCCCGGACCGCTGTTTCTTGCGGTCGCTCCTGTCGAGGTCGAGTGGCCGCAACGGCTGGAAGCTGGACGCGCGATCGGGAAGTCGGAATTCGACTATAACGACCTGTTGCGGATCAGCGGCGGCGGAAAGTTCGCGGAATTTCATCATCGTTTCATGTTCGGCTCGGTGGCAAGTCATCTTGCCGAAACGTTCGGCACCAAGGGATCGCCGATCTCGCTTTCGACCGCCTGTGCGTCGGGTGCTACCGCCATCCAGCTTGGCGTCGAGGCGATCCGCCGCGGCGAAGCCGACGCTGCGCTGTGCGTGGCAACCGACGGTTCGGTCAATCCGGAAGCCCTCGTCAGGTTTTCCTTGTTGTCGGCGTTGTCGACCCAGAACGACCCGCCTCAGGCTGCCTCAAAACCATTCTCGAAGAATCGTGACGGTTTCGTCATGGCGGAAGGCGCCGGCGCACTTGTGCTTGAAAGCTATGAGGCCGCCGTCGCCCGCGGCGCGCCGATTCTCGGAGTCGTTGCCGGCTGCGGTGAACTAACCGACTCGTTTCACCGCACCCGATCGAGCCCGGATGGCAAGCCGATCATCGGCTGCGTCCGTAAAACCTTGGCCGATGCCGGCATGACGTCCGAGCAGGTCGACTACATCAATGCGCACGGCACCGCCACGCCGGAAAACGACAAAATGGAATATCTGGCCATCTCCACCGTGTTCGGTGAACGCGCCACGCAAATTCCGGTATCGTCCAACAAATCGATGGTCGGCCACACCATTTCAGCGGCGGGCGCGGTTGAAGCCATATTCTCGCTGCTGACGCTTGAGCATCAGCGGATTCCGCCGACCATCAACTATGACGTTCCGGACCCGGCAATTCCCTTCGACGTGGTTCCCAACAAGGCGCGCGATGCCCGCGTCACCGCTGTGATGTCGAATTCGTTTGGCTTCGGCGGCCAGAATGCCTCGCTGATTCTGACACGCGAACCGATCTAGCAAGCCAGCCATTTTCCAATGAGCCGCCTGCTCCCTCGCACCAAAGCCCGCATTCGCGACGCGACGAAGCCGCTCGGCGAGGCCGCGGTCGGTGCATTGACGGTCGGAATGCTGCGCACCACCCGCTATTTCGATCCGATCAAGACCGCTGATATGTTCGGCCGGATCGCCCGCCTGATCGGACCTGTCATGCGCGAGCAAAAGATCGGCCGCGCCAATCTGACCGCCGCGTTCCCCGAAAAATCGCCTGCGGAGATCGAGACCATTCTCGCCGGCGTCTGGGACAATCTCGGTCGCGTCGGCGCCGAATTCGCCCATCTCGATCATATCTGGGAGCACGATCCCGCCCACCCCGGGGATAGCCGCATCGAAATCGAGCCGCGCACCCACGAACTGTTTGCGCAGCTGCGGCTCGACGGCAAGCCTGCGCTGATCTTTGCAAGTCACCTCGGCAACTGGGAATTGCCAGCGCTCGCCGCCGTCGCTCACGGACTGGATGCCGCGATCCTGTATCGCCGGCCGAACATCGCCTCCGCCGACCGCATCATCCAGGATATGCGCGCGGTCAAAATGGGCACGCTGATCCCGGCCGGCCGTGACGCCCCGCTGAAGCTTGCGGAAGCGCTGCAAAAGGGTCAGCATGTCGCGATGCTGGTCGACCAGTATCTTACCGGCGGCGTCGAGGTCACGTTCTTTGGTCGCAAAACCCGGGCCAATCCGATGCTGGCACGGCTGCTGCGGCAGGTCGAATGCCCGATTCATGGTGTCCGGATTATCCGCCTGCCCGGTCATCGCTTTCGCGCCGAATTATCCGAAGAGGTGAAGCCGGCGCGCGATGCCTCGGGCCAAATCGATATTCAAGGCACGATGCAGGCGGTCACCTCGGTGGTCGAAGGCTGGATTCGCGAATATCCGGATCAGTGGCTGTGGCTGCATCGCCGCTGGCGATAGCCGATGAACCTCATGGTGAGGAGCGCGCCTTCGCGCGTCACGAACCATGAAGGCCCCGCTGCCGCCATCCTTCGAGACGGCGCTTACGCGCCTCCTCAGGTTGAGGAATCCTACCTACCGGTCTTCACCCGCGTCCAGAGCCGGTTGATAACGCGCTGGGTAGGCGGATCGCGCGCGGTGATCACGAACAGCTTTTTGAGTATCGCCTCGTCCGGGTAGATGTTCCTGTCATTGAGAATTTTTGGGTCAACCAGCTTCTGGCTCGCCAGATTGCCGTTGGCATAGGACAGAAAATCGGAATTCCTGGCCGCGACTTCGGGCCGGTAGAGATAATTGATCAGCGCGTAGGCCTCCGCGACGTTCTTCGCGTCCGCCGGGATCGCGAGATTGTCGAAAAACATCTGCGCGCCCTCTTTCGGGATGGCATAGCCGATCTCGATGTCATTTTTTGCTTCCGCAGCGCGACTTCGCGCCTGCATGATGTCGCCCGACCAGCCCACCACGAAACAGATCTCTCCGGTGGCCAATGCGCTCAGATATTCCGATGAATGAAACTTGCGCACATAGGGTCTGATTTTCAGTACGAGATCGGCGGCCTTTTCGAGGTCCGCCTGTTTGGTCGAATTGGGGTCGAGGCCGAGATAGCTCAATGCTGCGGGAAAAATGTCATCGGCGGAATCCAGCATGTGAATGCCGCAATCCTTGAATTTGGCCAGGTTCTCCGGCTTGAAAACGATATCCCAACTGTCGATCCTGGCGTCGGCTCCGAGGATCTTTTGCACCGCCTTGACGTTATAGCCGATGCCGGTCGTGCCCCACATATAGTTGGCGGCGTATTGATTGCCGGGGTCATAAATGGCCAGCCGTTTCGTCACCACCGGCCAGGCGTTGGCAAGGTTCGACAGCTTCGACTTGTCGAGCTTCTGGAAAACGTTCGCCGCGATCTGGCGTTGCAGGAAATAAGCCGTGGGGACGACAACGTCGTAGCCGGACTTGCCCGCGAGCAATCTCGTCTCCAGCGTCTCATTGGCATCGAATGTGTCGTAGACGACCTTGATCCCGGTTTCCCTGGTGAAGTCTTCGAGCACCCCCGGCGCCATGTAGTTCGACCAATTGTAGAAATTGACGGTGCGCTCTTCCGCCTTTGCTGAAGACGACAGCAATGCGAGCACCGCGGCAATCGCGACAACACATCGGGTTCGATGGCGGACGTGGCCACCCATCATGGTCACCTCTTATCGGCGGTGCACCGCGTCCGACAGACGTTCCAGTGCGGTGTCGAGGGTTGCATCTTTCTTGGCAAAACAAAAACGCACGACGGAGGTTACCGCATCTCTCTCATAGAAAGCCGACACCGGGATAGCCGCGACCTTGTAGTCGGTTACGATGCGCTTGCAGAACGCCTCGTCGGTCTCGTTAAGACCCAGCGGCGAAAGGTCGACCGTGAGGAAATAGGTGCCTTGCGAGCGAAGCACCGGAAATCCGATGCTCTCGAGTCCCTCGGTGAGACGGTCGCGGCTCCGCGCCAATTCCTTGCGCATCTGATAAAAATAATCCGCCGGCTTGCCGAGGCCGTAGGCGACCGCGGCTTGAAGATTCGGCGCGGTGGTGAAGGTGAGAAACTGGTGCACCTTCGCAGCGACCCGCAACAGCGGCGGCGCCGCGCAGACGAAACCGATCTTCCAGCCCGTCAGTGAAAAAATCTTGCCTGCGGAACCGACCTTGATGGTGCGCTCGCGCATTCCCGGAATGGTAATCAGCGGAATATGCTCGCGGCCATCGAAGATCACATGCTCCCAGACTTCGTCGCAGATCGCGATCGTATCGAATTCCTGACAGAACCGCGCCAGCAGTTCGAGGTCCTCGCGCGGATAGACCACCGCGGCGGGATTGAGCGGATTGTTGAAGAGCACGACCTTGGTCTTGTGGTTGAAGACGCTTTGCAGCGCCTCTTCCGTCAGCCGCCAATGCGGCGGTTCAAGGCGCACCGGACGCGGTATGCCTCCGGCCTGGCGTATGATCGGGAGATAGGAATCGTACACCGGCTGGAAAACGACGACCTCGTCGCCGGGCTCGACCACGGCAAGGATCGCGCTGGTCAGCGCCTCGGTACCGCCCGATGTCACCATCACCTCGGTCATGGGATCGAGCACGAGGCCATGCCAGCGCCCGTAATGGGCCGAGATCGCCTGCCGCAATTCCGGGATGCCCATCATCGACGGGTATTGATTGTAGCCGTCCATGACCGCGTCCGCCGCCGCGCGGCGGATGTCTTCCGGGCCGGGATCGTCAGGGAAACCCTGGCCGAGATTGATAGCGTTGTTGTCGCGCGCGAGCTGCGACATCGCCTCGAAAATAGTAACGGGAAGATCCGCAAAGACCTTGTTCATGGAAGGCATGGGACGGTCAGCCGCCGGTCTTGGTCGGCAATCCCGCAGCCTTCCAGGCCAACATGCCGCCCGCCAGGTGCTTGTCGTAAGCCAAGCCGGCGGCTTGAGCGGCCAGCGATGCTGTCACCGACCTTTTTCCCGAGCGGCAGGCAAACACGACCTCCTTGCCCTGGGGATCCGGAATGTCCTGCGGGTCGAAGCCCGAAAGCGAAACGACGACCGCGCCCGGATAGGCTTCGACGGCAACCTCATTCGGCTCGCGGACGTCGACGAGAAGATAGCGCCCTTCCGCCATCCCCTGTGATACGTCTTCCGGCGTCAAATCGTGTACCTGATGACCCTGGTCCGCCACGCGATTCCTCCCAACGATGAGCACGAGCAAACTGGCAACGGCGGATACCGATTGCTTGCCCTTCGGCGCCAACCTCGCCCCTCACGCGGCGAAAATCAAGCGCCGAAGATGGTTTGAGAAAACACCCGAAAATCTAGATGGTCACCTGCGTTCCCACCTCGACCACCCGTCCGCTTGGAATCTGGAAATAGTCGGTGGCATCATTGGCGGTGCGGCTGAGCGCGATGAAAAGATGATCCTGCCAGCGCGGCATCCCGGAATGCGCGGCCGGCTTGAGCGCACGCCGCGAAAGGAAAAACGACGTCGACATGATATCGAATTGCCAACCCAGCTTTCGCGCGATCGCCAGCGCTTTCGGCACGTTGGGCGATTCCATGAACCCAAACCGCAGCGTTATCTTGGAGAAGGTCGCGCTGATCTGCTCCAGCCGCACCCGCTCGGCCGGGTCGATCCGCGGCGTTGGCGCGGTTTCGATGGTGAGAATGACATTCTTCTCGTGCAGCACCTTATAGTGCTTCAGGCTGTGCATCAGCGCCGTCGGCGCGCTGGCGGGATCGCTGGTCAGGAATACCGCGGTACCGGAAACCCGTTGCGGGGGCCGCTTTTCCAGCATCGCCACCAGATCGGCCAGCGGAAACTCCAGCTTGCGCGATTTCTCGAACAATAGCCGGCTGCCGCGCCGCCAGGTGTACATCAGCAGCATCACGACGGCGCCCAGCGCCAAGGGCACCCAGCCGCCCTCGAATACCTTCAAAAGGTTCGCCGCGAGAAAGATGAGATCGAGAAACAGAAATGGAGTAATCAGCGCTGCAGCCGCGAACGGCGACCATTTCCAGACTTTCCAGATGACGACAAAACCCATCATGGCGGTAACCACCATGGTTCCGGTGACCGCGATTCCGTAGGCCGATGCCAGTGCGCTCGATGAACGGAACAGGACGATAAGCAGGACCACGCCGATCGAAAGCAGCATATTGACGCGGGGGATGTAGATTTGGCCGGAATGGGATTCCGAGGTGTGCCTGATTTCAAACCGCGGCATCAGCCCCAGTTGAATGGCCTGACGGGTCAACGAATAGGCGCCCGTAATCACCGCCTGGCTCGCGATCACGGCGGCAACGATGGCAAGTACAACCATCGGAAACAACGCCCAATCCGGAAACATCAGGAAGAATGGATTTTCGAGCGTCTTGGGATTTCCCAAAACAAGTGCACCCTGTCCGAGATAATTGAGCGCCAGCGACGGCAGCACGATGAAAAGCCACGCCATCTGAATCGGACGTTTGCCGAAATGTCCGAGGTCGGCGTAGAGAGCCTCCGCCCCAGTCACGGCAAGGAAGACGGCCCCGAGGGTAACAAATCCGATAACGCCGTGATGGATCATGAACGAGACGGCATAGCCGGGGTTACAGGCCAGCAGCACTTCGGGATGTCGTGCGATCTGCGGCAAGGCCGCCACTGCAATCACGGCGAACCAGACGCACATGATCGGTCCGAAAAAAGCAGCGACTCGCGCCGTGCCGCGCGACTGCACCGCAAACAGCACGAGCAATATCACTACCGTCAGCGCCACCACGTACGGTTCAAACGCGGCGGTGACTATTGTCATTCCCTCGATTGCGGAGAGCACGGAGACTGCCGGCGTGATCACCGCATCGCCATAAAACAAAGCACCACCAATAATTCCGAGAAGAACTATCTTGCCGGCACCCGAGCCTACCGCGCGTTGCGCGAGCGCCATCAACGCCAGCGTTCCGCCCTCGCCGTGGTTATCCGCGCGCAGCAGAACCAGCACGTATTTCAGCGTCACCACGATGATCAGCGCCCACAGGATCAGGGAGAGAACGCCGAGTACGGCCTGCGGCGTGACGGTCCCGGTTGACCCACTGGCCGCAACGACGGCTTCGCGTAGCGCGTACAGCGGACTGGTACCGATGTCGCCATAGACCACGCCGATGCTGCCGAGCGTGAGCGCCTTGAACCCGGCGGTGGAATGCGCATCGCCATGGCCATTAGCCGCCACCGTTTCCGGGGCGGGAGCTACAACATCGGTGGTCATTGGGGGTTAGGGCCTCAAAATGCTTCACTGCACCATAGCAAAGCGAAGCGGCTTATAGTCCCGCGCCGGGAGCATAGCCAAGCCCGATTTCGGGCCCACGCCATGCAAAAATGCATGAAACGCTAGATGGTTACCTGGGTGCCGACTTCAACCACCCGCCCGGTGGGAATCTGGAAATAGTCGGTGGCGTCGTTCGCCGACCGGCTCAGCGCGATGAACAGGTGGTCCTGCCACAGCGGCATTCCCGATTGCGCCGATGGTTTCAGCGAGCGCCGCGACACGAAAAACGATGTCGCCATGATGTCGAACTGCCAGCCGAGCTTTCGCGCGATCACCAGCGCCTTCGGAACGTTCGGAGATTCCATGAAACCGAAGCGCAGCCGGACGGTCGCAAATTTGTCGCTGATGGTTTCCATCCGGACCCGATCGGCCAGGTCGACGCGCGGTGTCTGCGCAGTTTCGATCGTCAGGATCACATTGTGCTCGTGCAGCACCTTGTTGTGCTTGAGATTATGCAGAAGCGCCGTCGGCACGAAATTTGGATCGCTGGTCAAAAAAACCGCGGTGCCCTTGACAATGTGAGGCGGACGCTTTTCCAGACTCTTGATCAGATCCTTCAGCGGAACTTCAATACGTCGGGTCTTCATGGTCAGGATCGCTGCCCCCCGGCGCCAGGTCCAGATCATGATCGCCATGGCAAACCCGAACAGAAGCGGCACCCACGCGCCTTCAAGCAGCTTCAAGAGATTTGCGCTGAAGAACGTCATGTCGACGACGACGAACGGCACGATCAGCGCCGCCGCGGTGGCCGCGCGCCAATTCCACAATTTCCAGATCACCACGAATCCCATGATGCCGTCGGCGACCATGGTTGTGGAGACGGCGATGCCATAGGCGGAGGCCAATCCGCTTGAGGTTCGGAATAAAAGCACCAGCAGCAACACGCCAACCAGCAACAGCCTGTTTACGCGCGGGAGATAAATCTGCCCGGCATGGGTCTCCGAGGTGTAGCGGACCTCGAAGCGCGGCAGCAGACCGAGCTGCACCGCCTGGCGGGTCAGCGAATAGGCGCCTGTAATCACCGCCTGGCTCGCGATCACGGTCGCCGCGGTCGCCAGCACCACCAACGGCAGCAGCAGTATCTCCGGAACCATCCGATAAAAGGAATTTTCAATCGCGGCAGGATTGGAGAGCACCAGCGCGCCCTGGCCGAAGTAGTTGATCAGCAGCGAAGGCAGCACGAAATAAAGCCATCCGGCCTGAATCGGCTTGCGTCCGAAGTGGCCCAGATCCGCATAGAGCGCCTCCCCGCCCGTGACCGCGAGAAATACCGCTCCCAGCGTCACCATTCCGATGGTCCCGTGGGTGAGCAGGAAATGAATGGCGTACCAGGGATTGATCGCGGCCAGCACCGATGGATCGTCGCTGATATGAACGAAGCCCATCACCGCAAGCGTGGCGAACCACACAATCATGACCGGTCCAAAGGCCGATGCGACGCGAGCCGTGCCGCCGCTCTGAACCGAGAACAGCACGACCAGGATGCAAACCGTCACTGGCACCACATAGTGCTCGAGCGCCGGCGTGGCGAGCTTGAGACCTTCGACCGCAGACAGCACCGAAATCGCCGGCGTGATCATGGAATCGCCGATGAACATCGAAGCGCCGAGGACCCCTAGCGCCAGCAATGGCCAGCTCCTGCGGCCCAGCGCACGTTGACCCAGCGCCATCAGCGAAAGCGTGCCGCCCTCGCCGTTATTGTCGGCGCGCAGCAGCAGCAGCACGTATTTTGCGGTGACGACGATAAAAAGCGCCCACAGGATCAGCGACAGAACGCCGAGCACAATGACCGGGGTTACCGGTTGGCCCTGCGCGGCACCGGCGACGGCCTCGCGAAACGCGTACAGCGGCGAGGTTCCGATATCGCCAAAGACCACGCCGATACTTCCCAGCGTCAGAGCCCAAAACCCGGTGGTGGCCGGCCCCTCATGGGCTTCGGTTGATGTGACGCTGACAGCCATGACGGTGGAAAACGCTCTCTTGGTTGATTTGATCCAGGCGGGCTATCGACGCCTTCCTGGAAAGCCTGTCAACCGATCAACCATAGCACTGCCGACCATTCCCGACTTCCTCGCAAAGCGGGCTTTTTGTGAGGGTAATAAGGTAGTGCGACCGAATTACGGTTTCAGGCCGGGCGGCAGCGGCGGATCTTCCCGCATCAGCGTGATGGTCACGCGGCGGTTGGCCGATAGCGAGGGATCGTCGGGAAACAGCGGCTGGCTGTCGGCCTTTCCGGACACCGCAAAAATGTGGGCTGGCGGCAATCCCTCCCTCTCGAGGATCTGACGCACCGCGTTAGCCCGATCCGCCGAAAGATCGAACGCGCCGTAATCGCTTCGCGTCGGCACGAAGCCCGCCGCGGTGTGACCGACGATGGCGATTCGCAGCGGCGTCGACTTCAGGGGAACCGCGAGTTTTTCGATCAACCGGCGCGTGCGATCGAGGGGTACCTTGGAGCCGTCGGCGAACATCGACCGGCCATCCTGGTCGACGATTTCCAGATTGAGGCCCTGTTTGGTCTCCTCGAACATGATGTGTTTCGAAACTTCGGTCAGTTCCGGCAGGTCCTGCAAGGCCTGCCGCAGCGACGCCGAGGCGAGTGCGAATTCACGATCGACTTTCAGGCGGGCGCCGGCAACAAGGTTTCGCTCCTGTTCATCCGGGGTCGGCGTATTGGATGCTTCCTCGGGCGGAATGTGCGCGGCATTCTTCAGCTTCGGCCGCGTCGGCAGGCCATCGGATTCGATGATCCCGGTATAGCGCGCCTCGGTCTGCACGCCGAAAGCATCGCGCATCGAGCCGGCGACGATTTTGAGCTTGTTGTTATCCATGGTGGAGAATGCGACGAGCATCACAAAGAAGCTCATCATCAGACCCATGAGGTCGGCGAAGGACACGTACCAGCCGTGTCCTCCTGCATGCGCGCCGCCACGCTTCTTCTTGGCCATTGTTGATTTTCCGGACCGAGGTCAGCCGTTTACGCCGGGACCGGCTCGCCTTCTTCCTGGCGGTGTTTTTCCGGCAAGTAGGCCAGCAACATTTCCCGCACCAGCGTCGGACTCTTGGAATCGCGGATCATCAGAATGCCGTCGATGATCAGCGTGCGATTGGTCTCCTCGTCGAGCAGCTTGCCATGCAACTTGTCGGCGATCGGCAGGCAGAAAAGGTTCGCGACCACCGCGCCGTAAAGCGTCGCCAGCAAGGCGGTCGCCATGAACGGGCCGAGCTTGGAAGGATCGGTCATGTTGGCGAACATCTGCACCATGCCGATCAATGTGCCGACCATCCCGAACGCCGGCGTGCAGTCGCCGATGGCGCGGTAGATTTTCCCACCCTCGTCGAGATGCATCAGGAAATTGTCGCGGTCCCGTTCGAGATTGTCGCGGATGAATTCGAGATCGTAGCCGTCGGCGACGTAACGAATTCCCTTGGCCAGGAACGGTTCGTCGGTCTCGACCTTTTCCAGGCCGACCGGTCCCTGCTTGCGGGCGATTTCGGCGATGCGGGCAAGTTCGTCGACCAGATCGCGCGCCGACAGCCGGCTTATCGTGAAGGCAAACTTTGCGCCGAGCGGCAGGCCGTGCAGGATCGCGCTGAGCGGAAATCTGATCATGGTAGCGGCGATCGATCCGCCGATGACGATGATGACCGCATGCTCGCTGATGAACATATGAAGATCGCCGCCCATGAACATTATCAAACCAACGACGGCGGTGCCGAACACCAACCCAACGCTCGTCATGATATCCATGGGAAACTCCAACGCGCACGCGAACGACCGGCCATTCTGGACGGCGGCGCGGCCCATCCTGGGTCGCGCAACACAAACCCTACGTCCGGGCCATTAAAGACGCGTTACCTAATTTGGTAGGCATAACAGTTGGTTAATAAAACGAGACACCGGGTCATCCCCCTGTGTTCGTTGGACTTCTGCGTGGCGCTGTCCCGATTTTCCGGAAAGATAGAGAGCTGCGCAGCGTGGCTTCCTACTTGGTGATCCTGTTGCCCACTGAATGCGGGTTTGGGGTCAGGACGTTCCAGCGGAGGACTAGACGACCGCGCTCGACTATTTGACTTCCGGCACCGGCGATCCCGCGGAAAATGCGCGTTCGAAGGTTGCGAGGTCCGCGCTGGCCAAGTCCGAGACGGCAACGTAGGTGAACTGCGCATCGCTCCAGCTGCGGACGTTGTATCCGGCAATCGCCTGATCGGAGACGGATTGACCGGGCGGCAAGGTCGTCAGGCTGACCGTGTGCGCGGCATGCTTGTAGACGATCGTTGCAACCGGATCGTGGCCAACGACATCCACGCGGCCGCCCACCAGCGTGAAGCCCTGCGCCGCGAGGTCGGGCACCTGGGGCGATTCCGGCAAGCGCGATGTGAACCAAGGCTTGACCGTATGCCGGTCGGAAGACGCAACGTCGAAAGGCTGCGAAGCCAATTGACCCCGGATATGGCCTGCCACGACCTGGCGGGCGACATCCTCGCGCAGATCGTAGCGCTCGATCGTCAGCATGACCGAACTCGAGATCACCGCGCCAAACACCGCTGCCGCAGCCAACGCCTGAAACGACCAGCTTCGCGGACGCGGACGCGCCGCCTGGCCTGGACGTCCGGTTTGGCCGACACGATCCGCATCCAGTTTCGAATTGATGCGGGCCCGCAGACCTGCAGGCACCTCAAGTTGCGGAAGCGAACGAACGGCGCGACGCAACGACAGCAAGCGGATATATCGGGCCTTCAAGGCTTCATCGTCAGCCAGCCGCCGCTCAAACTCGATCGCGGAAGCTGGATCGAGCTCGCCGTCGCAATAGGCGTTCAGCTGCAGTTCGTCGTTATCCTTTATGGATGCAATCATAGTTCTACTTTCGGTCTCCGAGTAGAGCGATCAGAAGCTGCCTGCCCCGGGACAAACGGGACATCACTGTGCCGATTGGAACGTTGGTGATCTCTGCGATATCGCGATAGTTCAACTGATTCATTTCCCGCAGAACAATCACTTCGCGAAACTGCGCCGGCAGCTGTGCCAATGCGTGCTGGACCTCCTCGGCATCGGCCTTGAAAAGAGCGATCTCCTCGGGTGTCTCGACCCTCGCTCCTTGCGGGCCCTCATGCTCGAGTTCCTGTTGCTCCGTAAAACTCAGGTCGTCGGTGAAAACAACAGCCTTTGGCCGGTTCTTCATCAACCAGCTGTAGGCGGTATTGCGCACAATGGTCAGGGACCACGCCCGAGCATTGACGGCACCGAAGCTCTTGATGCCGCGAAATGCGCGCAACGCCGCATCCTGCACCACGTCCTCGGCGTCGTATGCATTTCCGGTGAGCCATTGCGCGAGACGATAGGCTTCGGCCATGTGTGGCAGAAAGACTTCATCGAACACTGCGCGTTCATCCTTGTTCTGCACAATTGGGACCGACGCCTGCTGCTGGCCAGACAAACGATCTGGGCCTTTCAACCGTTCTTTTAACACGACTTCGTTGACCTCGGTACGCCGGAAGTCCGACCGACGTACCGATAAGGGTGTCATCATGTTTGGCACACCAGGATTCGAGCCTCCTGCGTCTACTTTACGATGACCTGCCCGACCATATGCGGATGTAGACCGCAGAAATAGTCGAACGTGCCGGCGCTAGTGAAGGTAAACGAATACGAGTCGTCGGTGTCGAGCGCCTTCGACCGAAAGGTCGTCGTCTTCTCAACCACCGTATGCGGAATGTCGTCGTGATTGACCCACTTGACCGTCGTTCCCACGGCAACCGTCAATTCCTTGGGCGTGAACGTGAAATTGTCGATCGTGATCACGTCCGTGGCATCCTGCGCGGCTACCGCACCAAACGCCAGCATCGCCCCGGCGACCGGGCCCAGAAGTAACGCAACGATCAGGCCGCGGTTGTTGGCAAACCGGGTCGCTGCGAGGCGGAGTTGGCTGATCAAACTTGGCATGCAAAATCCTCGATCAACCGGCCAACGTCTTATCGACGATCGCGAGCGGCTTGTTGCCCTGCACCACCGTGACGCTGGACAATCCGAGCAAGGTGCGAAGTTTGTCAGCGGGGACCACCATCGGGCCTGGCGACGGCGCGCTGCCGGGAGCCGGCTGCGGAAAAGCCGTCGACAAGGCGGTGTGGAAGGTCATATTGCCTTCGACCTTCTGCGCCAGCTGATGAATGTGTCCGTTGAGAACGGTGACTGAACCGAAGCGCTTGAGCAGGGCAAGCGCCTGCGTACCATCCTCGGTACCCCAGCCCCACTCCTTGTAGATCACCTGCAGCGGGATATGCGCAAACACGACGATCGGCGTGCTGCTCGACTTGTCCTTCAGGTCGGCCTCGAGCCATGCCAGCTGCTCGGCGCCGAGATTGCCTAGACCGCCGCCCTTGAGATCGACGACGTTGACGAGGCCGATGAAGTGGATGCCGTGATCGTCGTAGCTGTACCAGCCAGCGCCCTTCGAGCCCTTGCCGTAACGTTCCAGATAGGCCTTGCCGCGTTCTTCATCGATAATATCGTGCTCGCCAGGCACAAAGTGAATCTGGACGCCGGTCTCGCCGAACACCTTGTCCGCATTATCGAACTCGGAAGGCTTGGAAAGATGCGTGATGTCGCCGGTGTGAATGATGAAGGACGGCTTGATCGGCATCGCCTTTACCTTGGCGACGGCCTCGCGCAGCGTGCCAAGCGCATCCGGGTTCGCCGCCTTATCAAAGCCGATGTGGCTATCGCTCATCTGCAGAAAGGTAAATCCGGTGGGTTCGGCGGCAACAGCATCGCCGATCAGCCCCACCGAGTGTGGAACGCCGCCGCTGACGGCCCAAAGCACGCCGGTACCCGCCCAGACCATGCATTCCAGCACTTCCCGGCGGCCTAATCCCTGTCCAGGATCGTCAAAGCCCTTTTTAGCCATGTCACATCTCCCTGTGGCCAAACGGCTCCAAACGGCGCCGCTAATCAGGAGACTCGAGCGTTTCGGGCTTTATTCCCAAACAATATGCAATTTCTCGATCCGCGAATTTCCCCGCCACAATTGCCCATTTCGGAGACTGCGCCTGACCCGGCGCCGGGTTTTCTGTCAGGTTGACCAGGGTAGCAGTCGACCGCGCCGGCCAGTCGATCGGCGGCAAACGGCCCGTCGAAATGCCGTCCGACTAGCGAATTCGACTTCGCAACGCGATCGGCACAAGCCAATCCATGGCGGAGCGTTTAATTCTCCGTCTCATGGATTTCAAATTTTTCACTTCGATCGAGCAACCCTGGCATTGCCCAAGATGTTGCTCGCACTTCTGCGAATCTGCCGCGTCCAGTTCTCCGTCGAAAAACGCATGGAGAGCAAGCTCCCATTCCGAACAAGGACCTGCCCTACGCATCCTGCATTCGGGGCTAAGCGGCGGGAACATCGCGGTGCGCATCAGGTCGTTGAGCAAGACCGTCAGCTGGCTCCCGGCTTGACGATGACCTTGCCTTTCATGTTCGGATGGATCGAGCACAAATAGTCATAGTCGCCCGCGGTTGTAAAAGTGAAAGAGAATGTGGCTTGCTTGGCGATTATCTTCGATCGGAACTCCTTGTTTTGATCGACCACGGTGTGGGGCATGGCTTCATTGTTGACCCAGGTCACCGTGGTGCCGGGCGCGACGGTGATTTCGCCGGGAATGAAAGTGTTATGGTCGATGCCCACGGTTACCACCGGGTTGGCGGCGGCATTATTCGGGTCTTCCGCCAGGCAAGGGGTGGACGTGAGAGCGGTGAACAGGACGACCAGTCTCAAAGCACGCAGAACACTTGCCGGCTTGCCCCTAACATCTCCGAGGCACGCTTCCGGGTTTGTCGCGAATTGCAGGGAGTCACGGACTGTCAAAACCAATCTCCTCGTCTAGTTAGAGCGGTCTGCCGGAGGCGCCTGGTCATCGCGCCCCCGGTAGAGATACCCATCAGAATGGGTAGTAGCGCACCTGGGTCATCACAATGTGATCGTCGGTCTTGGGTGCTCCGCCGACGCCCGCGAAAGCGAAGCGCTGGTTATAGGAGTATTGCGCGCCGACCTTGATCGCCCCGAACGATCCCTTGAGAACCGTGTCATAAAACCCGGCGGTATACTGTCTAACCTCCGAGGTATTGCCGTTGCAGGTAGCGGCCGGCGAGTTTTCGATATTGCAGCCGGTGTTGTTGTAGAGCGGATTGCCGAAACCGAATGGCACCGTGCCGACATTGGAGAATGTGGCGCGCGTTTTTTCCAGCCCTGCATAGGCGTAGAGATCCAGCGCGGGCGTCGTATGCCAGACCACGCCGGCCTGAAACGCCGTGATCGGAAGAAGCTGGATTGAGCCGTCTTGCCGCAGCGTTGCATCCGAGAAGGGAGCGGCCGTGAAGCGACCGAGCGCGCCGTAGGCGACAGAGGCCGTGAAATCCAGTGTTTTGGGAACGATCTCCATGGCAAGGTGACCGCCGAAACTGACATTGCTCACGTCGTGGTTTTCGAAATTGAAGTGATCATAGAAGTTGCGATAAAGAGCCCACCCCTCGATATGAAACTTGTTGGCTCCGAGCATCGGATCCCAGGCGGCTTTTACGGTGAAATCCGGCAAGCGGTTCAGGCTGACGTTGTTCGCGTTGTTGAAGAAGCTTCCGCCGGGTCCGGTCAGATTGACCAGCAGATTGGGATTCAATACCCCCTGCGGTCCCACTGCCGGGGTACCGACTGCCGGGACGTTGCCGCCGACAAACGACGTTTGAGGATTTTCGGCTGAAAGCGCGACCTTGAAGTCCGGTCCAAAGTCCTGCCAGACGCGAATGCCGGGTTGTCGGGCCGCAAGGAAGCCAGGAACGGATTCGAAATCGATCACGCCAGGCGCATCGACAGCTCTGGGATCAATACCGACCCTGCTGGGAGCCATGAGCGACCACGACTGACCGGCCAGAAAATGCAGACCGAGATCGGTTCTGTCGATTTCGACGCTGGCCTGGCGCATTCGCGGGTTGAACGAATTGGTGGCGACGGAGTTCGCCGTCTGCGCCGCGCCCTCGAAATCGATTTCGCCATAGCCGGCAAGATGCGTATTGGCGCCGGCGTCCGCCTCCGCCAACAGGGAGAATCTGGTCTGGCGTGCTGAGAAGCGCGCTTCCTGAGCGTTGAAATTCTTGGCCTGGCGGAATGGAATGAACGCGTAGACCGAGCCCGTGTCGGAGGCAAGGTTGCGGCTCCGGTAGATCCCGGCAAGATCGATCCAGCCGCCCGGCGTAAGCGTAACGCCCTTGTAACAAACCTTGCCCGCTGCACAGGGATCAAAAATCGATGGTGGCGCCTTATAGGTGCCGGGCGGCGTGGCAGCAGCCAGTTTTCCCCGCGCTTCAGCGCCCGTCTGGCTCTGCGCATCGACGCGCTGCTCGAGCCTTCTCAGTTGTGCCTTAAGCAGACGGATCTCGGTCGCCGCACCATCATCGGCTCTGGCTGTTGTCTGGCTCGTTGCCAGCACAACGATCCCAAGAAGAATCCCCTTTATCAACTTCACTTGAACCCCCTGCTCTGAGGGCGGCAAAAACTTTTAAACGCAATGCCTGTGGATTTGGCATGCGCGCCGCCTCGCACAGAAGACTGAAAGTCGCGTGATGAAATTCCCGCGCGGGTGAACATTTTTTAAATGGTTGCGACACGCAACAACAGCGATCGAAAAAGAGTCTCAGCCGGGCATGACTGAGACACTTCTTGGAGGTTAAGCAAGTTGAAGGTCACCCGCGGATTTCAAAGTTCGTGAATCTATTGATGCGGGGGCTCCTTCTTTCCTTCTGATGCAAAAGACTCACAAGTCTTTGCGGATATTCCCAAACGCGGTCGCTTCTGGTTCCTTTGGGGCCGCCCAATCGTGCTCGGCCCAGCGTAGGAATCCAATTTGGAAAGAACGGGCGCTCCGGACACAGATGGCCGCCCCAGCGACGCCAGCAAAAAAGGGCCCCAGCTTCGGGAGAAAAGCCGGGGCCAGGCGCAGCAAACATCGCAGAAAATCGGATCTGTATCGAAGAGCAGAGAAACGCTGCTCTGTGAAGCGTGCCAACTCAAGTTCGACAACACGGATTGCTATCATCACAAAGGAGACTTCCTGCGGGTGTGTTTTATTCCCACATTTTCTTCGCTGGCATGGACGACGCCATACCTATCGTGTGACATTCGAGTTTATTTCCAGTCCATGCCGATCTATTCCATCGGCAAACGGTCGATCGTCCGCACGATTGCCTGATCGAAGCGAGCTTGCAGGAATAAAGCGGTCCCCGATCCAGTCTGCTGAACGGAACCCCCAACTGGTGAAGGAATCCGGTCATGGTGCATGGAATGGATACCGATGCGATCAACGGTTATCCCGTAAATCGATTTGCTCAAGTCATCGAGAGGTCCGGTCTCGCGATCATGGGCGCGCTATGCGGATTTTACGTCGCAGCGTTCGTGGCTAAAGCCGATATTGTCGAGGTCAATTCCATTGGAGTTCTCTTCTCGGTGATCCTTTATGGTTCTGTCGGCTTCTATTTGGGCATCAACATTCCTCCGTCGCCTTCCAGCAGGCCCTACCGCGCTGTTTCCGATGGTGCTTTGGTTCCGACGACCAGCCCGCTCGCCCTGGTAGGTGCCGCCGGCACATTTCTCGCCGCCATTGCGGCGCTGCTATCGGTCTCTATGATCGTGGTTGACGAGATGCCACCCGTCATTTGGATAATTGGGATCGGCTTCTGGTGGACGCTCGGCGTCCTGTTGCAACTCGCTGCCGGTACGGTGGCACGCCTTGCACGATTCACCGGCGTCGCCGGCTAAATTTCGCAAGACAACGCGAACCCGAATCAAGAGGGTAAAGCTCGGTCTGCTGACGATTTTTCAGATCACGCCGTGGCTGCCAGCACGTGACGGCTTGGTCACCTTTGCCAGGGCCACTACGAATCCCACTTATCATCCAAGATTATCGGCCTCTGGACGAAGCTGACGGCTTCTCCGTTCCGTCCATGCTTTTCGCGCCATTTCGGGCCGGGACCGCGCATATAGTGGGCTTCAGGCCGGTATTGCCGGGCCGATCCGCCCCAGAAGGCGGTCTGAAGATTCAAAGCGACCGTGCGTAATCTTGCCCACACCGAATGAAGAGAGGCTTCGGAAAACGAATGCACACTCACAAGAGTCTCCTATATCTTGGGCCCGGTCACCACCACGGCGTGAACTTGTGAATTCCGCCGGCCTCGCCAGACCCGCCAGCGATGGTCCGGGCAGCGATCCGGCATCCGTCAGGGAGGACCGGCCCAGCGCTCGATTTATTCCCGCTCACTCGTTTGTTGCGACAAGAGAGAGCATCACACCGTTCCGCCAAATGGCCATGCCCGGTGCGGTCGGACCGCCGCCCGAATTCTCTTTCTAACTGCGGGGAACGATCAAGACGCTGCTTCGCCTGACGGAGAACAACTCATCGAAGCGCACTGAATATCCGACGCCCACAACGTAGCTGGGCGCGTTGTGGTTCAGCCCCAGTGAGTGCAGCTCGATTTGTCGTCGCGACAGACTACATGCCCCAGCGCAAGGCCGGGGTATGAACTGGCGCGTCCCAGAGGCGCTTCATCTCCTCGTCAAGGATCGACACGGTCACCGAACAGCCGGCCATATCGAGCGAGGTGACAAAATTGCCCACGAGAGATCGTGTAACGACAATGCCGGCTGGCTCGAGCAGTCTGCGGACAGCGTCATACATCAGATAAAGCTCGGAAAGCGGCGTTGCTCCGAAGCCGTTGATCAACAGGATCGCCTCGCCGCGCGCGCTCTCGCCTAGATCGGTAGTGATTGCGTTGACCATCTCTGCCGCGATCTCGGAAGCCGGCCTGAGTTTGACGCGCCGGCGCCCCGGCTCGCCGTGGATCCCCACGCCGACCTCCATCTCGTCCTCGGCGATGTCGAAAGTCGGCTTGCCGGCCGCCGGAACCGTGCAACTGGTCAGCGCGATCCCGATCGAGCGCGTGGCCGCATTGACGCGATCGCCCAGCGCCTTCAGGGCAGCAAGGTCGCGACCCTCTTCGGCAGCCGCCCCCACGATTTTCTCCACGATGAGCGTGCCGGCGACGCCGCGCCGTCCAGTCGAAAAGGTCGAGGTCTCTACCGCGACGTCATCATCGGTAATCACCGTCGCAATCGATTTTCCCGACATCTCGCGCGCCATATCGAAGTTCATGGCGTCGCCCTCATAGTTCTTGACGATGAACAACACGCCTCCCCCCGTGTCCGCTGCCTCCGCAGCGGCGAGAATGAGATCGGGCGTAGGCGAGGTGAAGACCTGGCCGGGACACGCGGCATCCAGCATTCCGTACCCGACGAATCCGGTGTGAAGCGGTTCGTGTCCGGAGCCTCCACCCGACAATAAGGCAACCTTGCCGGGCTTGAGCTGGCGACGCTGCACGAACGGCGCATGCTCCCCCATCCGCACGATGTCGGAATGCGCCGCACAGAATCCGGCAAGACTTTCGTTCACCACATTCTCGACGGCGTTGATCAGCTTCTTCATCCTGGCCTCCCCCGATAAGATTCCGCCGGCATCAGGTGTCCTCGATCAGCCTTGCGACTTTCTCTGCGAACTCACTCAGCAGTGAGTCCAGCTTGTGGTTTTTTTGTTCGCTTCCGAGATCGGGAAGCATCAACGTCAGACGCCGACTGCGCTCACGCTCCTTGAGCAGAAGCAACCGCCGCGGATGGGCCCTATGGTAGGCATCGAGAAACTTGTCCCTCTCCTGCACTGAGAAATGGCAGACCTGAATGATGGGGTGAACGTGCTGGGCCGGGATCGGCGTCTGATAGGCCGGGTTGGCAATCTGGGTGATGAAGCTCCGGTTCTTGCCGAGCGCTTCGGCCAAACGCTGGCGCATGCCGGAAGGCCGCCGATCCAGCACGTCGCGAAGGATAGCCTTGTAGGCCGCGATAAGGTCCTGCGAACCGGCAGGCGTTGCTTGCGTGCTCATGCGGCAGAACCGGCATAACGGGCGATCGCAGCCTTTACCGGCCCCAGCGCTCCCGGCGCTACCGAAAAGGTGCGCAAGCCCTGATCGAGAAGTGCTGCGACTTGCGCGGGTTCGCCCGCAAGATCGCCGCACAGGCTCGTTTCACGGCCGGCGCCATCGGCGTATTTCACGACATGCCCGATCAGGCCGAACACCGCGCGAGAGGGACGCGCGAGATCAGCGAGCTGCGGTTCGTCCCGGCTCGCCGCCGCCACGTACTGGATGAGATCGTTGCTGCCGATTGAAAAGAAGTCGGCCTTGAAGTCCTCGATGGTAAGCGCTGCCGCCGGCACCTCGACCATCATGCCGAGCGGCGGCATTTGCGCTTCCCGGCCCTCGCGACGCAGATCCTCGACGGCTTGCTCGAGAAGTGCGCGGCACTGGTCGAGTTCCTCCGGCACCGTGACCATCGGAATCATCACCTTGAGGTTCCCTGCTACTGCGGCGCGCGCCAGCGCCCGCAACTGCTCGCGAAATACGTCCAGATGCCGCAGTGACAGCCGCACCCCGCGCACGCCGAGAAATGGATTGAGGTCTCCCGGTTGCGTCAAACCGGCGATTGGCTTGTCGCCTCCAGCGTCGAGCGTGCGGATCGTCACGGGTCGGCCGGCGGCCCACTCCACCATGCGCTTGTAGATCTGATATTGCTCTTCCTCGGTTGGGAGCTTTTCGCGCCCCTGAAACAGAAACTCGGTCCGCATCAGGCCAATCCCGTCGACGTGGGCAGGATCGAGGTCGTTGAGCTCGGCGAGGCCGGTGACATTGATCATCACCCGAACCAATTCGCCGGTGGCCGTAAGCGCGGGGCCACTGAATGAAGCAACGGCTTGCCGAACCTGCGATTGCTCGGCACGACGCAGACAATAGGTCGCCCGCATGTCGGTGTCGGGATCGACAACGAGAAGGCCCGCGCCTCCATCAAGCAGAGCGTCCCTCCCATTTTCAAGACGATCGACATCTACTCCCACAACCATAGGCACGCCGCGCGATCTGGCGAGAATTGCGACGTGGCTGCTGGGGCTCCCCCGGCGCAATACCAACCCGCCGTCCTGCCAATCGGTGGCCAAAAACATTGAAGGCGGCATATCGTCGGCCGCGACGATAGTTCCAGCCGGCACGACCTGATCGGTCTCACCTGCCAGATGTCTGAGTACGCGATCACGGAGATCGCGCAAATCGGATGCACGGGCGCGAAAATATGGATCATCGGCCCCATCGTACGATGCGATTTCCGGGTCAATCGCTGCGCTCCACGCCTGATTGGCGGCCTCGCCACTGGCGATCAGCGCAAATGCCGGCGCTGCAAGATGGTCGTCTTCGAGCAGCGCTATCTGGAAAGAAAGAATAGCTTCCGCGTCAGCCTGCCCTGCTTCGCGCGCGAGCACGCCGAGATCCGCTTTCGACGCCGCGAGTGCATCGACGAGGGCTTGGTGCTCCTCCGCCGCAGATCCGCATGGTCGGGCATCGTGTTTCACGGAGGCCAAACACACAAGCGGTCCCAACGCGATTCCGGGAGCGGCCGACCTCCCCTCGATGCGACGAGCAGCTCGATGCGTCCTATCGTCCATCCTGAAAATCTCCGTCGACAAGGGTCACCAGCGCGTCCAGCGCGTCCTTCGCATCGGTCCCCTCCGCGCGAAAATAAATGGTCGAATCTTTCGGCGCTTTCGTAGCCATTACCTTGACGATGCTCTTTGCGTCGACCCACGGGCCATCCGGCGAGAGGCCAAGATCGATACGCGATTCAAAGGCCTTCGCAAGCTTGGTCAACTTGACCGACGGCCGCGCATGCAACCCGACCTCATGTCGCATCAGCACCGATGCCCGAACCTTATTCATGGCGCTTGCCCCGCATCAGACCGGCGTCAGTTCTTCAGCGGTGCGACGCACGGCCTCAAGGGTCGCCCCCGAAGCTGCTTCGGTCGCCGCCATCACTGCCCCTTCGACCACGGGCGCGTTGCAAACCACGACGCGGCCGCGGCGCGATTCGGGCAACATTTCGATCGCCATCTCGCTGTTGGTTTCTGCGCCGCCGAGGTCGACCAGAATGGCGACGCCGCTCTCCGACCACGCCCGGTCGATCGCCGCCATGATCGCTTCGACGCTTGTACCCAATCCGCCGCCCGGATCTCCGCCGCACCAGCCGAGCGGCACTTCATGGCCGACCATTTGCTCAACCATCAGCGCAGTGCCCCGCGCCACGTCCGCCGAGTGCGACACAATGACAATTCCAACATTTTCGCTCATGCTAGGCCTTCCATAACATCTGCGACCGCGTCGACTATCAACGCGGAGGACCGTGCGCCGGGATCCATGTGACCGACGCTGCGCTCGCCCAAAAACGATGCACGACCACGGATCGCCCGCATCGGAATCGTTTTCTGCGCCGCGGCCCTGGCGGTTTCCTTCAGCCGCACCGGTAGCCCGGCCCCGCCTTCGCGCAAAACGGCGAGCACCGGAAAAAGTACGTCGAGCATGGTCTTTTGGCCGACGTCAGACTTGCCGCGCGCCTTGACCGCTTCGATTGCGGTGGCAAAGGCATCGGCGGCCTGGTCACAGCTCACCTCATCGTGCAGCGACTTGCCGAGTGACATGAACAGGGTCCCGTAAAGCGGGCCGGACGCGCCGCCAACTTTCATGACCAGGGTCGTCCCCACGCCCTTCAGGGATTCGCCAAGGTCCTTGGCGGCGAGTTCATCGACCGCGGCCAGCACAGCTTCAAAGCCGCGGCGCATGTTGGCCCCGTGATCACCGTCGCCAATGGCGCGATCGAGATCGGTAAGTTCGTCGGCGCTCGCAATCACGCGTTGCGCCACGGTTTCAAACAGGAGTTTGCGCGCCTGGCGGTCGATCATCATGCATGCCCCCGGAATGCGTCAGCAGCGACCCGGTTACCGGCCTGATCGAAATAAAGCGGTTCAGTAAACTCGAGTGAGACCTGATCCCCTGCCTTGAGCGGCTGGACCGGGTCCGCAAGCGTTACCAGCGAATGGGTATCAAGCTTGAGATGGACGTGGTTCTGGTCGCCGAGATGCTCCACCCAATGGACCCTTGCGAGCGGTCCCGGACGATCCACCGAAGAGATCCTGATATGCTCGGTCCGTAAGCCCACGGTTCGCACCTGCGGCGGCACCGCATCGGCACCCAGAAGCTCGGCGGGGATGAGGTTGATAGCCGGGGTGCCGAGCCGGCTTGCCACGTAGGCGCTGTTGGGCCGTTCATAAATTTCGCGCGGCGTGCCGAGTTGAATCAGAACGCCCTCGCTCATCACGCCGATCCGATCCGCCATGGTCATGGCCTCGATCTGGTCGTGCGTCACATAGAGGATCGTCGTCCCCAACTCGCGCTGGATGCGCTTGAGCTCCAGGCGCAATTCCGCGCGAAGTTTGGCATCCAGCGAGGACAGCGGCTCGTCCATCAGATAGACCGCAGGCTCGCGGACTAGCGCTCGGCCGATGGCAACCCGCTGCATTTCGCCGCCGGAAAGAGCGGTCGCCCGATTGCCAAGCTTATGCTCGATATGAAGCAGCTCCGCTACCTGCTGGACCCGACGGCGCACCAAGTTCTCATTCATGCGTCGTGCCGGAGAACGAAGTGGAAAGGCCAGATTGTCGTAGACTGTCAGATGAGGATAAAGCGAATATTGCTGAAATACGAACGCGACGTCGCGTTCGGCCGGCACTTCGTCGGTCACCACGCGCCCCTGGATCAGCACATTGCCGCGATCGGGCCGCTCCAGGCCGGCAATCAAACGCAGCGTCGTCGTCTTTCCAGCACCGGTCGGGCCAAGCAGCACGACAAATTCACCGTGCGCGATGGAGAGCGAAAGATCACGGACCGCCTCGACGGTACCGTAGCTCTTGCTGACCTCTAATAGTGCGACCTCAGCCACGGGATCCTCCTGCATAAAGCGCCGAGGGCAGCGCCCGTCCGCTCATTGCATCGAACAGGGAGAGCCGATCCGGCCGCAGCGCGAGCCCGACCGATTCGTCGATCCGGACCGTTTTGCCTGACGGCAGTCGAGCCTTTAGCTGGCCGCTGGCCGTTATCACCGTGACGATTTGCGTCGTACCCAGATATTCGGCGCCGATCACCCGACCTCGCAGCGGCGAGGCGTCGGCGAACGATACATTCTCGGGCCGCACACCAAGCGCGAACTTGCCTTCAGCACGATCCTCGAATACCTCCGGCATTTCGATAGCAACGCCGTCGATCCTGATACTGCGATCGCCGCGCTGCAGTGCGGCCTGGACGCCGATAAAACTCATTGGCGGCGCGCCGATGAAGTCAGCCACGAACATCGAACTGGGGCGATCGTAGATCTCCTGCGGTGTGCCGATCTGCTCGACACGGCCCTGTTTCATGATGGCGATGCGGTCCGCCATCGCCATTGCCTCGAGCTGGTCGTGGGTGATGTAGACGGTGGTCGCATCGATGCGGTCGTGCAGTTCGCGCAACTCGCCGCACATCAACCTGCGAAATTCGGAATCGAGCGCCCCCAAGGGCTCATCCATGAGAAAGGCCTTGGGCCGGCGCACGATGGCGCGGCCGAGCGCGACCCGCTGCCGGTCGCCGCCGGAGAGCCCGCCGACCCGACGCTCAAGCAGATGATCTATTCTCAGCAATCTTGCCGTTTCCTCGACGCTTTGCCCGATCTCGGCGCGCGGGTAATTCTGGCATCGCAGGGGAAAGCCGATATTCTGGCGTACATTCATGTGCGGATAGAGCGCAAATAGCTGGAACACAAAGGCGATGTCCCGCGCCGAGGCGCGCCGCGCGGTGACGTCTTCGCCATCAAGCAGGATGCGGCCGGCGGTCGGCAGCTCGAGGCCCGCGATCATGCGCAAGGTTGTCGTCTTGCCGCAGCCTGAAGGGCCCAGAATGACAAAGAACGAGCCGTGATCGACGGTGAAGGTCACACCCTTGACGGCGGCAAACGTTCCGAATGTCTTGGCAACGCTTTCGAGCTTGATCTCTGCCATGGCGCTAATCCGGAAAATGACTGACGATCACAAACCCCAGGGTTCCGGCCAGGATCGTGACGAAGGAATAGCTATACAGGTTCAAGGACAGCGGCTGCATCAGCATCAGAGCTCCAAGGCCGATCAGCGCCATCGCAACGGCTTCGCAAGGGCCGCGACGGAGCCATAGCGGCCATCTTGATGCGTGACGTGCGATCTTCTCCGTCATTTGCGCACGGCCCCAAAGGTGATGCCGCGCAACAAATGGCGGCGCAGCAAGATGGTGAAGCACAGGATCGGGACGAAGAACAAC
>Ga0207657_10000659_pt1 | contig 36733 bp, 42 predicted proteins | sample KBSC33metaG_FD_184316 | JGI IMG/M metagenome (GOLD analysis project Ga0207657, IMG submission 184316) | Corn rhizosphere microbial communities from Kellogg Biological Station, Michigan, USA - KBS C3-3 metaG (SPAdes) (version 2) | ecosystem: Host-associated > Plants > Roots > Rhizosphere > Soil ...
GATCGGCGTCTATCTCGGTATCCAGGCGAGCAATTGGAACCAGGCGCGCGAAACTCGGGCGCAAGCGCGTGAATATCGAGCGATGCTCCAAAGCGATCTGGACGCGAATCTCGAAAATCTCGCTACTCGCAGGCGCTACTACGGCTGGGTAAGAAACGAGGCTCTAGCCACACTCGCCGACCTTGACCGGCCGTCGGCCGCCCTCGATCAGCAATTCCTGGTTGATGCTTACCAGGCCACCCAGATCCAGCCGTGGGCGCTCAAGCGCAATACATACGACGAAATCCTCTCGGTCGGTGCGATGGCCAGCCTTGGCGATCCGCTCCTGCGCGACAAGATCGCCAATTATTACGTCACCTCCGACGTCACCGGCGCGAATATTGCAGTGATCCCTCCTTACCGCGACATCGTCCGGCGGGTCATGCCTTACGCGGTGCAGCAGGCAATCCGGGCACGCTGCAACGAACGGCTGGTGCAGAACAGTCGGGGATCGGTCGACATCATCCTGCCGACGGGCATGTGCGAGCTTGGTCTGGATTCCGACACGGTGCGCCGAGCGGTAATTCAGGTCCATCATTGGCCGGGGCTCGCGCTCGACCTTAACCGCCAGCTTGTCGATCTCGACCAGAAGCTGGTCAGCGTGGATGCAATCTATCGCCGAGCGACCGCGTTGAAGGCGGATTTGAAGAAGGCTGACGAATAGGCGCAAACTTGACAAAAGCAGCTCTCCACATCAGAGGCTGCGCGACACGGGCGGCGGAAGGCCGCTTTTTGTTTTTCAAGCATTTGGGACTGTCCGATGGCCAAGCCGGCAACCGTAAAGATCAAGCTCGTCAGCAGCGCCGACACCGGCTTCTTCTACGTGACCAAGAAGAACCCGCGCACGCAGACGGAGAAGCTGAGCTTCCGCAAGTACGACCCCGTCGCGCGCAAGCACGTCGAGTTCAAGGAAGCCAAGATCAAGTAGCTTGCTGCGCGGGCGCCTTTTCGCTCGCGTTCTCTATCCCCAGCAACTCGTTCACCTTGGCGACGAATTTCGCGACCGAAATGGGCTTCGAAACATAGGCCTGCGCACCGGCGGCACGGATCCTTTCCTCGTCCGCGGCGGCCGCATAAGCGGTCACCGCCATGATCGGCACGTCCTTCAACTTCTCGTCCTCGCGAATGAAGCGGATCAGGTCGAGACCCGTGACGTGCGGAAGCTGGATGTCCGTGATTACGAGATCGGGGCCGAACTCGCGCGCCTGATCCAGCGCGAATCGCCCATCGGTCACCGGACGCGGCTCGTGGCCATGCGCGGCGAGGAGGTCGCAGAACAATTTGACGTTCAGCGCATTGTCCTCGACGATCAGGATCTTGGCCAACTCACTACCTCGCATATCAGGACGACAATCTTAGGCGATGGCTGATGCCCAGCCAACCGACGCCGGCGCAATCGCGCTTCTTGCGCTCGCCACGGCACTTTCCGACGAACGGCGAGCGCGACGGTTCCTTGACCTGACCGGAATCGGGACGGATGAGCTTCGCGAGCGCGTTGGCGACGCGGCCCTGCTGGCGGCGCTGATCCGCTTCCTGGAAGCACATGAGCCGGATCTCGTCGCGGTTGCCGACGCCATGGAGGTGAAGCCGGAAGCACTGGTCGCGGCACGAAGGGAGCTGGAAGAAGGCAAATGACGAAGACGATCCTGATTACCGGAGCAACGGCGGGGATTGGCGAGGCGAGTGCGCGGAAATTCGCCGCCGGCGGATGGAAGGTCATCGGGACCGGGAGGAGAGCCGAGCGGCTGAAGGCGCTGGCTGATGAACTGGGCGGGTCGTTCCTTCCGCTCGAGATCGACATGCGCGACCTCGATTCGGTACGATCCATCGCGGAGATGTCGCCACCTTGGGGAGAGATCGACCTTCTGCTCAACAATGCCGGGCTTGCGCCGCCGACGGATCCGCTTCCGGATAGCGATTGGGCCCTGCTCGAGACAGTCATGGAGACCAACATGACGGGTCTCGTGGCGATGACTCGCGCGCTGCTCCCCGGGTTGATCGGCCGCAAAGGCGCGATCATCAATCTTTCCTCGGTCGCCGCGACTTATCCCTACAAGGGTGGCGCCGTTTACGGGGGCACGAAAGCCTTCGTCCGCCAATTTTCGCTCGACCTGCGCTGTGACCTCGCCGGGACCGGCGTCCGGGTAACCTCGATCGAGCCGGGGATGGTCGAGACCGAGTTCACGATCGTTCGAACCGGTGGCGACAAGGCCGCGTCCGACGCACTTTATGCTAACATGGACCCGATGACGGCGGAGGATATTGCCGAGACCGCCTGGTGGGTCGCGAACCTTCCTCCCCACGTGAACGTCAACGCCATCGAGCTCATGCCAACCAGCCAGAGCTTCGCCGGCTTCGCGGTCAGCCGGAAGGGTTGATTCCCGCCGCGCGACTGGTCAGGAGCGTTTCCATGAGCATCGATGATCGCATTGCCGAACTCGGCATCACCCTTCCCGAACCTGCTGCCCCGGTCGCGGCCTATGTTCCCGCTGTCGAACATGGCGGGTTCGTCCACATCTCCGGCCAGATCAGCTTCTCCGAGGACGGCAATCTCATTGTCGGCCGGCTTGGCGACGACATGAACCTCGAGCGGGGGACCGAAGCCGCGAGACGCTGCGGGATCATGCTTCTGGCGCAGATGAAGGCCGCCCTCGGATCGCTCGATCGGGTCGAGCGCATCGTGAAGCTCGGAGTGTTCGTCAACAGCGCCCCCGCGTTCACCGATCAGCCGAAGGTCGCCAATGGGGCGTCGGAGCTGATGCAGGACGTGTTCGGCGAATCAGGCCGCCACGCACGAAGCGCTGTCGGCGCAATGCTTCCGCTCGGAGTCGCGGTCGAAGTCGATGCAATCGTCGCGGTGAAGCCCTAGTTCAGGAAGCGCGGCCTACCCATAAGGGGGTATGGCCGATCGCGAATCCGAAATCATCGCGAAGATCGCTTCGGGCGTATCGGGGCTGAATGCCGGCGCCTGGGATCGGCTTGCCAAGGGTCATCCTTTCGTCAGTCACGCCTTCCTGTCGGCTCTCGAAGAGTCGGGGAGCGTGGGCAGGACGACGGGATGGACGCCCGCTCCGATCCTGATCGAGGACGAAGGCGGACATCTCGTCGCGGCGGCTCCAGCTTATTTGAAGAGCCACAGCCAGGGCGAATATGTGTTCGACCAGGGTTGGGCCGACGCGTGGGAACGCGCCGGCGGGCACTATTATCCCAAGCTCCAGGTCGCAGTGCCCTTCACGCCGGTGCCGGGACCGCGCCTGCTCGGGTCGCGACAGCAGCAGCTGCTGGCCGCGCTTGAAGCGGTAACGGTGCAGAATGACATTTCATCGGCGCACATCACCTTCATCGAAGAGTCGGACGCCGCCGAGGCAGAGCAGCGCGGCTGGCTGATCCGGCACGGACTCCAGTATCACTGGTTCAACCGCGACTACCGCGACTTCGACGATTTCCTCGGCAGCCTGACCAGCAGGCGGCGCAAGACGATCCGCAAGGAACGGGCTGCGGCGCGCGAGGGTCTGGAGGTTCGGGCGCTGACGGGATCGGACATTGGCCAGGTCGAGTGGGACGCGATGTGGCGGTTCTACCAGGACACGGGGTCGAGGAAGTGGGGGCGCCCTTATCTGACCCGCGAATTCTTCGACCGCGCGTGCGAGACGATGGGTGACCAATTGCTCCTGTTCCTCGCCTATCGTGGCTCGGAGCCGATCGCGGGCGCGCTGAATGTGGTTGGGCCCGATGCTCTCTACGGCCGCTACTGGGGCACGAGCGACGAGGTCCGCTTCCTCCACTTCGAACTCAGCTACTATCAGGCAATCGAGTGGGCTATCGAGAAGGGGCTATCGTCAGTGCAGGCCGGCGCGCAGGGCGAGCACAAGCTCGCGCGCGGTTATCAGCCGGTGATCACCAGGTCCGCGCATTTGATTTTGAATCCGGGATTCCGGAATGCCGTCGCGGATTTCCTGAAGGAGGAGCGGGATGCGATTGCCGCCGAGTCGGGCCGGCTTGCCCGCGAGCTGCCCTACCGCTCCTCGGCCTCCGAGTAGAGTGCGACCTTCCGCCCGTTTGAATCGGCCTTGCCGCGGTACATTCCGGGCGTCGTGAAGCCCCAGGCCATTTCGCCGGTAGGGGCGACCGCGATCATGCCTCCCGTGCCGCCGAGGGACTGGACGTCGGCAAGCGAGTCATCGAGCGCCTGCTGAAGCGATTCCCCACCGATCTTCACCCGCTCGGCCACCTGGTAGGCGGCGAGCGCACGAATGAAATATTCTCCGGAGCCGGTGGCGGAGACGGCGGCGGAGCCGTCGTCGGCATAGGTGCCGGCGCCGATGATCGGGGAATCGCCGATTCGGCCCCAGCGCTTGCCGGTGAGGCCGCCGGTCGAGGTCGCAGCGGCGACGTGGCCGTTGGAGTCGAGCGCGACCGCGCCCACCGTCCCGTATTTGAGGTCGACGTCGAAGGAACTGGCCTTGTCCGCCTTCATTTCGTCGAGTTGGCGGCGGCGTTCCTCCGTCGCAAACCAGCTGTTGTCGACCTGCTCCAGCCCCTGTTCGCGCGAGAATTGGTCGGCGCCCCGTCCACGCAGGAACACGTGCGCCGAATGGTCCTTGACCGCGCGCGCAAGGCTGACCGGGTGGCGCGTGGTGGTGACTCCGGTGACTGCCCCAGCGGACCGGTCGCTGCCGTCCATGATCGCCGCGTCGAGTTCGTTGCGGCCATCATAGGTGAAGACCGCGCCGCGCCCGGCGTTGAAGTTGGGATCGTCCTCCAGCGCGCGGATTGCGGCCTCGACCGCGTCGATCGAGCGTCCGCCGCCGGAAAGAATGGCCTCGCCCGCAGCAAGCGCCCTATCCAATCCCGCGCGAAAGGCCCGGTCCTGCTCCGGAGGGATCCGCGACCTCTCGATGATTCCGGCGCCGCCGTGGACGACGAGCTTCCACCCTGGGTGACTCATGCCGCTCCTTTGGAACGCGCTCCACTGGAAGGAAAGGCCCTTAGCCGACCGACAGGTCGCGCTGCTGGTTGATCAGCCGCCACTCGTCGAGATGACCGAGCATCAGCCGCGCCGCCTCCTCGACCAGGTCGGCCGCGCGGGGCAGCAAGACCCCGTCCTGAAGCTCCTCGTCAATCGTTCTGAGCGCGTTCGCGGCCGATTTTGAACGGATCGCGTCGCCGCCGAAGTCCCCCTGGAAGCGAATGCCGAAGATCGCGGTCGCAAGGGCGGGGAAACCCGCCGAAACCAAAGTCAGCCAGTTGCCATATGCATTCACCCAGGCCGAATCGACGGCGAGTCCGACGACAGTGACGAGCGAAACCATCACGGTCGCGACGAAGAGCGCAAGCGCAATCACGCCCAGCCGGTGGTCCAGCTTGTGGATCTGGGCCGAGTTGCGTTCGTGATAACCGACCTGCGGCGCGATTTCATATTCGCCGATCGCTCGGGCGAGCTTCGCGGCGCGATCGCCATCGAGCGATCCGGCTATACATCCCATCGCCCTCCAGATGCCGCTCGCGTACCAGTCGATCCAGCGCCGCGGGACGGGATTGGTCGAGGTTCCGGGCGGGTCGGGCGCGGCAATGCCAAGCAGCTTCAGGCTCCGCATCGGCCGCAGCCGCTCCGCTAGCTGGCGGTAGTCCAGCCAGCGTCGGTGCCACTGGTTGCGCGTTCCAATCCAGGCATTGAGGATGATCGCGATGGTGATGGCCATTTCGAGCGCGGCCCCCTCGAACTTAAGGTGCGGAGCCATGAATGCGCTGAGGCCGAGGCAGACCGCGAGGCCTCCCAGGACGAAGTTGAATATGTGGCCGCTTCGATAGGTCTGGGCGAAGTGGGTCGCGAGCCTGTCCGCCCAGCTGTAGGATTCTTCGAGAACGTCGATTGGCGCCGCGATATGGTGCGCTTCGGCGCAAACCTCGCGATAGCGGCGCCACTCGTCGCGGGTCTGGCGGACGCAATGCTCGTTGGTGAAGTCCTTGCGGCCGAAGCGGCCGACCCCGGCTGCGGCCAGGAGCAGCGGATATTCGATCCTCGTCCGGATCCGTCGAAGCCGTTCGCGCGCAAATCCCTCGGCGAAATCACGGTCCTGCGAATCCGGCGGCGGAAGCAGGAGCGCGCCGAGCAGGGCGTCGATGTTGGCGCGCTCGAGCGGGCGCTCCGCCGTGGATTCGTCGGCCTGAGTGAGCACCATGGGATCGAATGCCGCCCACAGCAGCCGTGGCGCGGACCTCGGGTCGACGGGGATATGGGCAATCGACGTGCCGCGGGTGATGGCGATCTGGACCACCTCGCCGGTCCCGCCGCGGCCGCGCGGCGGGCGCCCGTCCCAGACCGCGAGCAGGACATCGCAATGGGCAACGGTGCCACGGCCGGCCATGACGAACGCCCTGAGCTCGTCGTCGAGTTCGCCGGGCAGCTCAAGCACACAGGTGGCTCGGCAGACCAGTTCGTCAAACCGCTTGAGGCCGGAATTGTGCAATGTTGTCCGATAACTCTCGCGGTCGAAGGGGAGGATCGCCTGGAGCTCGAAGCCGAGGTCGAGCGCAAGCTCGGCTGCGATCTGGTCCGATCCGTCGGCCAGCGGCGAGACGAACAGCAGCCGCGGGGACGACTCGGCGAAAAGGGAGCGCTCGCGTTCATACAGGTCGAGAGCGCCAGCCTTCAGCTGGACTAGCGCCGAGCCAATCCGCTCGACGATCGTCTCGACCGCCTCGTTCGGAAGCGCCTCGATACGGTGACCGGTGATGCCGACGCTGAGCACGAACGGCAGCCGCGGCGGGTGGTCGCCAGCGGCTGCCTGCGAAGCTTCGATCGTGCTGCTCTCGACGTTCACGGACTCCGCCGAGCCCTAACGTTGAAGCGGGTTCGACTGACCATTCATGCCGGTCCCGCCCGGGTCGAGCTGAAGCGGCTCGGCGCCGCTTTTCACCAGATTGAGGGTGTAGCGGAAATCGCCGATTGCCTCCTTGTTTTCGAACCGTACGACGAGGGTGGTCCGGTCGGGTTCGACAACACGCTCCGGCTGGAAAACCTTGTTTTCGCAATATTCCCTGGGGCACTCCTCCCCGATCCGGGACCAGATGGCGTCGTCCCCTCGCTTGGGGAACGCATATCCCTCGGTTGCGGGGTCTTCGCCAATCATGGTGTGGAGTTGGAACAATATTCTGAATCCCGGGCGAAGCTTGTTTTCGAAAATCACGTATTTTTCGCCGTTCTGGTCCTTCTGAGGCAGGCAGGATTCGACACGGAACTTCAGAGGCTCAACCGAATCCAGATAAACGTCGATCTGAACCTGCCAAGGCTCGCCCTTCTGCAATCCGCGGAGTTCCATGCATTCTTGCGGCTGCGGTCCTCTCGAATGATCGTTCATCGTCTCCTCCCTCTCCATCAGTTGGCGTTTCGATACCCCAGTTCGGCGAGCCGCTCCGTCAGCGGGCGGGCTTCAGCGGACCGACCCATCCTGCGAAGGAGCTCGGCACGTGTACTCATGTCCTGCGGGCGCTCGGCTACGCCTTGGGGAAGTTGCGCCAGACCGGCGCTCCAGGCGGTCCGCGCAGCCTCGGAATCTCCCGACCGCTGACGCACGTCACCAAGCAGGAGGTAAGCTGCCGCGACCCTGTAGCGGTCCGAGATCGGATCTTCGTTGCGCTCGGACCGGGCTGAAGCGAGCGCGCGTTCGGCGTTGGTGAGTGCGTCTGCCGTCGCACCGCCGGCAAGTGCAAGTCGGGACTCGAGAGTCAGGCAATCGGTCTGCACCGTACGAGCCCAGCTCAAGCCGGCGCCACTGACCTTCAGGCCGGCAGCCAGGCGGCAACCGGCCGTCGTTTGCGTCCTGGCGTCGCCGTCGTTTCCCGCGGCGAGAAGCTCTTTGGCCAGGCTCAAGCGCGTCATGGCGCCCGTCAACTTCCAGATTGCGCTCCGCGGCTCGAGTTCAATCAGTCGGTCGGCTTCGCCAACGGCTGTGCCGAGCTCGCTTGCCGCGCGTGCCTGCTGGCGCCGCTCGCCAAGCAGGATTCCGAGAGCCATGTGAGCGATGGCGGCCTGGCGCCGAAGCTGCACGTCCGTCGCGCCCCTGCTTATCAAATCTTCCACAAGGGCCAGCTGCCGTTCGCGGGCGGCAATCGCAGAGTCGTAATTCCCCTGGTCGCGCTCCGCCTCGGCGACCCACGACAAGATCGTCCCGACCTCCCTTTGGTACGCCGGGTTCGACGGATCCAGTGACGCAAGCTTCTCGATCGGGCCGAGCGATGTCTGGAACTGCCTGGCGGCTTCCTCATACCGCCGCTTGTTCAGGAGGGAAATTCCGACATCCTCTTCACCGTAATAGACTTCCATCCGGTATTTCAGATTATCGGGATCGAGCGCGGAGAGTTGATAGGCGAGGTGCCGGTATTCGCGATAGCCCGCTGCTGCGGTGTCAGGGTCGCCGCGCCAGCGGGCGACCTCGCCCACCCAAAAGACGTTCTGCGCGTGATCATAGAGGCGCTGCGGGTCACCCGAAGCGCGGCGGACTGCTTCAGCTGTCCCAGCCATGGCCTGCCGGTAAAGGCTTTCCGCCTCGCCGAGCTTTCCTGACTGATACGCTACGTCCGCCATCAGGCCGAGTGCGCGGGAGCGTTGCAGCAGTGCCGCATCCGACAGCTCTGACGCGTCCTGTTTGCTGTAATAAGCGAGGACCCGCGAACCGACCCCGTCGAGCGCGGCGAGCTGGCCCAAGGGCTCCAGCTTATCCTTCAAATCGCCGACCATGAACTCGATCAAGGCCTCTGCCTGGCGGCGCTGCTCGCGCGCGGCGTCGCGCGCCTGGATTGCGATGACGGCGAGACCGATCGCGATCATCATTCCGATCAGCGAAGCGACGGCGATCAGGGCAAGCCGCCGCTGGCGGCGCAACTGATCCCGCTGGACGAGGTCGTCGAGGCCGATACCGAGGACGCCGGCGACGATCTTGAGCAACCCGAGGCGCTTGCCGTCACCGGTGTCGCGAAGGTCGGCGGCGAGCGGCTCCGCGCGGCGACCGGTCGGGCGGCCCCGACGATCGTATCGCTGCGTCAATGCGGCCGGAAAGCATTCATCTCCCTTTCGGCCAGGCTCACCGGCGATAATGGCGGCGATGACGCAGCCGTCCGGATGCACGCGCTTGAAAAATTCGATTTCCTCGTTGGTCCATTTCGACCTCGCCGCTGCGGGCGAGCAGAGGACAATGAGGCAACGCGATGCGCTCAGTGCAACGCGGATTTCCTCGGTCAGATTCTCTCCCGCCGCCAGCTCGTGACGGTCGCGGAAAATGGGCGACAGCCGTTTCGGTATGACGCCATTCGCAGTAAGCCGCCCGGCGAGAGCCGATGGAACCCTGAACCGCTCGATCTCGCGGTGAAGCCAGTCCGCCTCGGCTGAGTCCGTGTGGCTGTAGCTCAGGAAGGCGAAATAATGATGGGCAAGGGGAGCGCTCCCGGCGGGCTCAGCCGATGCGCTGCTCAACTGCACACGCCGCGTCCACTCGTTCATGGCCGCCCCCGTGAGTTCCCGCTAGGGCCTTACCATCTTTGAATAATCCGGGCGACCCTTTGCGCTTCGGCTTTGCGGGACCGCGGCGGAGCGCTTATATGCCCGCTCATGTCCATCAGGCCCTGGCGAGATATCGAGCGGCGCACGTCGCGACAGATCATGGTTGGCTCCGTGCCTGTAGGCGGGGACGCACCGATCAGCGTCCAGACGATGACCAACACGCCGACCGAGGATGCCAGGGCCACGATCGACCAGATCCGCCGCTGCGAGGAGGCTGGCGCCGACATCGTCCGAGTCTCGTGCCCGACCGCGGAATCGACGGCGGCGTTGAGGCAGATCGTCCGCGAGGCGAAAGTGCCGATCGTCGCGGACATCCATTTTCACTACAAGCGCGCGCTCGAAGCGGCGGATGCTGGCGCGGCCTGCTTGAGAATCAATCCCGGAAACATCGGCTCGGCGGAGCGGGTGAAGGAAGTGATCGCTGCGGCGCGCGCCAACGGTTGCGCGATGCGCATTGGGGTGAACGCCGGGAGCCTCGAGAAGGACTTGCTGGAAAAATATGGCGAGCCCTGTCCAGAGGCGCTGGTCGAAAGCGCTCTCGACCATATCCGGATCCTCGAGGACCATGGATTCCGGGAATACAAGGTCGCGGTGAAGGCGTCCGACGTGTTCCTCGCAGTCGCCGCCTATATGCAGTTGGCAAACGAGGTCGACTGCCCGCTTCACCTGGGAATCACCGAGGCCGGCGGGCTCATCGGGGGGACCGTCAAGTCGGCGATCGGGATGGGCAACCTGCTCTGGGCCGGGATCGGCGACACGATTCGAGTCTCCCTTTCCGCGGAGCCCGAGGAAGAGGTCCGCGTCGGCTACGAAATCCTGAAGGCGCTTGGCATCCGCAATCGCGGGGTCCGGGTCGTCTCGTGTCCCAGCTGTGCGCGTCAGGGCTTCGACGTCATCCGCACCGTGCAGGCGCTCGAAGAGAGGCTCCAGCATATCAAGACGCCAATGTCGCTGTCCGTCCTCGGCTGCGTGGTCAATGGCCCCGGCGAGGCGCGCGAAACCGATATCGGGATTACTGGTGGCGGCCACGGTACGCACATGGTCTATCTGTCAGGCGTCACCGATCACCACGTCAAGGACGCGGACATGATCGATCATATCGTCCGGCTGGTCGAGCAGAAGGCCGCCGAGATCGAAGCTTCCGAAGCTGTAGAAACGGCGCTCGACGCAGCCGAATAATCCTCTAGGTCGGCGGCGTGAATCGCGTCGCCCAACACCCGGTCAAAGCCTTCGCAGTCGCGCTCGCGGCGGTTGGATCGCTGTCGATCATGGATGCGGTGATGAAGCACCTCGTTCTCGCAATCGGCATCGTTGCGGTCACCGTCTGGCGTGCGCTCGCCAACCTCGGAATCAGCGCGGCGCTCTATCTGCCGGCGCGAAAGACCTGGCCGAGCAGGCGGGCTCTTCGGATCCACATCGCCCGGTCGGTTGTGGTCACGGTGATGGCCTTCCTCTTTTTCTGGGGGATCGGACGGGTCCACCTCGCGCAGGCAATCGCGTTGACCTTCATTGCACCGCTCATCGCGCTCCTGCTCGCCGCGGTGTTCCTGGGGGAGCGAATCGGTCGCTTGTCGATCGCCGGATCGGTGGTGGCCTTCGCCGGCGTGATCGTCATCGTCGTCGGCCAGGCGCGAATGGCGCTTCACCCCGACGCCTTGCTGGGCATTGCGGCGATAATCGGCTCCGCGCTGACCTATGCCGTCAACATCGTTCTGATGCGTCATCAGGCGCTTGCAGCGCGGCCGCTGGAGATCAACTTCTTCCAGTCACTGACAATCATGGTGTTGTGGCTTGCTGCGCTACTGGTCGTCGAGCCGCCGGGCTTGCCGACGGGGCAATGGCACTGGATTGCAGTGGCCGCGTCACTGTCGACCGCCGGCACATTGCTGTTCGCCTGGGCCTATGCGCGCGGCGAGGCGGGTTATCTCGCAGTCACCGAATATAGCGCCTTTCTCTGGGCGTCCGCGCTCGGCTGGATCGTTTTCAGCGAAAACGTGACCGGTTACACGGTCGCTGGAGCGGGCCTGATCGTCTGCGGCTGCCTCCTTGCTTCGCACAGAAAGGCCGCGCCGCTCCCCGAGATCGACGTGGCGGCTTAGCCGGAGCCGAGCACGTTGATGGTAAAGGCGAGCACGCCGATGTTGAAGGCAAAGGCCGCGAGGCAGTGGACCGTTACCACCCGCCGGACGTGCTGGCTGGTGATCTGGACGTCCGACGTCGCAAACGCCATTCCGCAGGTGAAAGCGAAATAGACGAAATCCCAGTAATCGGGATGGGGCGTTCCGGGAAAATCGAATCCCGAACATTCGTGGCAATCGTCGCCATAAGCGAGGTGCGCATAATGCAACGCGTAGATGACGTTGCTGAACAGCCACGCCAAAGCGAGCGTGAAGATGATCAGGCCCTTCGTCAGAGGCTGCGGATTGTGACCGATCGTCTCTGCCGCGATCGCGATCAGAAGCACGCTGATGACGGCCCCGGTGACCGCCAGGAGGATCCTGCGATTGGCATCGTTCTGCACCGCATGCTCGCGGATCTCGGAGGCCTGTTTGGTCGTCAGCAGCGGCAGGCATAGAAGAAGGAAGACGATGGCCGCGAGATCGAACGCTGCCATTCCGCCGAGCGCCCAGCGGTGGAGCAGGTGGTGGCCCGCCGGAATCCCGGCCACCAGAAGTCCCATGAACAGCAGGAATCGCCAAGGTGCGAACCAGTTGCCGATGCCCCGCTCGTCAGCCATGGAGGCGCAAATTATCGCGCGAATTGACCGCGTCCAGTTAAAGGATGGACAGCATGCCGTGGCTGTGGCTCATCGTGGGCGGATTTTTCGAGGTCGGATTCACGACTTCCCTGCGATTCGTCGACGGCTTTCGCAACATTCCGTGGACAATTGCCTTCCTCGTCTCTGTCGCGATCAGCATGGCGCTTCTGGAGGTGGCATCCCGTTCGATCCCGATGGGCACGGCCTATGCCGTCTGGGGCGGGATTGGCGCCGTCGGTACGGTCGTCGCTGGAATTGCCTTCTTCGGCGAGCCCGCCTCGCTGGTGAGGGTGCTGCTGATCCTGGCGATTGTTGCCGCGATCGCCGGGCTGAAGCTATTCGGCTGATCTACGGCCGTTGTGGCTCCAGGGCCGGAGCGACAGGCGGGCTCGTTTCGATCGAAAGCATGAACGTCGGCGAGGGAAGTGGCCCGCGCGCCTGTTCAAAGGCATAGCCAAGGGTGAGCAGCAGCTGCTCCGACCATTTGGGGCCGATGAAGCTGAGGCCCACCGGAAGCCCTTTCACCAGGCCCATCGGGACGGTGAGATGCGGGTAGCCGGCGACTGCCGCGAGACCGCCTGCTCCGCCGCCCGCCGACTGGTCGCCGTTGACGGCGTCGATCTTCCACGCAGGCGCGGTGGTCGGACCGATGAGGGCGACGACATTGTACGACTTCAGAAGCTTGTCGATCCCGTTCGGCCCGGCCGCTTCGAAACTTTCCTTGCGCGCCTTCTTGTAGGCCGGATCGTCGATCCCCTTGGTGGCCTCGGCCTGTTCGAATTCCTCCTGGCCGAACAGCGGCATTTCTTGCGCCGCATGCGCTTTGTTGAACGCAATGAGGTCCGCAAGCGTACGCGACTGCACGCCCGGTGGAGTGGCGGCGAGATAGCGGTTTATCCCGTCCTTGAATTCGGTGAGCAGGACCTGGAACTCGTTCGCGCCGATGCCCTTGCGGTCGAATGTCTTGATCTCGACGAGCGTCGCACCGCGCGCTTTCAGTACTGCCAGGGCGCCGCCGAGAAGATCGTCAGTGCCGAAGCCTGAGGCAAAGCGCATCACGCCGATCCGCTTGCCGGCAAGGGAATTGGCATCGAGACCGGCCGCATAATCGACCTTGCGTGCGTCAGCTTCCTGCGTTGACGGGTCGGCGGGGTCGCTTCCCGCTATCGCCGTCAGCAACTCGGCGGCCTCTCGCACGCTCGCTGCCATCGGTCCGGCGGTGTCCTGGCTGGCGCTGATCGGCACGATATGCGTGCGACTGATGAGGCCGACGGTCGGCTTCAGGCCGACAATCCCGTTGATGGATGCCGGGCAGGTTACCGAACCATCGGTTTCGGTTCCGATCGCGAGCCGGACGATCCCCGCCGCTACAGCGGCGCCGCTTCCGCTTGACGAACCGCACGGGTCGCGATCGAGCGCATAAGGATTGCGGGTCTGGCCCCCCACCGCGCTCCACCCCGAGATGGAATTGTTCGATCGGAAATTGGCCCATTCCGAAAGGTTGGTCTTGCCCAGGATGATTGCTCCGGCTGCGCGGAGACGGCTGACGAGCGGAGCGTCGCGGTTGCTGACGTTCGCCGCGAGTGCCAGGCTTCCAGCGGTCGTCGGCAGGGACCCGATCGATTCGATATTGTCCTTGATCAGCACCGGCTGCCCGGCGAGCGGCCCGCCGGGAGTTTTGGAGTCGACGGCGGCGGCTTGCTCCATGGCCGTCGGATCGAGCGCGATGACCGCGTGAATCTTCGGGTTCAGTTGGCTGACCCGTGCGATCGCGTTCGCCGTCGCCTCCTGGGCGGGGCCGGTAAACCGGGCTGGTGGGGGTGCATAGGCTTGCGGCGGGATCGGCTGCGGATAACCGGTGCAGCCGCAAAGCAAGGCTGCGAAAGCTGCCCCCACAGTGGCGGTACGCATCACACTCTCCCCCTAGTTCGAGCTCCTCCGCTCGATCGTCGCGCCGACAGCCGAAAGCTTCTCCTCGAGCCGCTCGTAGCCTCGATCGAGGTGATAGACCCGCAGCACTTCCGTTTCGCCCTCGGCCGCAAGTCCCGCGAGGATCAGGCTCATCGAGGCCCTGAGGTCGGTCGCCATCACTTGTGCGCCGGTCAGCTTGTCGGCGCCGTGGACGATTGCAGAGCGGCCGTGGATGTCGACGTCGGCTCCCATTCGGCGAAGCTCGGGCACGTGCATGTAGCGATTCTCGAAGATCGTCTCCTCGAGGAAGCTGTCGCCGTCGGCCAGGGCAAGCATCGCCATGAACTGCGCCTGCATATCGGTGGCAAAGCCCGGGAACGGCGCGGTCGAAAGCGCCAGCGGCTTCAGCCCGCCGTCCGCGCTGACCTTGATCCCGCGGTCGTGAAATTCGAGCATCAGCCCCGCATGGGCGAGTGCGTTCAGGGTCGCTTTCATGTCGTCGGGGCGAGCGCCGATGAGATCGATCGAGCCGCCGGTGATCCCCGCGGCGCAGGCATAGCTGCCGGCCTCGATCCGGTCCGGCATGACCTCGTAGGTGGTGCCGTGAAGCGCTTCCACTCCGTCGATGACCAGATGCGCCGAGCCAATGCCCTCGATTTGGGCACCCATGGCGACGAGCAGGTTGCAGAGATCCGCGATTTCCGGCTCGCGGGCAGCGTTGAACAGTTCCGTGCGCCCGGTCGCGAGGACGGCGGCCATGACCGCATTCTCGGTCGCGCCCACCGACACGACGGGAAAGCTGTAATCGCCACCTGCCAGCCGGCCGCCGGGGGCTGTGGCTTTCACATAGCCCGCCGTGAGTTCGATCTCGGCGCCCATGCATTCGAGCGCCTTCAGGTGAAGGTCGATCGGCCGGTCGCCGATCGCGCAGCCGCCCGGCAGCGAAACCGTCGCTTCGCCGGCACGGGCGAGCATCGGGCCGAGCACCAGAACCGAGGCGCGCATCTTGCGAACCATGTCATAGGGCGCAACCGTCGAAGCGATTTCCTCGGCCCGGAGCGTCATCCGTCGGCCGAATTCACCCTTCTTCACGCCGGCGACGCTGGTCGAGACGCCAAGCTGGTTCAGCAGATGGCCAAAGCTGTCGACGTCGGCGAGGCGCGGGAGGTTGGTGAGAGTCAGCGCCTGGTCGGTCAGAAGCGCGCAAGGTAGGAGAGTCAGAGCGGCATTCTTGGCGCCGCTGATCGGGATTTGGCCGTGAAGGCGCTGCCCGCCCTTGATCCAGATGCTGTCCACTTTCGCCGCTTTAGCGGACAGGTGCGGGCGCGCAACAGCTGCCCGGGTCAGGCCTTCTCCAGCGTGCACTGCAGCGGATGCTGGTTCTCCCGAGCGAAGTCGACCACCTGCGCAACCTTGGTCTCCGCGACTTCGTAGGTGAACACGCCGCACACGGCGATACCCTGCTGGTGGACCTGAAGCATGACCCGAGTCGCGTCTTCGATTCCCATGGAGAAGAAACGCTGGAGCACCAGGACGACGAACTCCATCGGAGTATAATCGTCGTTGAGCATCAGCACCTTGTAGTTGGATGGCTTTTTCGTCTTGGGCCGGGTGCGCGTGGCGACGCCGATCTCAAGATCGTCATCGAGACCGTCGCCCCGTCCGGGCCCGTCGCCCATGCTCTTCACACGCCACGTCATAAGATACTCGCAAATATGGCACGGTCGAAACGCGCCGCAAGGCGGCAGCTAGGATTGAAACGCAGAAAAAAGGCGGTCGCTCCGGGTGGGAGCGACCGCCTTGACGTGCCTGACGGGAGGGGAGGAGATGTCAGGCAGCGATCTGGTTGAACTTCTCGACGTTCGCACTGGCGCGATTCGAGATCGGCTGGAACGCCTCGCCAGCGAGCTTCACGACCGACTCGGTGAGAGCGGAGCTCTCCTCGACAAAACGGTCGAAGGCGTTGCGGGCAAAATCGCTCTGCAGCTGCAGAAGCTCGGTGGGATTCTTCGCCTCGGCGAACGAGCGGACAGTGTTGGCCGTCCGCTCCAGGCTGTCGCGGCTCTTGGTGGCGATTTCCTGGCTGATCGACTGGGCGCCGGTGGCGGCGATCTTGCCGGCCTCGACGAAGGCGTCGAGATTGCCGCGATACAGGTTCGCGAGCTCCTCGGCGGCCTTGCGCGAGCGCTTCACGGCCTCTTCGCCACGCTCGGAGGCCTGGCTGACCAGCTGCTCGAAGGCGGTAGCGCCCGGGAAGGCGGTGAACGCGCCGAAAATCTTTTCGTTCTGCTTCGTCATTTCTACATTCCTTTTCTTCGCGCGGACCTTGGGCTTGCGGACAGCCTTTGCTTTGCGAGCCGGCTTCGCGGGCCTTGCGGGCTCGACGACCGCCTCGGTGGGGGTTTCGACGGCTTCGGCAGCGATTTCGGCGTCCGCGATCATTCATCCATCCTTTTGTTGCAATGCAACATAAATGACGCGACGCACCATTTCAAGAGCAATTTTGTGCGCCGCAGCAACAGCCGCTTGACGAAGCCGAGGAACGCATCGCAAGAGCGGCTATGGACGCCGCTTCAGAGCTCGACGCCGGGATTACGCGCCGCGGACTGCTGATCGTCCTGTCCTCCCCGTCGGGAGCCGGCAAGTCGACCCTGTCGCGGATGCTGATGGAAGCCGATCCGCAAATCACCATGTCTGTGTCGGCGACCACCCGCCCCAAGCGTCCCGGCGAAGAAGAAGGCGTGCATTATCATTTCGTCGACGATACCGAGTTCGAGCGCATGTCACGGGCGGGCGAGTTCGTCGAATGGGCGCCGGTCTTCGGCTACCATTACGGAACCCCGAAGGCGCCAATCAAAGACTCGCTGCGGGACGGTCGCGACATCTTGTTCGACATCGATTGGCAGGGCACCCAGCAGCTGCATGCCGCAATGGGCGAGGACCTTGTCCGCATATTCCTTCTGCCGCCGTCGATGGACGAGCTGGAGCGCCGCCTGCAAGCACGCGGAACCGACAGCGACGGAGTGATCGCCGACCGGATGGATCGCGCTGACGCGGAGATCAGCCACTGGGCCGAATATGACTATGTCCTGATCAATCGCGACGCGGACGATTGCCTTGCCGAGATCCGGACCATCGTCGAGGCGGAGCGGCTGAAGCGCTCTCGGCAGATCGGGCTGGTCGCATTTGTGAGGGACCTCGTCGGGCCCGCTCACTGAGAGCCTGAAAGCTCCAGGAATCTTGCGGCCGCGAAGAAGTCGCTGCGTCTCGAACCTAGCGCCGCCTCGGCATCTGCGTCGGCGCCCCATTGTTCGCGCTGCCACTCTTCGTCGACGGTCACCGCTTCCCATGCCTGCCGCGGCGAAAGCTGGCGCTCCGCGACTGCGAGCGCGGCGATGAGCGATCCGCTGATCGTCACCAACGGCGAGAGGCCGGCAAGCGAGAATGGGTCCAACGACGCGACGGCGTGCGTGAGGCGGCGAACCGTTTCCTCGGGCTGCGGCAGGTGGAGAATTCCCGACGTCGTGCAGAAATCCACATCGAACCGGCGCCGGGCCCAGCCCAACAACACGTCCCAGCTCGCCTCCTGGCGTGCGACGAGCTCGCGCGGTCCCTCGGCGCGATAGCAAGCGAGGTCGCTCTCGCCGTATTTGGCGAGACCAGCCGCGAAGCTGCCGGGATCCGCCGCGATCCGATCAATCGCCGCATTGGCGAGCCCAGTCAGCGGCATCGCGCGCGGATCGACGGTTTCGCCGGCATCATTCCATTCGCGGGCGATTGCCCGGGAAAGCGCCTCACTGGGCGCGACAAGCGGCTTTCGAGCGGGGGTTCGAAGCGGCTTGCCGTCGAGCTCAATGGCCCAGCCGCCAGCCGCCGGCACGGCGGCGGCTTCCTTCCAGAATCGCTTCATTCGCTCTTCCGGTCCTCGGTGTCCCATTGTTTCCTGAGCAGCTTCGGGGCGATCACCGCATCAGCCAGGCCGAGGATGACGACAATGGCGCCGACAACCGGCCAGCCGCCCGGTCGCAACAGGCCCGTGAACATGATCGCGATCCCCAGCAGGAAGGTCGCGAGGCCGAACAGCCGCGCGGCCATGAACAGGTAGAACCGGCGCTTCCATTTGTCTTCGTCAGCCACCGATCACGTCCTTCGCAAGCCTGGCGACGCCCGCGGGATCGTCGGCGACGGCGCGGGCGCCCGCGGCAAGCAACTCATGCGGCTCATGATAGCCCCAGCCCGCGCCGATACCGGTCGCGCCGGCGGCAACCGCCATGGCCATGTCGAAGCTGGTATCGCCGATCACGACCGTGCGTCCGGGCGCCGCGCCGGCATCGGCCATCGCCGCAAGCGCCATGTGCGGCGAAGGCTTCGAGGGATGGCGGTCCGCCGTCTGAAGCGAGATGAAGCGGGCGTGCAGCCCGTGGTTTTCGAGGCAGAGGCGGAGCCCGCGATCCGATTTGCCCGTGGCGACGGCGAGAAGCCAGTCATCGGACTCGAGGGAGTCGAGCAGATCGAGAATCCCGTCGAACAGCGGCTCCTCGACGCGGCCTTCCTGCCGCGCCCGATGGAAGCAGCCCTTGTAGGTCTTCGCCAGCTGGCAGTGATCGGATTGGGTTGCGTCGGGCACCAGCGCGCCCATCGCCTGCGTGAGGCTCAGGCCGATCACCTTGCGGCATTCGGCAGGCGGCGGCAGCGCGATTCCATGCAACTCGAACGTCTCGGCGAGTGCCCGGTGAATGGTGGCGCCGCTGTCGACCAGGGTTCCATCGCAGTCGAAAATCGCGAGCTTGGTCATCGGCGGCCGCGCCCTCCCCGGGCGCGCCGCTCCCCGCGCCTGTTCTCGCGGCGTGGCTTGGTGCGGCCTGGCGGCTTCGGCCGGGAGGTCACCACCCGTTCCCCCGCCGCGACTTCGAAGCCAAGGGTTTCCAGGCTCTGCTGGAAATGATCCGGAAGGTCGGCAGTGATGTCGATCTTGCCGCCGTCCGGCGAATCGATCTTCAGGCGGCGCGCATGGAGATGGAGCTTGCGACTGATCCCGCCGGTCAGGAATGCGTCTGCGCCCCCATATTTGCCGTCGCCGATAATCGGATGGCCCATTGCGGCCATGTGCGCACGAAGCTGGTGCGTGCGCCCGGTCAGCGGCTGAAGCTCGACCCAGGCGGCGCGGTTTCCGGCGCGGTCGACGACTCGCCAGCGGGTTTTCGCCGGCTGGCCATGCTCTTCGTCGATATGCATTTTTTCGCCGCCGCTGCCCGGCTGCTTGGCCAGCGGCGCGTCGATCATCCCCTCATCGGCAGAGGGAACGCCCATCACCAGGGCCCAATAGACCTTCTTCGCCGTCCGCCCCGAAAAGCTCTTCGAAAAGAACGCCGCGGCGCGCGCGCTTCGGGCGACCAGCAGCGCGCCCGACGTGTCCTTGTCGAGCCGGTGCACGAGCTTTGGCCGATTGCCCGCCTCGTCCGAGAGCCCGTCCAGGAGCCGGTCGAGATGATTCGTCGTCTTGGTCCCACCCTGGGTGGCAAGCCCGGGCGGCTTGTCTAGGACGAAGGCATTGGCATCCTGATAGATCACCAGGGAACGGACGAACTCTTCCTCTTCGGGAGCGAGCGCTTCTCGCTTCGGCTTCGACGGCCCGCGCCGTGGCGGGTCGGCATCGGGCGGGGGCAGCCGGATTTCCTGCCCCGCGGCGATCCGCTCGCCAGGAGCGACTCTTTTGCCGTCGACCCGAAGCTGCCCGGTTCGTGCCCAGCGCGAGACGATGTTGAAGCTGATCTCCGGCTGGTTGCGCTTGAACCAGCGGTCGAGGCGAATGCCGTCGTCGTCTTCGCTGACCCTATATGTCCGGACGTCTGCCATTGAGGCCACTTAGCGATTGCCGCGGCGAATTCTAACCCGCCCGTTCGCTCCAATAGTCGAAAGCCTGCCGCTGGAGCTTCTTCACCAGCTTGAGCGCCTGCGGTCCGGTCCACAGTCCGTCATAGCCGTGGAGCATCGCCCCTCCAGCGACCCACCATCCCTGGCCGGGGAGACCGTCGGACTGCCTCACCACCAGGACAGCGAGCTCCGGCTCGCCGCGCTCGGCCGCCTCGTCGTCGATGACTCCGAGCACCTTGCACAGAGCGCGCATCTTGGGTCTGGTGAACTGATGTCCAAGCGCATTCAGCAGCTCGGAATAAGTGATTGCTTCCCGGGCCGCGGCGGAATGGATCAAGAGGCGGCGAACCTCCCCCGGGTGCGCCAGCAAACCGGCGGAGCTCATCCCTCCGGCTGGTCGGCGACCGGAGTGAGCTCGAACACCTCGAGCATCGCGCCGCTCCGCGGCCACGGGATCACGAGCCGCCATTTGAACGGCCCGATCCGCTCGAATACGCCGGCCATGTCGCGAGCGGGGTCCTCGCCATAAGCGAGCGGCTCCTTTTCGTCGCCGAGCGCGAGGCTGCCAAGGAAGATCATGCGATTGGGGTCGTCATCCTGCCACAGCCGTCCGGCGGGCCGCTGGCTTCCGGTCTGCTTCACGATCGTCAGCACTCCGTCATCATCGCTGAGAACATAACAGAAGAACGGCTTGAACTTCTCGAACGACGGCGATTTCGAATCCTTCGCGCCGATGCCGATCATCCGGCAATTGTAGCTTCCGGGTGTCGGCTGCGGGCGCGGCAGAGCGGAGCGCGCCTTCAGCAAGTCACCCTCGGCCGCAATGTCCTTCGCATATTTCTTTTTCGCCTCCATCAGCGATTGCTGCCAGGCCAGCCCGAGCCGGTCGATCCGGCCCTGGTCATTTGGACTCGCAACGGCTTTCCAGGCGTTCGAAGGCGACGGCGGCTCGACGGTCACGGATGCCGCGCTCCGGGCGCGCTTGAGCGCCATGTCGCAGCCGCCCAGGAGCGCGACCGCCGGCAAAATACATAGGCAGGTCGCCAGTTTAAGCTTCCCCTGCATAACGCCATTGGTGGCAGGGCCAGGGCCCGGATGCAACCAATCAGGGGTTCACCAATCCCTTTGATTTCGGGTTCGTGGCCGCTAGGCGCGCGCCGGATGAATGCGCGAAAGCCCGCTCGCCCCAGTCATGATCGAGGTCATGATCGAGGTCACGACGATGCCGGCCGCGGGCTGTCGCTTGGCATCGGAGCCTATGCCCTGTGGGGTATCCTCCCCATCTACTTCAAAGCGATCGCGGCGGTCGGCCCGGTCGATATCGTCGCCCATCGGGTGCTTTGGTCGGTGCCCTTCCTCGCGGTGCTGATGGCGGTGTTCGGCGGTTTTCGGGATGTTCGCGGGGCCCTTCGCTCGCACCGGACCCTTGCATTTCTATCGGTGACTGCGGTCCTGATCGCGACCAACTGGCTGCTTTATGTTTATGCAGTCACCACCGGACGCATCCTTGCCAGCAGCCTCGGCTATTATCTCAATCCGCTGATCAACGTGCTCATGGGCCGAGTGCTGTTGAAGGAACGGCTGAGCGGCTTGCAATGGGCAGCAGTCGCCATTGCCGCCGCCGGGATTTCCGGCCTTGCAATTCAGGCTCTCGGCCAATTGTGGATCAGCCTCGCGCTGGCGATTACTTTCGCCACCTACGGCCTCTTGAGGAAGATCGCGCCGGTCGAGGCGGTCGCCGGGCTGGCCGTCGAAACCGGTCTGCTGTTTCCGGCCGCCGTAGTGTGGCTCGGATGGGGTGTCGCCGCCGGGCAACCCATGTTCGGACCGGCGAACCGGGACTGGGCGCTACTGCTCTGTGCCGGCATCGTCAGCACAGTGCCCCTCATCCTCTTCACGGCGGCCGCCAGGCGGCTCGCCTATTCGACTCTCGGGATGCTGCAGTTCATTGCGCCGACCCTGCAATTCCTCTGCGCGGTGCTGCTCTACGGGGAGCGGCTCACCCGATGGCACGTTTTGGCGTTCGGTTCGATCTGGCTCGCGCTCGCACTCTACGTCACCGCGCTGATCCGAGGCCCGAAATCGGCCGCATCCGCTATGCCGCCGGAATGAGTCTCTGGTAAACTGACCGGCAGAGGAAGGAGCCTCGATGTTCAATCTGGTCTCAATCATCATTGGCATCGTCGCACTGATCATCGCAACGGTCGCCTTCCTGCCGCTGCTGGGATGGGTGAACTGGCTGGTCATTCCCCTGGCGATCATCGGCGCGGCGGTCGGCTTCATGAGCCGCGGTACCGCGGGCCGGAACATCAACATCTTCGTCATCATCGTCGGAGTCGTCCGGCTGATACTGGGGGGCGGGATCCTATGAGCCGCGAGCCGAAGATCGACGCCTATATCGCCAGGGCGCAGCCGTTCGCCCGGCCGATCCTGGACAAGGTTCGCGAGCGCGTCCACGCAGTCGTTCCTGACATCGAGGAAGCGATGAAATGGAGTCACCCGGCCTACTGCAAGGGTGGCAGGATCGTGATCGGCACCGCCGCTTTCAAAGAACATGCAGCGGTCAACTTCTGGCGAGGGCAGGAGCTTGGCCTCGCCCGCGAAGAGGGTGCGATGGGTCAGCTCGGAAGGCTCAGAAGCCGGGATGACTTGCCATCGAATTTCGACGATTTGATCGCCAAAGCGGCCGCACTCGCCGAATCGGCACCCGCGCCCCGCAAGCCCAGGCATGCGTCCAAGCCGGCTCCTGAAATGCATCCCGACTTCGCGGCGGCACTTTCGAAAGCACCCAAGGCCAAGGCCGCGCTCGACGGTTTTCCGCCGTCAGCGCAGCGCGAGTATCTCGAATGGATTTCGGAAGCGAAGCAGGACGCGACCCGACACAAGCGGATCGCGACCGCGGTCGAATGGCTGAGCGAGGGCAAGCGGCGCAACTGGAAGTACGAAAACTGCTGATGCTGGGGGCATCATTATGTTTTCGTACTCGAGAGCTGCTGATCAGCGCTCCCTGACGTAGCGGCCGGGTGCATCCTCGATCGCCTTCAGCTTGCCCTTGCCGGGGATCCGGGCGCCTTCGGCTTTGACCGTCTTCGGCGACTGCGCCTTCAGCCAGTCGAGCCAGTCCGGCCACCAGCTTCCCTTGTGCTCACTAGCTCCGTTGATGAATTGCTCGATCGACCCGCAGGCTTCCTCGTTGGTCCAGTAACAATATTTGTTTGCGGCCGGCGGATTGACGACACCGGCGATATGCCCGGACCCGGCGAGCACGAACCGCTTCGGCCCGGCGAAATGGTCCATGATCTTCCACACGCTTTCGGGTGGCGAGATGTGGTCCTCGCGTCCGGCCTGGACGTAGGTGGGGGTTTTCACCCGGTCGATGTCGACCGGCGTCCCGGCGACGGAGACGCCGCCTTTTTGCGCAAGCTTGTTCCCTTCGTAGAGGTCCTTGAGATAGGCCCGATGCCAGCTCGCCGGGAGGTTCGTCGTGTCGCTGTTCCAGTAGAGCAGGTCGAACGGCGGCGGCTCTTCCCCGAGCAGGTAATTGTTGACCACGTAGCTCCAGATGAGGTCGCGGCCACGCAGCAGGTTGAAGGTCGCCGCCATGTAGCGGCCGTCGAGATATCCCTTTTCCGCGGTCAGCTTCTCCAGGAGCGCCATCGTCTCCGGGCCGGTGAACAGCTTGAGATCCCCGGCGAGCGTGAAATCCACCTGCGCCGTCAGGAAGGTCGCGGAGGCGACCTTGTCCTGTTTCTTCATCACCTCGAGATAGCCCAGGGTCGCCGCCAGAGTCGTCCCGGCCACGCAATAGCCGATCGCGTGGACCGCCTTGACGCCAAGCACGTCGCGGACGGCGTCGATCGCGTCGATCTGGCCGCACAACACATAATCGTCGAGCGTTGCGTCCGCGATGCTCTCGTCAGCCGATTTCCAGCTGACCATGAACAGCGAAATGCCCTTGTCCACGCACCATTTGACGAAGCTTTTCTCGGGCGCCAGATCAAGGATGTAGAAGCGGTTGATCCACGGCGGGAAGATGACGACGGGCGTTTCCAGCACCTCGTCTGTCGTCGGCGTGTATTGGATCAGCTGGTAGAGCGGCGTCTCCTTGATGACCTTACCTGCGGTCGTCGCGAGGTTCTTTCCCACCTCGAACACGCCTGGCCTGGTCTGCGTCAGCTGCCCCGCCGCAATGTCCTTGAGCATGTTGGCGAGGCCCTTGAGCAGATTCTCGCCGCGGGTCTCGATCGTCGTCTTCAAAACCTGCGGGTTGGTGAGCGCGAAGTTCGACGGGCTCATCGCGTCGACGAAGTTCCGGGTCGCGAACTTCAGCCTGGCGCGGCTATCGTCGTCGAGCCCTTCGATGTGGTCGACCGTTCCAAGCAGCTTGTCGGACAAGGCGAGATAGGTCTGGCGGATCTGGTCGAAGAGCGGATTCTCGCGCCATTCGGGAGCCGAGAATCGCCGGTCCTTCCTTTCGGCGGCTTCCGACTGGAGCCCGAGCATCTGACCCCAGGTCTGCAGCCCCTTCGCCCAGGCCTGCGCTCCGGCATTCATCATGCTCATCGGGTCGGCCGCCGGGGCCGCCTCTCCGCCAAAGAACGCCGGCGGAAACGCACCCCACGCCGGCGGGCTGGTCGGCCACGGCTGCGACGTCTTCAGGCTTTCCGCCCAGGCCTCCATCAGCATCTGCTGGGCGCGGCCCATCACCCACGTCCAGTGCTGCCAGTCCTCAAGGGTCGGGATCGGGCCGCTGTCTGTTTCGTCCGCCATCGAGCCCATGTAATAACGCCTGATGATTGCGACCAGCCTGCCCTCGGCTCTTGTGCTGCTCGACTATTTCGGGATCGCGGTGTTCGCCGTGTCCGGCGCGCTGGTCGCCGCCGAAAAGAAACAGACGCTCGTCACCTTCATCTTCTTCGCGGTCGCGACAGGAATCGGCGGCGGCACCTTGCGCGACCTGCTTATCGGCGCCCCGGTGTTCTGGGTTCGCGCGAACGGAACTCTCGTCATCTGCATCGCGGCGGCCCTGATCGTATGGTTCGTCAGCAGCCGTCGTTTAGCCGGGAAGGCGCTGTTGTGGTTCGACGCTGCCGGAATTGCCGCCTATGCGACCTATGGCGCGGCGAAGGCTCTCGGCTTCGGCGTGGCGCCCGTCCCGGCCTTTGCAATGGGGGTGCTCACGGCCTGCGCCGGAGGCATCATCCGCGACGTGCTTGCCAGCGAGCCCTCGATCCTGATGCGCCCGGAGCTTTACGTCACCGCCGCCGCACTGTCTGCGGGTTTACTGGTCGCGCTGGCGCTCGTCGGAGTGTCGGGATGGCTTGCGGTCATCGTTGCCGCGATTGCCGGATTCACCCTTCGCGCATTCGCAATCCGCCGCGGCTGGTCGTTGCCGGCCTATCGTGATTAGATGGACCGATGATTCCGATCCCGCCGCACGAGACTCGCGTTGCCGAAATCGCCGACATCATCCAGACGGTGCTGGGGCCGGTGTTTCTGCTCGCCGGCATCGGCGCTTTCCTCAACGTCTGTACCGGCCGTCTGTCGCGGATCGTCGATCGGGCGCGGCAGATCGAGCCGTTGCTCCTGAAGAGCCGCGGCTCGGAGCACGATCGCTATTTGCGCGAAATCCGGGTGCTCGACCGGCGCATGGCGCTGGTGGGCCGAGCTATCTGGCTGGCGGTGCTTGCGGCGGTGCTGACCTGTTTGGTCGTCGTCCTGTTGTTTGCAGGCACCCTGGTGAGCGGCCATTTCGGGACCGCCATCGCCTTGCTGTTCATCGCCTGCATGGTGTCGCTCGGCAGCGGCTTCGCCATTTTTCTCGTCGAAACCCAGGTCGGGTCGCGGGCGATCAGGGTCCGCCACGCTCTGCTCGAGCATGAGGCGGAAGACCAGTCCTGAGGCTCGACAGCCGCCCCCGCCGCCCCTATCGCCGCTCCCGTCCAACAGGGAGTTTTTCGCGTGACCAGTGACGTCCAGGGATCGCACGTCCTCGACCGGGTGCTCGTCCTCGAAATGGTTCGGGTCACCGAAGCCGCGGCCATCGCCGCGTCCAGTTGGATCGGCCGGGGCGACAATGATTCCGCCGACGCAGCCGCGGTCGAAGCGATGCGCACCGAGCTCAACAAGCTGCCCATGGATGGCACGGTCGTCATCGGCGAGGGCGAGCGCGACGAAGCGCCGATGCTCTATATCGGCGAGAAGGTCGGCTCGGCGCAGGATTGCGGTCCCAAGATCGATATCGCCCTCGATCCCCTGGAAGGCACGAGCCTCACGGCCAAGGCCGGCCCGAACGCGCTCGCCGTTCTCGCGATCGCCGAGAGCGGCTGCCTGTTGAACGCGCCGGACGTGTATATGGAAAAGCTGGCGATCGGCCCGGGCTATGCCGAAGGGACGGTCGGCCTCGACAGGTCGCCGGCCGACAACGTCCGTTCCCTGGCCAAGGCCAAGGGCGTCGAGCCCGGCGAGATCATCGCCTGCGTCCTCGACCGCCCGCGCCACGACAAGATCATCGCCGAGCTCCGTGAGCTCGGTTGCGGGATCAAGCTCATTCCCGACGGCGATGTTGCCGGAGTGATGGCGACCGCCGATCCGGACACCGACATCGACATCTACATGGGAAGCGGCGGGGCTCCCGAAGGCGTGCTCGCCGCAGCCGCCCTCCGCTGCGTCGGTGGCCAGATTTTCGGCCGTCTCCTGTTCCGCAACGACGACGAGGTTGGGCGGGCCCACGGGTGGGGCATTGACGACCTGGACAGGATCTACTCGGTCACCGACATGGCCAAGGGCGACTGCATCTTTGCGGCGACCGGGGTCACGCACGGCTCGCTTTTAAAGGGCGTCAGCCGCCGCAAGGATTGCATGACAACCGAAAGCCTGGTCATGCGCGCGAGCTCGGGCACCGTCCGCCGGGTCTTCACCGAACATTACAAGCTCGGAAGCCGCCGCAGCCTCTAGCGCGCTGCAGCGGTTGGCGTAGAATCAGCGAGTGGCATTCGCACTCGACGTTGAAAAATCCGTAAGCGGGCAGCCCTGGAAATGGCGCTCGGCACGGGACCCGGTCGGCGGCATGGATTCGCTCGTGGACGGGCTTTTGATGGCGCGGGGAGTCGCTCGCGACGACCTCGCCCGGCACCGCGACCCGCGAATTCGCGATTTCCTGCCCGACCCCTCTGCGTTCAAGGATATGGACAGAGGTGCCAAGCGGCTGGCCGATGCCGTGGCCGGCGCCGAGACCGTCGCGATTTTCGGCGATTATGACGTCGACGGAGCGACCAGCGCGGCGCTGCTGGCGCTCCTGCTCAGGCGCCTTGGATGCGACCCGATCGTCTATATCCCCGACCGGCTGATGGAGGGTTACGGGCCGTCGGGAGCGGCGCTCGTCGAGCTCAGGAAGCGTGGCGCGTCGCTGGCGGTCACCGTCGATTGTGGCGCGCAGGCGTTCGACGCGCTCGAGGAAGCGAAAGCCGCGGGCCTCGACGTGATCGTCGTCGACCATCATCAGTGCGCGACCTTGCTCCCGGCGGCGTTCGCACTGATCAACCCGAACCGCCTCGACGAGAGCGAGATCGGCGCGGCCCACGGTCATGTCGCAGCGGTCGGGATGGCCTTCTTGCTGGGCGTCGCCCTGATTCGCGAGCTGCGCGACCGCGGCGTCTTTGCAAAGCGCGAGGAGCCGAAGATTCTCGACCTGCTCGACCTCGTCGCGCTTGGCACGGTTGCGGACGTGGCAAAGCTGAACGGTCTTAATCGCGCCTTCGTTACCCAAGGTCTCAAAGTGATGGCGGGGCGCGGGAATATCGGGCTTTCCGCACTCGCCGAAGCCGCCCGGCTGGTGAAGGCGCCGAGTTGTCGCGACCTCGGTTTCGCGCTCGGCCCGCGGATCAACGCCGGCGGTCGCGTCGGCAAGTCGGACCTCGGCGTACGGCTTCTCACCTGTACCGATCCGGAGGAGGCGCGGATCATCGCGGCCGAACTCGACCGGCTCAATGACGAGCGCCGGGCGATCGAAATGACCGTCTCCCAGCAGGCCGAAGAGCAGGCCGCAGCGCTCAATGGCGCCACGGTGATCACCGTCATGGCACCGGGCTGGCATCCCGGCGTGATCGGGATTGTCGCCGGCCGGCTGAAGGAAAAGTTCGGACGCCCCGCGATCGTCATCGCCGAGGAGCAGGACGGCACGGGCAAGGGCTCCGGGCGCTCGATTTCCGGTGTCGACCTCGGCGCAGCCGTCCTGGCTGCCAAGGACAACGGCCTGCTGATTGCCGGTGGGGGGCATGCGATGGCGGCCGGGCTGACCCTTCCGAACGGCGGGCTCGAGGCGTTCAGAATCTTTATCGAAGAGCGCCTTGCAGCAGATGTCGAACGCTCGCGCGACGGACGCGCGTTGTTGGTCGACGCGCTCCTCGCTCCAGGCGGGGTCGCTGGAATGCTGTGCGATTCGCTCGACCAGGCAGGACCCTATGGTGCCGGCTGGCCGAGCCCGAAGATCGTCGCTGGACCGGCACGGCTGATCCGCACCGGAATCGTCGGCGATGGGCACGTTCGCGGGCTTGCGTGCGGCGACGATGGCAAGTCATTCAAGTGGATCGCCTTCCGAAGCGCGACGAGCGAACTGGGCCAGGCTCTGCTCGCCTCGCCTGCGGATCGGCGCTGGTGGCTCGCCGGAAGCATCAAGCGCGACGAGTGGAACGGCGGCAACGCGGCGGAAATGCATCTGGAAGACGCCGCACTTGCTTGACGCTGTGGGGAGCCTCGCCTAACTCGCCCCCGCTTTCCCGGCCCCATCGTCTAGCGGTCTAGGACGTCGCCCTTTCACGGCGAAAACACGGGTTCGAGTCCCGTTGGGGTCACCAGCTTCCGGGTGCAGCTGCTCAAAGCTGTGTCCAGGCCAGCGCGATCATGACACCGAGCACCAGCACACTCGCTGTCATCGCCAGGGCCGCCGCGATCCCCTTTTGTCGCGCATAGACCAGGGTAATCCCGATCTTCACCGCCATGTTGGCGATGATCGTCCCGCTGATCGCCATAGCGGCAAGCAGGGGCGAGATTGCCTCGGGCGGAAGCGCGCCCAGCGTCACGATCGCCACATCCACGTCCATGCTGCCCATGACCAGCAGCAGCACCGCAATCCCGCTCTGGCCAAAGCTGCCCTGCGCCCATTTCGCGGCGATCGCCGCCACTGCGACGAACGCGACGAACCCCAACGCTGGCAGCAAGGCGATCGGGTTGCCGGGCGGCGCCGGCGCATCCGACCGCGGCGCCTTTCGGTACAGCCACCACCCCGCGCCCCAGGCGATCAGCGAAGCCGGCAGGATCATGATTGCGAACGGGACAAAGACCCGAGTCGCCAGCACCCCGATAAGCACGAGAACGCGAAGGTACATGACCGCCGTAGCAAGCGCGATTCCGGCGGGCTCCGCACCGGCCGTCTTCTCGCTGCCGAGCCGCTGTGCGAGCGACTGCGTAACCGCGGTCGAGCTGTAAGCACCGCCGATCAGCGCCGTGGCGATCGTCCCGTGCCGTTCGCCGAAGATCCGGTTCGCGACGTAGCCCAGGAACGAGAAGCCGGTGACGATGACGACGATCAGCCACAGCTTCTGCGGGTTCCACGCGCCGAGCGGCCCGTATTGACCGCTGGGCAGGAACGGCAGAACGGCGCCGGCGATGAGGGCATATCGCGCCAGCGCCTTGACGTCGTCGGCGTCGAGCCGGTCGATCAGGCCATGCAGCTCCTCCCGCAGCGCGAGCAACGCAACGCCGATTGCGGCGCAACCGATTGCAAGCCCCGGGCTTCCGCTTCCGCCAAGGAACCCGATCGCAATCGTCGCCAGGGACGCGACCGCGCTGGTGGAATCCTGGCGGCTGCGCAGCTCTCGCGAGTAGGCGATGACCATGGTCGCAATGAGGCCGATCGCGATTCCCGCCGCAACGATTGCATTGCCGAGAACTCCGAGCAGCCCCGCGATCCCGCTGCTGAGCCCGAGGATCGTGAAAGTCCGGACTCCCGCCACGCGGCTTCCCGGCTTCTGTTCCTTCAGCTTCCAGCCGCGCTCGATTCCAATCAGCAGCCCGCAGGCGAGCGCGGTTCCGACCCAGAGGGCCTGCTGAGCCCAGTCAGGCGAGCCGCTCGGCATGCCAGCGCAGGTGGTCGGCCATGAAGGTCGAGACGAAATAATAGCTGTGGTCGTAGCCGGGCTGGCGCCGCAACATCAGCGGGATTCCGGCGTCTGCACAGGCGCGCTCGAGAAGCTCCGGACGGAGCTGTTCGATCAGGAATGGGTCGTCGGTCCCGACATCGACCAGCAGCCCGGGGAGACGCGCACCGTCCTCGATCAATGCGACCGCGTCGTGCTTGCGCCACGCTCGTTCGTCCCGGCCGAGATAGCCGCTAAGAGCCTTTTCTCCCCACGGCACCTGGCCGGGCGCCACGATCGGCGAAAAAGCGGAGACGCTTCGGAATCGGCCGGGATTGCGGAGCGCGACGGTTAGCGCACCATGGCCGCCCATCGAGTGGCCGGTGATCCCCTGGCGGCCCATGTCGGTCGGGAATTCGGCTTCGACCAGCGCCGGAAGCTCGTCGGTCACGTAGGTCCACATCCGGAAATGCTTCGCCCACGGGGCCTCCGTCGCGTCGAGGTAAAAACCCGCGCCCTTGCCGAAATCATATTCCTCAACGTCAGGAACATCGTTGCCGCGCGGGCTCGTGTCCGGAGCGATGAGGATCAGGCCGAGCTCGGCGCAAGTCGCGCGATATTCGCCTTTTTCGGTGACGTTCATCGCGCTGCAGGTCAGGCCCGAGAGGAACCACACCACCGGGCATTTCCCGCCGCTTTCCGTCTGCGGCGGCAGGAAGATCGAGAATCTCATATTCGTCGAGGTGGAGCTCGATTGATGCTCCGCGACGATCTGCCGCCCGCCGTGCGATCGGTTTTCCGAGATGATCTCCATCGTCACTGGGCAGGGCGATGTAGCCCGCAAAGCTTGTTGCCGTCGGGATCGCGCAGATAGGCGAGGTAGAGCTTGCCGAAACCGCCTTCGCGATATCCGGGCGGATCTTCGATCGAGGCGCCGCCGGCCTCAACTCCGCGCCGGTGCCAGGCGTCCACGTCCGCGGGACTGTCGAAGTTGAAGCCGATCGTGCCGCCGTTCGCGCAGCAGGCTTCCCGGCCGTCGATCGGCTTTGAAACCATGAACACGGCGCCGCTCTTGCGATAGGCGAGGCGCCCCTTGTCGTCGCGAGCCGCTTCTTTCTCGAACAGCGCGTCGTAGAAACGCTTTGAACGGTCCACGTCGTTCGATCCGACCATGATGTGGCTGAACATTGCTTCCCCCTGCTTAGTAGACGACCACCGAGCGAATGCTTTTCCCCGAGTGCATCAGCTCGAAACCCTTGTTGATATCCTCGAGTTCGAGGACGTGGGTGATCATCGGGTCGATCGCGATCTTCCCGTCCATGTACCAGTCGACGATCTTCGGAACGTCGGTGCGTCCCCTCGCTCCCCCGAACGCCGTCCCGCGCCAGTTGCGGCCGGTGACGAGCTGGAACGGGCGGGTGGAGATTTCCTTGCCGGCTTCCGCCACTCCGATGATGATGCTGGTGCCCCACCCCCGGTGGCAACATTCCAGCGCGGTTCGCATCACCTCCGTGTTCCCGGTCGCGTCGAACGTATAGTCCGCTCCACCGTCGGTCATTTCGACGACCTTCGCGACGATTTCGTCACGCGACATGCCCCTGGTGTTGAGGAAATCCGTCATCCCGAACTTGCGGCCCCAGTCCTCGCGATCCGGATTGATGTCGACGCCGATGATCTTGCCGGCGCCGGCGAGCTTCGCCCCCTGGATGACGTTGAGGCCGATGCCGCCGAGACCGAATACGACGACATTGTCCCCCACTTGCACCTTCGCGGTGTTGACGACGGCTCCGACGCCCGTGGTCACTCCGCAGCCGATATAGCAGCTGGTCTTGAACGGGGCGTCCTCGCGGATCTTCGCAACCGCGATCTCCGGTAACACCGTGAAGTTCGAGAAGGTCGAGCAGCCCATATAGTGGAAGATGGTCTCGCCCTTGTAGCTGAAGCGGCTGGTGCCGTCGGGCATCAACCCTTTGCCCTGGGTCGCGCGGATTGCGGTGCAGAGGTTGGTCTTGCCGGAACGGCACGACTTACACTGGCGGCATTCGGGCGTGTACAGCGGGATCACGTGGTCGCCCGGTTTCACGCTGGTGACGCTCGCCCCCACCTCGCGGACGATTCCCGCTCCTTCGTGGCCAAGGATGCTCGGAAAGATGCCTTCGCTGTCGAGTCCGTCGAGCGTGTAGGCATCCGTGTGGCAAATGCCGGTCGCCATGATTTCGACCAGCACTTCGCCCTGCTTCGGCCCTTCCAGGTCGACCTCGACGATCTCGAGCGGCTTCTTGGCTTCGAACGCGACGGCGGCGCGGGTCTTCATGCATTCTTCTCCGTGAGGAATCGCCGGATCCAGGTCGCCGCGCTCGCGGTGTCGTTGGGGGCGTCGAGCGAAGCCAGGGCGGCATCGGGATTCGAGACCCGGTCATAGCGTTCGCGGATCAGCGCCTTGGCGAAATCGGCGCTGAACTCGGGATGAAACTGGAAGGAGATCGCGGGCCGGTCGATCCATGCGAGCCCGGCATAGGGCGTAAAATCGGACGCGACGACAACCTCGCTGTTCGGTGGCTGGACGATGACCTGGTCCTGGTGCGATGCGGGAATAGCGATCGACTGTTCGCCGTTCATCCACGGCTCGTGGCGAACGACCGTATATTGATGCAACCCCGCGCCCCAGCCCTTGTCGGATTTCTCGACGTGGCCGCCGAGCGCCTCGGCCATGATCTGGTGACCGAAGCAGATGCCGACCATCTTCGCATCCTCGGCAGAGCGGATGAAGTCCTGCAGCGGCGCAATCCACGGGAACGGGTCGTACACCCCCGCGGGCGAGCCGGTGATCAGGTAAGCGTGGTGATCGGCGGGGTCGGCCGGCAGATGCCCGTTCTGCGCATCGTAGGTCGCGATTTCGAACCCCTGCCCAAGCATCTGCCCGAACATCAGCGGATAATCGCCGAACTTCGCTTCGAGATCGCCCGGCGGCCGGCCGGTTTCGAGGATGGCGAGCTTCATGGCCCACGCCTTGCCACCGGAATGCCGTTCGGCCAATGCTGATTCTTGGAAGAGGGGCTCCGATGGACGCACGCCTTCATGGACGGCACGCGCTGATCACCGGCGGAGGCACCGGCATTGGAGCGGCGACGGCGAGAGCCCTTGCCGGCGAAGGCGCGAAGCTGTCGCTCCTCGGCCGGCGAACCGGGCCGATCGAGGCGACCGCAATCGCGACCGGCGGGACCGCCTTCCAGTGCGACGTGACGGATCCCGAGGCTATCGAACGAGCTTTCGGCCAGGCGCGCGCGGCGAACGGGCCGATCGAGTTGCTCGTCGTCAACGCCGGCATCGCGGAGAGCGCGCCCTTTCACAAAATGACGCGCGAAAGTTGGGACCGGATCGTCGCCACCAACCTGACCGCCGCTTTCGATTGCGCGCGGGCCTCGATCGGCGACCTGCTCAAAAGCGACAATGGCCGGCTCGTCTTCATCGCCTCGGTCGCATCGCTTCGGGGCGTGCCTTATGCCGCCCATTATGCCGCGTCGAAGCACGGGCTTCTCGGCCTCACCCGCTCGCTGGCGGCGGAATATGCGAAGACGAACCTGACTGTGAACGCGGTCTGCCCTGGCTATGTCGACACGCCGATGACCGACCAGTCGGTGGCGCGCGTTTCGGAGATTACCGGCCGCAGCCAACAGGATTCGCGCGGAGCCATTACCAGCATGAATGCCAGCGGCCGGCTCGTCGATCCCGAGGCCATCGCCAACATCATTCTCACGCTCTGCCAGCCGTTGAGCCGCGACATCAACGGCGCCGCGATCACCATCGACGGCGGAACGAGCGCATGAGCTTCGATCCCGCGAGCTTCGCGCCCACGCACTTCCTGTGGGACTTTGCCGACGGCGTTGCGACAATCACGCTCAACCGGCCGGAGCGCAAGAACCCGTTGACCTTCGAAAGCTACGACGAGCTTCGAAAGACCTTCTGGGACCTCGACGAAACCTACGCGGTGAAGGCCGTCGTCCTCACCGGCGCGGGCGGCAATTTCTGCTCGGGCGGCGACGTCCATGAGATTATCGGGCCGCTGACGAAAATGGATTCGCACGGGCTTCTCAAGTTTACGTCGATGACGGGCGACCTCGTCCGCGCGATGCGCGCCTGCCCGCAGCCGATCATCGCTGCGGTCGAAGGCATTTGCGCAGGCGCTGGAGCGATCCTGGCAATGGCAAGCGATATCCGTTTTGCCTCGCCGAGCGCCAAAACCGCCTTCCTCTTCACCCGTGTCGGCCTGTCGGGCGCCGACATGGGCGCCTGCGCGATCCTGCCGCGGATCATCGGCCACGGCCGCGCCGCCGAGCTTCTGTTCACCGGCCGCAACATGAGCAGCGACGAGGGTTTCGCCTGGGGATTCTGGAACCGGCTGACCGAACAGCCTCTCGCCAACGCCCAAGCGCTCGCGCGTGAGCTGGCGAGTGGCCCGACCGTCGGGCACGCGGTGACGAAGAAGCAGCTCGATGCCGAATGGCACGTCTCGATCGAGCAGGCGCTGCGGATGGAAGCGGAGGCGCAGGCCGTGTGCATGGAAACGAACGATTTCAGCCGCGCCTTTGAAGCCTTCGCGGCGAAAGAGAAGCCGGTGTTCAAAGGCGATTGATGCCGGACCGAAGCCACCTTTCCTGGCCCTTCTTCGAGCCCAGGCACCGCGAGCTGGCGGACAAGCTGCAGCGCTGGTGCGAGACCAAGCTGCCAGAGCCAAGCGGGGACCTGGACGAGGATTGCCGCGGCCTCGTCAGCGAGCTGGGGTCGGCGGGTTTCCTCAAATTGTGCGTCGCCGACGCAAAGCACCGACCGGACGTGCGCAGCCTCGCCATTGCGCGCGAGACGCTCGCCCATCACTCCGCCCTCGCCGATTTCGCGTTCGCCATGCAGGGGCTCGGATCGGGCGCGATCAGCCTGTTCGGGACCGTCGAGCAAAAGCGCGAATGGCTCCCCAAAGTCGCGAGCGGCGAGGGCGTTGCCGCCTTCGCCATGACCGAGCCCGAATGCGGGTCGGACGCGGCGAACATCCAGACATCCGCCATGAAGGATGGCAGCGAATGGGTGCTCGTCGGCGAGAAGACCTACATCTCCAACGGCGGGATCGCGGACTTCTACGTCACCTTCGCGCGAACCGGCGAAGGTGAGGGCGCGCGCGGACTCTCGGCCTTTATCGTGCCCGCCAGTTCAGTCGAAGTCGTCGAGCGGATAGACGTGATTGCACCACACCCGCTCGCCCGCCTCAAGTACGACAATGTCCGCATTCCGGCCGATGCAATCATCGGCGAGCCGGGCGAGGGCTTTCGAATCGCCATGGAGACTTTGAACCTATTTCGGGTCACGGTCGGCGCTGCCGCACTCGGGTTCGCGCGGCGAGCACTCGACGAAGCGCTCGGCTGGGCCACGAAGCGCCGTCTCGGCAACGCGACCCTCGCGGACAATGCGGTGACCCAGGAGAAGCTCGCCGACATGGCGCTCGCCGTCGATGCCTCGGCGCTGCTCATTTACCGCGCCGCCTGGCAGCAGGACGTCGGCGGCACCGACAACCGCCGGGCAGCGGCAATGGCCAAGTTGAACGCGACCGAGTCCGCGCAAAAGGTGATCGATTCGGCGGTGCAGATGCACGGCGGCGCGGGCGTCACCAGGGGCGTGAAGGTCGAGGAACTGTACCGCGACGTTCGCGCGCTCCGGATCTACGAGGGCGCGAGCGAGGTGCAGCGGCAGATCATCGCGAAGGATTTGCTGAAGGGGGCGACGGCATGAAAATTCTCCAGCCGGCGGGATGGCCGCGGCCGAAGGGTTATTCGAACGGGATCAGCACGAAAGGGCGGATGATTTTCACCGCCGGTGTCGTCGGCTGGGACGAGAAGGAGAGTTTCCCCGACTATCGGCTCGACGGCCAGTTCGCGCAGGCGCTCCGCAACACGCTGGCGATCCTTGCCGAGGACGGCGCCGGGCCGGAGCACATCGTCCGCATGACCTGCTACATCGCCGACCGCGGCGAATATCTCAGCCAGCGCGACGAGATCGGCGCTTACTGGCGCGAGATCATGGGCGCAGTCTATCCAGCGATGGCGCTTGTAGTGGTGAAAGAGCTGGTCGAAGGCGCGGCCAAGATCGAGATCGAGACGACGGCGGTGGTGCCGGAATGAGCTCCAGCTCCCTCGTCATCCCCGCGAAAGCGGGGACCCAGCGAGACAAGAAAAACTGGGTTCCCGCTTTCGCGGGAATGACGAAGTAAGCAATGTACGACTCCTTCGTTCGTGACCGCCTGCCACCGCCGGAGCTGCTTCCGGAATTCCGTTTCGACCTGCCCGAGGTGCAATATCCGGAAGCGCTGAACGCCGCGGCGGAGCTTTTGAAGGGCGGCGATCCGCAAGCGCTCGCGATGATCAACGAGCATGGCCAGTGGACCTACGCGGAGCTCGACGATTTCAGCGG
>Ga0207657_10000661_pt1 | contig 36699 bp, 31 predicted proteins | sample KBSC33metaG_FD_184316 | JGI IMG/M metagenome (GOLD analysis project Ga0207657, IMG submission 184316) | Corn rhizosphere microbial communities from Kellogg Biological Station, Michigan, USA - KBS C3-3 metaG (SPAdes) (version 2) | ecosystem: Host-associated > Plants > Roots > Rhizosphere > Soil ...
CGGCGATGGACCTCATCGTGGGGCTCGCGACTCTGTTCGCGGTCGTGTTTTTCGCGGCCTGGCTGCTTTCTCCGCGCCTCCGCACGTGGGTGGAGCGCCCTAAGTATCGCTTTCAGGCAAATGTGAGAAGCTATGATGAGACGCAAGGCGCGCGACCCGCGCCGCAACCGAGGAGCCCCAAATGAAGCCTCCGGCCGAGCCAACCGCATCCCCCCGCGGCATGGGAATGGTCGTAGCGGTTTGTATCGCGGTGGGCGCCGTGTCGGTCGCGGCAACCCTGGCTTTCGGCAGGGTCTCTCTCGCTTCCAAAGGCCCCGGATCATCGCCCTCGGCGATTTCCACTACCGAAGAATACGGACGGCGTCTCATTTCGCAGACTCCTGAATATATCGGCCCGGATGTCGCCGACGCCAAGATGCGCCACATGAATAGCCGGCTGGCCTGCGCTTCCTGCCACATCGGCGCGGGTCTCGAACCCGGCAATCTCAGTCTGGCGACCGCCTTCACCAAGTACCCGCGGATCTCACCGCGCACCGGCGGCAACGAGACCATCGAGGATCGTATCAACGGCTGCATGATGCGCAGCATGAACGGCCGCGCGCTGTCCGAAAAAAGCCCCGAGATGATGGCGATGGTGAGCTACCTGCGCTTTCTGGCGGATCAGGACGCAGCCACCGGAGCGACCCAGCGCAAGGCGCACGAATCGGCCGCCCTCAAGACTCCCAATCGCGCCGCGGATTTGAAAGCCGGCCAGAAGGTTTTCGATAAGCGCTGCGCGGCCTGCCACGGGCCGGACGGATCAGGGCTCGCCGCCGCACCGGACCTGGTTCACGGCTACGTGTTCCCGCCGCTCTGGGGCCCGAACAGTTTTAACGACGGAGCCGGCATGCACCGCGTGCTCACCGCCGCCCGATTTATCAAAGCCCGCATGCCCCTAGGCAACGCGGATTTGAATGACGATGACGCTTTCGACGTCGCGGCCTTCATCAATTCGAAGCCGCGGCCGGAGATGCAGGGCCTCGACCGCGACTATCCCGACCGCACTAAGAAACCGGTCGACACCGGTTATCTGCCTTACGCGGATTCATTCCCGCTTGAACAACATCGCTTCGGCCCGTTTGCGCCGATCGAAGCGTTCTACAAACATTCGACGAAACCGTCCAAGTGAACTCGTGAACTAAGGAGCGAAACAATGATCTGCAAAACGTTTGGAACTCTTCTGGCGGTCGCCACCCTGGCCGGCGCCGCAACGCGCCCGGATATGTTGGTCACCACCGACTGGCTGGCCCAGCACCAGAACGATGCGAAAGTCGTGATCCTGCACGTGGCCGCGAACCGGACGGCCTACGATGCCGGACACATCCCCGGTGCGCGCTTCGTGGGATTACCGCAGTTAGTAGTAAACGGGCCCGGCATTCTGAATGAGCTGCCTCCGGTCGCAGACCTCAAGAAGGTGCTCGAAGCCGCCGGCGTCTCCGACGATTCCAGGATCATTCTCTATGGCGATGCCTCGGTGCTGCCGGCAACCCGCGCGTACTTTACGCTGGATTACCTGGGCCACGGCGATCAGGCGGCGCTGCTCGATGGCGGCCTCGAGAAGTGGCGCGCCGAAGGACGGACGCTCAGCAAGGACGCTGTGACGGCGGCCGCAGGACATTTCACGCCGCATCCGAAACCGGAGCTGGTAGTGCAGATCGATGAAGTGAAGCGGTTGTCTGCCAAGCCGGCATCGTCGCAATCCGCGGTGCTGCTGGATGCCCGGCCTGCCGCTGACTTCAAGGGCGAAAAGGGGGAGCACATTCCGGGAGCCGTGAACCAGTTCTGGATGGAGAATCAAACCACCCATGAGAACCAAACGCTGAAGACTGACGCGGACCTGCTCGCCCTCTACGCAAAGCTCGGCGTCACCCCCGATAAGCCGGTAGTCACGTATTGCCATAGCGGCATGCAGGCGACGCAGGCCTATTTCACGTTGAAGCATCTCGGCTACGACGTGCGGCTCTACGACGGCTCGATGTCGGAGTGGACCGCCAAAGGTGCGCCGGTCGAGAAGTAGCGCGAAATTCGCGCAGGGCGGTGAACAAGAGTAGTCAGAAGTCGCCGCATAGCAGCGCAGTTTATTGCGGGAGCACCGTGGGCGAGCGGATCGAGGCCGTGAGCCCTCGGCGATCCAGAGCAAGATTTCCTCATGACGGATAGCGGCTCCATTACAGACATTTTGAAAGGGACGGCGCTATTTTCCGCACTCAGCGACGCGGAATTGGCGTCCCTCGCGACGCGCACGCTCATTCGCTCGTACGCCTCGTCGGAGTTGATATTCTCGGAGGGCGAAGCCTGCACCGGCTTCTTCATCATCGCCACCGGTCGAGTGCGCATCTTCAAGATTTCCCCTGGCGGGCGCGAACAGGTTCTCGCGCTCGAAGGGCCACGCAGCTCGGTCGCGGAGCTGCCGGTATTCGACGGCGGTCCATATCCTGCCTCCGGTGCGGCCGTAGAACCTTCCGAATTGCTGTTCATCTCGCGCCAAGATTTTCACGCGCTTTGTGTCGAGTATCCACAGATATCGCTCAAGATCCTGCAGGTGGTGGGCGCGCGGCTCCGCAGGCTAGTTGGAATCATCGAGGAACTGTCGTTCACGACCGTGCGCAACCGCCTGATTTCCTGGATATTGCGTGAAGCGAAGAGTCAGGATGAGTTTCGATTTAAGCTTGGCGTGAGCCACCAGGAACTAGCGGCGCAGATTGGCACGGTCCGCGAGCTGGTTTCCCGCAACCTTGCCCGGCTCCAGGCGCAGGGATTCATTGGAATCAACGGGCATGAGCTCACGATCCTCAACCTGGAAGGCCTGGAATCAGAACTTTCTTCCGCCCTCTAGCCGAACTGGTGACTTTAGTCACTGCTTCCTCCACCGCCCCCGCTTATTCTGAGTGCGGAGACAAATTAAATGAAACCGGATCTGAACCAGACTGTGCGAGAGATCGCGATCGAGCATCCTGGCACCGTGCCAGTTTTCGAGTCGCTCGGAATCGACTATTGCTGCGGTGGTAAGCGCGGCTTGCAGGATGCGTGCGAACGCGCCGGCGTTCCCGTCGAACGTGCGCTCGATCTGCTGGCGGCGGTGAAGGAAAATCCTTCGCCGGACACCGCGAACTGGAGCGGAGTCAGTACTCATGAGTTGATCGGCGAGATCGTCGGACGGCATCATAGCTACGCCCGCAGCGAGACTCCGCGCCTGCTGACGATGTTGCAGAAGGTGGTAAGCCGTCATGGCCAAACTCACCCCGAACTGGCGTCGATTCAAACCCTGTTCGGGGCGCTCACGGAAGAGTTGTCCGCGCACATGCTCAAGGAAGAGAACATTCTGTTCCCTTATCTCGATCGAATGGCGTCGGCGGTCACGCAGGGCGCAGCAACTCCGCCGGCGTCCTTCGGTTCGGTTGAGATGCCAATCAGCCGCATGCTTGCCGACCATGAAGACGCCGGCGAATTGCTGGCCCAAATTCGTACGTTGTCTGCGGAATACCAGGCCCCGGATTCCGCCTGTCCGACGTATCGCGCGCTGTATCATGGCTTGGAAGAATTCGAGCGCGACCTGCATCACCACGTCCACCTGGAAAACAACATTCTCTTCCCGCGCGCGCTCCATATGGAGCAGGGGGCCGCAGAACTGGTCCATGAGCGCCCTTAACCAGATTGGCGCCGGCCCGCCCGCTCTCGTCGAGCGCGAAGTAAAGATGCAGCGCATGCTAATCGCGTACATCGTTACGGGTCTTCTGTTCCTGCTGCTGCCCGGTACGTTTCTGGGAGTCTGGAACCTGATCTCGATCAGCAGCCGGCACGCGCTCGATAGTCTCTCGCCCGCTTGGATTCAGGCCCACGGACACGCGCAGATTTTCGGGTGGATCGGGACTTTTATTCTCGGCATCGGGTTTTATTCGCTGACCAAGATGGGTGGTCTGCCGGCGTTCGCGGTCGCGCGCGGCTGGACGTGCTTCGGCCTCTGGACCGCCGGAATCACACTGCGCTGGCTCGAGGGTGTCGTGGGATGGCAGTGGAGGGTCCTGCTGCCGCTATCCGCATTGTTAGAACTGACGGCGTTTCTGCTGTTCTTCCGCACTGTCTCCCGGCACCGGTCTGCCGCCAAAGCTAGTGGAACTGCCACAATATCTCGCAGACCTGAACCGTGGATGCTGATGGTGATGGGCTCGACGCTCGGGTTTCTGGTGACGCTGCTCATGAACTTCGCTGCGACTCTTCAAGTCTCCATAAACAACACCGGGCCCGCACTCGGACACATGCTTGACCAGCGTATGGTGACGCTGGCGACGTGGGGCTTTCTGGTTCCCGCCGTATGGGGATTCAACGCGCGCTGGCTGCCGGTGTTTCTGGGGCTCGACCAACCCCGGCCGCGGTTCCTGTTTCTCGCTCTCGGCCTCGCCTGGGCGGCGATTTTGGCCGAATTCGCCGGTCAGCTCGTCGTGTTCGCGGTTCTGCTTCCATTCGCAGCGCTGTCCGCCGTCGTCGCACTGCGCATTGCAGAGCCCGTGGCCCGGCCCGCCAAGATCATTGGCGTGCATCCGAGCTTTCCATTCTTTGTGCGGCTGGCATATGTGTGGTTGCTGATCGCGGCGGCTTTGACCGTACGCGCCTCCTGGAATGACATGAATGGGGGCATCTGGGGCGCGTCCCGACACGCCCTCACCGTCGGGTTCCTTTCGACCATGGTCTTCGCGATTGGCCAGAGAATACTCCCCGCCTTCTGCGGCGCGCGGGTCTTATATAGCCCTCGCCTGATGTTGGCTTCACTCGCCGCCCTCAACCTTGGCTGCGCGCTGCGCGTAGCTTCTGAAATCCCCGCGTATGAGGCGAACGTGCGAATCGCTTGGGACGTGCTGCCGTGCTCGGCTGTGGTCGAATTGCTTGCGGTCACGCTGTTCGCGGCGAACCTGGCGCTGACCTTGCTCCGGCCTCCTGCGCATTTGCGGTCCGCCGTTGCGGTAACCTGACGATCACCGGACTCATGGCAGGGTGAAACTCGGGTTTAGCACCACATTGTTTGCGAGCTGTTTTGCGGGCGCAGGCGAGCCTGAGCCCGATTTTCGTTTGCCGGTGGCTAGCGCGGCGTCAGACGCGACGTGCGAAGTTTCGGCACCCTCACCATGGAAACGGGTCCTCCGGCTCGCCAATTTTGTCAACTTTTTACGCGATCAAGTTGACCTCCAGGGGTTTCTCAAAATACTGCTCTCATATTCTGCGCATCCCTGCTGCTATCACCAAGCGCGTCCGCCGCAGTACAATGGCGTCACCGGCTTATTGCGTGATCCACGCCATTACAATCCTCTGTTCAGAAGGATTGCAAACCTCGAATTCAGTAACTGAAAGAGGCATATCATGATCGTCACCGCTACCGAGGCTACGAGTATTTCCCCGTGGTGGAGGCACTCGGCCATCCTCGTAATGATCGGTGGCTTCTCGGTTCTATCCTTTGTCACAGTCCTGACCTACACGAATGCTCCGCCCATCCCCGCTCAAGTCACGGATGGAACGGGGGCTCCGGTGTTTACCGGAGCCGACATTATAAAGGGCCAGGAGGTCTTCCTGAAGTACGGCCTCATGGAGCACGGAAGCCTGTGGGGGCACGGCGCTTACCTGGGTCCTGATTACAGCGCGGAATACCTGCACCGGCTCAGCGAAGTAACCCGGGATACGATCGCGACCGAGAAGTATGGCCGTGTCTTCGCGGAACTTTCACCGGATCAGCAGAGCGCCGTATCTGCGCAGACGATGAGGGTGCTTAAGGAAAACCGCTACGAACCAGCTTCGCAAACTCTCCGCTTCTCGCCGGCCGAGGTAGCTGCCTACCGCACGCAGCTTCCCGAGTGGAGCGACTACTTCACCAGGAAAGATGCCGCGCCGGGCTTGCCCGCCAACTATATTCAAGAACCCGCCGACCGTAAAGCTCTGACCGCCTACTTCGCCTGGGCGGCCTGGGCCGCAACGGCAAATCGTCCCGGGAAGGATTACTCGTACACCAACAACTGGCCTTACGAGCCCATCGTGGGCAACCTTCCTTCCACCGAAGCCTATGTTTGGAGCGCACTCAGTCTCATCACGCTCCTGTCAGGGATTGGTCTGATCCTCTTCGTCGTCGGCAAGTTCGACTACTTGGGTTGGAAGGGCGAAGGCGGTAGCGCATATATGATGCACTCTGCCTTATCCAGCCCCAAAATGTCTCCTACTGCTTTGCATCTCACGCCCAGCCAGTGGGCCACCGGATGGTTCTTCGGCATCGTGGCTCTGCTGTTCCTGGCGCAAGCATTTTTAGGAGGCCTGCTCGCCCACTATCGAGTCGAAACAGGAGCTTTTTACGGGTTCGACATGGAACGCTGGTTGCCTTACAACCTGGCGCGCACATGGCATCTCCAGCTCGCTATCTTCTGGATCGCGACGGCTTGGGTGGGCGGCGGCCTGTTTCTCGCATCATGGGTCGGTGGCCGCGAGCCCCGACACCAGCGAGCCGGCGTCTACGCACTTCTTGGGGCGTTAGTGGTGGTGGTGGTGGGCAGTCTGATAGGTGAGTCCTTCGGCATCAACGACAAGCTGGGTCGGTTCTGGTTCTGGTTCGGCCACCAGGGTTCCGAGTACCTGGACCTCGGGCGCTTCTGGCAACTCCTGCTGGCGGTTGGCCTTCTGTTCTGGCTGTTTCTGATGTTTCGAGCACTTCATCCCGCCATCAAGAGAATTGATCAGCGCGAACTGTCCTCGCTTTTTATGTATGCGGCCGTAGCGATTCCTGTGTTTTATCTGCCTGCCCTTTTCTATGGCCCTGATACCAACTTCGCGGTCATCGACAATTGGCGCTTCTGGATCATCCATCTTTGGGTAGAGGGGTTTTTCGAAATCTTCGCGACGGTGCTGGTGGCTATTATGTTTCACCAGATGGGTGTGGTCAGCACCAGGACCGCCACGCATCTGATCTATCTGGACGCCATCCTGTATCTCACCGGCGGGATCATCGGCACAGGCCATCATTGGTACTTCACGGGCCAAGGAACGCTCAACATGGGTTTAGCGTCGTGTTTTTCCGCGCTGGAAGTTGTGCCTCTCACGCTACTGACTCTGGACGCCTGGGATTTCATCAATCTGAGGAAAGGGCAGAGCAGTCAAGATATGGTCTCGGGTCAGAAGTGGTCCATCTACTTCCTCATGGCCGTGGGTGTCTGGAACTTCGTCGGCGCGGGAGTCTTCGGTTTCCTGATCAACCTGCCGATCGTGTCTTACTTCGAAGTGGGTACGACGCTCACCGCCAATCACGCGCACGCCGCGATGTTTGGAGTCTTCGGCATGTTGGCGTTGGCGGTCCTGGTCTTCTGCTTGCGAGCCATGCAATCCGATGCCACCTGGCGGGGCACGGAGAAGTTCATCCGCATTGGCTTCTGGGGTGCGAATGCGGGGCTCGCGCTCATGGTCATTCTGGATCTCTTCCCCGGAGGAGTGATCCAGCTCTGGGATTCCATCGCCAACGGGTATTGGCACGCGCGCCGACTGACCTTCCTCATGGGCGGAACCTTCCACAAACTGGAATGGTTGCGCATGGTGGGCGACATGGTTTTCCTCTTCGCCGGCGCTCTGCCCATCACGCTCGGCGCGTTGCGCAGCGTGTGGAAAAGGGATGTCTATCCGACGGCGTAATGGCTGCGCTCCAAGCTATTTTCGCCCGAACAATCGCGGGAGCGCTCTGGTATAGTGAGGTCGTTATGGGTTGCGGGAGGACGGAATGGACTTTGGCGAGAGGTCTGCTCACTCCGCGATACTGACCATTTCGCGATCCTAAAGTAATTGAAAAACGGCCCGAGCGGGAGTAATTCAGTGGTAGAATGCTGACTTCGCGCCCCCCCGGGTTACATAAATGCTGCCGTGAATTCACGACATCCACCGGAGGCGTCGCGACGCTCCGATCAATGCGCCCAACCCGCTGCCGCCTCTGAGTGCGTCGAGGTTTGAACCATATGTCCTACCAGCAGATCGAGAAGCCGCGGCGAGGTCAACCACTCGGGCCTGCTCCAACATCAGCGGCGAATAACGGATGGATGCTGACGGATGCGCTGCGAACGACCAACATCCGCGCGGTAAGTGGCTCTTTTGTTTAAACACAATGCACTAACAGAGTGCGGCTTCATCACAGTATAGTGTGCCTCTGGCTTTTGCTGGCTTCGGCATCGTGGGCGCAAACCTCACTTGTAAGTGGCGCACTTGACGGTTCAGTCAGCGACTCCAGCGGTGGACCGCTACATCGCGCTGATAGAAGACGACAAATTGCTGGAGCGCCACTACCGCCTCTTGATCGAGCCGGTTTCACCTTCAAGCCCGACGACCTCAATCGCATCAAGAAGACTCCAAAAGAGCCCGCTCATGAAGCTGCCTCTGAAGGGGTGATCTTCGGGTTTGCAGAACTTTCCAGCGGATCATAACGTACCCGCAACGAATATGGCGACCCAAGCGCCGACCCGCGCCGCCAGACGACGGGATCGATGAGTTCAGCCCTATTCAGCTTCTCTGCGAACGCACGTGTCGCCAAAATCGCCGCCATGCGGACCAGTAGCGCTCCTACACAGGAATGCTGACCTCCGCCAAGGGCGAGGTGGCCGGCATTTCGGCGCGCGACGTCGAGGGAGTTTGGATCGGTGAAGTGATCGGGATCGCGATTCGCTAAGGCCACTTTCAGAATCACGCGTTCACCTTGGGTAATTGTGACACCCGCAAGCTCAACGGTTTGCTCCGCTTCACGCACAAGTGTATGAACGGGGCCACTATAACGAAACAATTCCTCGATGGCTCTTGGCATCAGATACGGTTCGGCACGGAGACGCTCGAGCTGAGAAGGATTCTCCAACAAGGCGAGCCACGCATTTGCCAGAAAATCGGGAAGGGTTTGTGAAAGGCCCAGGAACAGCGATTGTGCTTCGGGTACGCGTACGCTGCGCAGCAATCGTTTCAAGCGCGCGCCCGCAATCCTGCGCTGGACTGCTAGCAGCAATCTATTGAGTGATGGACGTGGCCGGCGGGGCGCCAGTAAGTCGGCATTGCCGCCGGAGAGGTACGGTTGAAGAGCGGCCAACTGTCGGCCAGCCGCTGCGTCAAGACTGAGCACGATCGTCGTGACGGCGAGGGACCAGGGCCGAAGTACTTCGCTCACTAGGTCAACGGGGCGCCCCGGCGGCAGTTCCGCGATGATGCGATAAGCAAGAGGCTCGATCTGTTCCTGCCACTCTGGAATCTTAGACTGGGAAAGGGCACACAACTCGTCTTTGCGCACGTGAGCCGGTGCTCTTTGGGGACCCGCCTGGCGGAGCCCCGGTTCACGCAAGGCGGCTAGCACGTCCCCATAGCGGCTCAGCACCCACGCGTTCTGCGCCGGATCGAAAAACGGCGCTGCCGGCGGTGGCGAGGATACGGAGGCCGCGCCTTCTGCGAATCGCCGTGGCTGGGTCAGTGTCGAGTCCATAGGTCACCTCAAAAGGAAAACGATACACTCGTGTATCCCGTGTGCTCAGCTTGTGCCGCAAATACCATCGAACGCACAAAACGATAATTTTTTGATCGAACTACCGAACCTTGAACAAAGCCTCTGCTTTTCCAGTGCATGCCATGGCCGCGATTATCCAACACTCGACAACTTTGCACCAGAGCCGTTGCGGGAGCCTTAGAAGCCACTGTCACCGACTCGGGTGGCGGGCGAATCGCCCGCAGGCGCGTTTATTCACTTGGGCTGCGCCTGTGAGGCAGGACCGTCTTTTGCAAACTGCCGTATGAGTGCAACCAAACTCCAGTTGTCGTTATCCTCTAAGTCCCAGCCAGGCATGCCGGTGAAGCGCACACCATTTTTGATGACGTAAAATATCTCCCCATCCGTCAGTTTCTGTATATGGTCGGCATGAAGGTCCGGCGCTTCTGGTGAAAGCCCAGTGGCTAGGGCCGTTTCTCCAGCACCGTCGTCGGCATGGCAAACGGCACAATGCTCGTCATAATACTTCCTGGCCTCCGCGAGGACCTGGGTATCTGCGGTCAACGGATTGTTTAGCTTCTTCGCTTCCGCGGGAATGGAAAGGCTCATCGCGAAATTAGCGATGGCATATTCGACGTTGCTCGGCTTCTTGCGGGCGCTCAGGCCCTGGGAACTAAGGAAGGCATAGAGGAGAACAAGAGTAGCTAGCAGAATACCAAGACAAATAGCCGCTACGAATCGGAAGATTCTCATAATTTCCAAATATCCCGGACGCCGACAAAGCACCCGCGGAAAGGCAACTTTTCTTAGAACGCATATTTGGTTCCACAGCCGTGCCTCTTCAAAGCGATGCTCTCAGATGATTCCGCTCTTCTATTGAGACAGGGTCCGCCATACTCTTGGAACATCGCTAATCTGCCGTTCTCCGATGAATTTTCCCTTGTCTAATCCATTGACCTGTGGGCGAATCGGCCGTTTCACATGGTGCGGGAAGCTTTCGACGCCTGCAGTTCTTATAGGGCCGTTGAGGTCGTGGCCAGGGGCTGGCGCAGACGCGCTCTCCTGTTAATTCTTACTCAGGAGGACGAAATCATGGTTTGCCGCATCTTGCTGGCTGCAATCTCCACTTGCGTTGCGGGAATCTGCGGCGAAGCCAACGCCATATCGAAAACGGAATATGCGAGTCCCGAAGCTCTGGGTATTTCGTTCATTGCACAATCGACTTCCACTTTGCTCATTCAGCGAGATGGCAGGAATTACGTGGTGGACCTGGTTGCCCGTACGGTTCGCGAGGCTGATCCGCCGCAGGCTGGAGCTAGTCCCGCAAGGACCGGCAGCAATCAGACCCTGGGCGCAACGATTTTCAAGCGCAATTGCGAAAGTTGTCACGGAGCCGACGGCAAGGGTGTGGCCAGCACACACACACCGAATTTTATGGATCCGAAAGTGCAGGCCAGTCTGACGGACGAAAACATTCAGTCGACGATTACGAAGGGAAGACCGGGCACAACTATGCCTGGTTGGTCCGACAAGCTGTCTGAGCAGGATATTAAAATCGTCGCGGCGTATGTCCGTTCGCTTGGATCCCCGGCGGGTCAGCCACCAGGATCGATTCAGCCGCCACCTGCGGAGAAGCCGAAAATTTATCGTCCCGGCGATGACGTACTGATGACCTTGCCAACGGGCCGCAGACTGGATGCTGGCGGACTTTACGTCAACTTCTCGCACCGATTTGCCTTTGACCCGGCTTTCTCGGGCCCTGCGGAGGGAAGCACGCTGGCGGGATTGGATAGCTTCGGCTTGGCGTCTTTCGGTTTTCGCTATGGGTTATCAAAGGACTTTTCGGTTGGCGTCGAACGGTCCCCCACTTTCATTGGGAGACCGATCCAGTTAACGGCTGCGTATAATTTCCTGTCTGAATCCTCCGCGGCGCCCTTGAACGCTGCCGTGCGGTTCACGCTGGAGGGAGAGAATGACTTTGAAAGGAACTTCGCTGAAAGCTTTGAATTGATTGTTTCGCGCAGCTTGGACCACATCGCTCAAATTTACGTCGTCCCCACTTTCTCTTTCAATGCTCGTCCACTTTTTTCACCCTTCTCAATAGCCTCCCAGATTCCCAGCCTTCCCGGGTACAATACCTTTTCCATTGGTTTCGGAGGTGCTGTCGATGTGCGGCCGACTGTCGCATTGATAGCGGAATTCACGCCGACATTTGTTAATGGCACGCCCTTGGGAATCCATCGTCCGGCGTACGCCTTCGGCATCCAAAAGAAGCTTTTGCGTCATGCTTTCACGTTCGGTTTCACAAACGCGCCGGGGGTCACTGCATCGCAGCGGGCTTCGACCAGCGGCGTGCTCATGAATGGCCCAGGGGCCACCAAGCCCAGTGCGCTTTTTATTGGCTTTGATTTGATGCGCCAAGTCCACTAACTCGAATCCAAGTTTTCGGGCGGAAGCACCGAGAACGCACGGATGGTTGCCTTGCTGCCGCGACTGGCGATGTGATTTCCCCCCGGGCCATGACATACCTGACCGCCTGTATCTTCAGGAGCCTCCTTGCCCGAGGCGACGCTCTTGAAGTGCGGATTCCTATAAAGAACTGAGCCAGACGATGGGATGGCAGGTTCTGCAAAGATCGTTACTGACGAAGCGATTGGTCTAAGCATGCACCAGGAACGCGCTGGCGCAGAATATACCCAGAAATAATGTGGAACGAACGGCGATGTACGTTAAGCCCCACTCCAATTCAGAGAGCATACACACTTTTGACAGACCGGATTGGTGGCTACGTCGAGTGAGTCGCGAAAAGCCACTGCCTCCGTGCCGTTAAGAATCTGATCCAGCGTCTTACCGGAGCTCAGATGTCCGATGGGGCGGTGAAAGAAGCAGGGGCGCACGGTTCCGTCGGCTTCGACGACGGCCGAATTCCAGGGGGCGTTACAGGCCGGAGCTACCGCGGGCTTTTCGCCGAGAACTGCACGGAAATGGAGAGCAAGGCGCCTGAGCTTCGCCGGCGACTCGCAGACAAAGTGTCCGCATTCGCCAAGCGAAATCAGTGCTTCAATTTCTGACTCTAGCACGGTAATCTCGGCGGAATCGAGGCCGACCGCCGCCTTTTTGTCCAGGGGCCAGCCCACGGGGCGCGCGAAAGCGGTGGAATCGAGATCTGCCGCAAGAAACGAAACCGAGTTCAGATGCAGCGACTGCGCGGCATCCACGGTATCGCGCAAGCGACGGAAGTTCGAGCGCTGAACAGTGCAGCGTGCGGATATGCGGAAGTTGGGATCGAGATCCAGAAGGGATGCGATCCCCGCAGCAGTAGCCTCGAAGGCGCCCGCAACTCCCCGGATCGAGTTGTGAACCTCCGCGGGGCCATCGAGCGAGATGATCACGTCGTCCACGGCCTTCACGAGAGCCGCGGCATGCCTTCCGAGCAGCAGTCCCGAACTGAGCAGGGTGACTCGGATCTGCCGCTCCCGAAGTAGATCGATGAGACGCCACAGGTCGGAGTGCATCAGTGGTTCGCCGCCCGAGAGGACCACCCAGCGCACTTGTAGACGCTCGATGCTCTCTAACTGCCGCTGGAGATCCTCGACGCCGATTTCCCGGACGTTAGTGGTCTTCCAGATGTCGCACATCGTGCAACGGCAATTACAGCGGCTGTGCGGGTTCAAAATGAGCACCGGCACGGAATCGAGCATCATAGCGATATCCGCCTTCCCGCCAAACGATACTCAGGGCCGAGGACGCGGATGCTATGTTCGTGCAGAGACGGAAGGTTTACGTTGGTGAACCATTTGCCGCGTCCTTCGACGTGGACTGGGTGCCAATCTTCGGCGTCGAGGGTAGAAGTCCGATCCAGCAAACGAGGGGAAACGAGACGGACTTTCCCGCGGACCATCACCATTTCCGGCTGCATTCGTTGCAGGGCTTCCGCGGCGCTCTGCCCCCGATCCTCTACGACAACGAGATCCGCTACGCCGCCCTCCCGTATGGTTCCTTCCCCATCTCTGAGCCGAAGAACCTGAGCGGATCGAGTCGTCACCATTTCGAAAAGATTCTCGGCGCTGAGCGGGTACATTTGTCGCGCAACTTCGAGCTCATCGATAAGGTCAACCTGAGCCGTAAGCGCGGAGTCGGTTCCGAGGACGATATTGATATCGGATTGAAGCGCTCGTGCGCGGAGCGTCTGTCCGAAGGTGGAAACATTCGAACTGGGACACCACACGAGTGAACTCCGCCGCTCCCGAAGCAGATCGAGATCGGGCTGATCCATACCAATGGCATGGACCAACACAGTGCGCCCGCTTAGCACGCCAAGTTTTTCCAAGCGGCCTATCTCTGCGCGGGCATGTTTGTCGATCCCTTCGGCTGCGTGCAGAATGAACGGCCAATCCTCTGGTGTCCTACGGGAGCGCTCCACTAAGTCCGGGCTGAAATCCAGCGAGTGAGCCCAGCCGAAATGTTTCACCACATTCACTGGGAATGACACTTCGAGCACGGTGTCTTCGAGAGGGTTGTGATGCGCCACCGTAGTCACGCCGCTGAGCAGGTTCTTGAGTCCACCCCAAATCATCCGCGTTTGCTTTGACAGTGAAAGGTGCTCCTTCACCGGCGACACGTCGGGCTGATAGATGTCCGCTGCCCAGTTCTTCGCGTTTGTATAAGTTCCACGCCCCAAACTCGGGAACAAGTTGAATTCCAGATGATCGTGGGCGTTGATCAATCCGGGCAACACCAGAAAACCTGTGAGGTCCAAGATAGGTGAGCGTGCACCTGCGCCTCTTGAGTGCCGATCGGTGGAGAATGAGATGCGCCGGCCGCGGACCGTCAGATCGATCTTTTCGGTGGTCGTCGCATCGCGTGCCACCCTGGCGCCGATGAGTTTCATCCGCCCACCCACGCAGAAATGAGGATGGCCGGCACTCGTTGCGCAGCAAGAAACGCGTTCGCTTTTCCAGCCCGTTCAAATATTGCGCGTTCGTACTCGTCAAACGACGCGTCGATTCTTGAAACCAGACGCAGACCCGCGGCTAACGCACAGGCCTCGACCCGCGGCCACAAGTGATCGTAATGTTCAATTTGGTAGCTTCCGCTGCCAGTGCGGAAGGATCGGACCCAACCAGAACGGACAGCGTCAGGGTGCAAGTCGCTGATGTAGATCCGGCGTGCGATACGAGCCATCTCGAGGAAAGCCAAATCAAGGCGATCGATGTACCCCAGCGCCAACGAGCACACGGCTACATCTACGGACTGAGATGGGAAGGGTAGGGAGCACACGTCAGCACACGCCAAGCGGCCTCGCACTCCGCATTTAGTGGCCGCTACCGCCAGCATTTCGGGGCAGAGATCGACACCTATAGCCCGGATGTCGTGCGAGAGTGCGTGCTCCACCCAGCGGCCGGTACCGGTGCCCAGATCCATTAGGCGCTCACCCGGAATAAGATTTAGGTGTTCGCTCAGAATGCGGTGCTCTAGGGCCACTAGCGGATTGGGATCCAAATCGTAAGTCTTGGCCCACAGCGGATAGGCCGCCCCGGCTGACATCGTAGTCACAAGCTCTCCCAACGTGGTTTGCGCAACGATACGAATCGCTGTGCCCACGCAAGTTCCAGTGGAAAATCGTAAAACCCCAATGCGTACCGCCAGCTGCTCAGCGATTTCAGCAACACTCGGCTCCATTGCGGGAGGTGAATATCCTGCACGGTTGGCCAGCGGGAGTTAATCACCAATTCAAAGTTGTCAATGCGGCGCTTCACGCGAGAAGGCAACCAGGGAAGGCGCGGGTCTTGGCGGATTGTGAAGTTAAGCCAACGTTCGCTGGCCCACTCGTCCGGTGTCCGTGGAAACTCGATTTTTCCATCTATCTCGCCGTACATTCCATCGGGGTGAGGGGTCGGGATGTAATGCTGAACAATGATTTCGGCTTCCGGGTTGAGGCGTTTAATCTGCCGGATAAATCGAATCGTGTCGCGCGTATCCTCAGCGGGCGCGGTCGGACTTCCTATTACAAACGAAAACTCGGGCACGATGCCGAATTGACGGATGCGTGCGGCTAATTCGAGCGTCTGCTCGGCCGTGAGGCGCTTGTTCATTTCGGCGAGCACCTTATTCGAACCTGACTCGGCACCGAAAAAAATCATCGTCGCCCCGGCTCTTCGGATGTCCCGCAGCGCCGCATCGGAGTAGCGGAGAAATGTGTCAATCCGGCCTTCGGCCCACCAGCGCAGCTTTAGGGGCGTCAACAGCTCCGCCTGTTTGCACGCATGGCTTTCATTCAGGAAGAAATTATTGTCGTAGAACTGGACGGCGTCGATGCCGTGTTTTCGCTGGAGAATCCCGAGGACCTCCGCTGTCCGCTCAGGCGCTTCGGTTTTCTGCCGTCCGTCGAAAATCGGTACTACGCCGCAGAACTGGCAGCGAAACGGACAGCCGATACTCGCATGATGCACCGCCGTGCGCCGGCCCAAAAAGGTGGGCAGCAGGTAGCGCTCGATGGACGTGAGCCTGTGGTAGGGAAGCCGCGGAAAGTCGTTCGGCGAACGCAGTGGCCGTTCCGAATTGTGAACGTGGAGACCGAAGTCGTCCTTGAAAGAAAGACCTTTGATGCTCGACAACTTCCGGGAGCCGCGTAGCGCGGAAAGCAGATCCAGGATAGTGTCTTCTCCCTGCCCGCGCACGGCAAAATCGACATATGCGGCGTTGAGCGTGGCGTCGGTGTAGAGCGAAGGGAAGTATCCGCCCCACACGATAGGGACCGCGGGATGCTTCTGCCGGAACTCACGGCAGAGCGCGATTGCAGACACCATCTGGGGGCCGGGCATCACGGACACGGCGAGCAGTTCGACTTGGCGATCCGAAGCGATGCGGTCCATGGTTGCGGATGGCTGCGGGTCGAGATTGCCGTCGACAATGACATAGTCCTCGACGCCTTCAAGCACCGCGGCGATCGAGAGAATCGCCAGAGGGAACCGGCGGTTCTTCGGCTTTACGGCTTTCGGATGGAGTAACAGGATCATTGATCTCTGAATCTCCCCACCAGAATCAGGAACCGCGACGGTGGCCGCTTGCCCTGCAGTTTCGCTTTCCACGGACGCAGAGCCCACCGGAAGCCGTACCAGGGCTGGTTGCACTGCCAGTCGATCTTCAACTCGACGGAGAGTTCCTCGAGCATTCGCTGATCCAGATACTCAATGCTCTTTAGCGCGTCCGAGCGAAATCCGTATAAGTTTTCGTAGTGCGCCTGCCGCTCGGCGCGCATCATTTCGCCGTGCTCGCTGCAGCGGTAGACAGGCGAGTCCATGATGACAACCTGTCCCGTGGGGCGAAGGCAACGGCGAACTTCAGTGAGGGTGCGGCCATAATCGGATGAATAGTGGAACGAAGCGTTAAAAATCGCCAGGTCGAAAGCCGCGTCCCGGAAAGGAAGCGAATCGAATTCTGCCGCGGCCGCGGGGAACCGAAAGGGATAGTGTCTCAGCGCCCCCAGTCCATCCAGATCGTCACAGAAAATATCCAACGCGACGACCCTGTGGCGGCGCAGTGCCAAACGGTGTGACATCCATCCATTCCCAGCGCCAAGATCCAGGACGTCAAGCTCACGCCCGGCTTGGCGTTCGGCATCTGTCAGAATGACGCGTTCAAATGTGTGAAAGCTGCGGGCCCGGATGCGCCATTGTTCAGAATTTCTGCCGCTGAGATCGCGATCAGGCAATTCGCGATAGTAGGCGGAATTCGCGAGACCGCGCCCTTCCGCGTGGCGGACAGTCGCGTAGTCTTCCAAAAATTGCTGGCGTGCCGCAGAATCCATAAACTAACTCCGGCGAAATACGAAAAGGCGATGATCGCCAATGGCGCGACCGATTCTCGATGACCCGATGCGTACCTCCAGCGCAGCTAAAGTGTTTTGCAACGGCGAAGGCATTCCCCGCCACGGAGGAATGGAGACACCGATGCCTATATCGGCAAGCAGATCGAAGCCCGGCAACAGGGCATGACGAACCTGTTTAGCCGAGGGATAGAAAACTTGCAGACCTGTAGAAGTCAATGCTTCTCCGCGCCAACGCAGCGCAGCTTTCTTGAACCGCCCGCGAAGAAGGTAACGCGCCGACTCCGAAAGACAGAAACGTCCCATCAGGCAGACGGCCAGATACCCCTCCTTACGGATCAGACGGGCCAGCGTTTCATGCAAGGCCGACAAGTCGCGAATACAGTTGAGAGCGCCGAAGTTAGAAAAAACCAAATCGAAGGCAACCGCGAATATATGGCTGCCTTCGATCGGGAGTACGCGCGCGTTGACCCCTTTGGCGCGCGCGACCCGTACCATCGCGGGAGAGACGTCCAGCGCAAGTACCTGGCCTCCCAGCGCCCCGAAGTGAAGTGCATCTTCTCCGGTCCCGCATCCGAGATCGAGAATGCGATCTCCGCGGCGGATCAAGGGATCGACATGACGCCACACGGCTTCCCGCTGCCATCGACCGGCTGGCGAACTGGTCCAGACTTCGTCATATTGCGCCGCGAGACCGTCGAAGTATGCGGCGGCTTGAGCGGACGAAGAGAGGAGACTTGAGCTCATGCCTCCACCTCATGACTGATGAGCTGAAGGGCATGCCGCGCCGCGTGAATCGTCGTAGCATCGGGTTTCGCCGCCATCTCGCTGCGCAGTAAGTCATCCGCGCGGCGGTAGAATCCGCGCGAATGCCTGCCGGAAACGGCGAATTCCCGATCCGTGCTTTGGGCCCACGGACGGATGCTCACTAGTTGCTGGCTTACTTTCTCGAAATACGGAGTGCCTTTGATGGGATACGAAATCGTAGTGAAGAACACGTCCGGCCGGCACTTCTTGACATGCTCGATGGTCGCTTCGATATCGGAAAGATCCTCGCCCTCATAGCCCCACATCAGGAACATGCCGGTTTGGATGCCGTTCTGTTTAGCTAGCGCGACTGCCTTCTGAACCTGCTCAACTGTGACACCGCGCTCCATGGCGTCGAGAATGCGCTGCGAACCGCTTTCCGAGCCAATCCAGACGCGCATGCAAGCCAGTTCCGCCAGAAGTGCGGCCACTTTTTCGTTCATGCGATCGGCGCGCGTGATGCATTCGAAGGGAATGCGGATGCTCCGGCGCTTCATTTCAGCGGCGTATTCCGCGAGCCAACCATGATGAATCGTAAACACGTCATCGGCGATCCACAGCATTTCTGGGCTATATCGGTCGATCGCCCATGCAATCTCATCCACTACGGCCTTGGGAGAACGGCGCCGGTGTGTGTGTCCATACACCGAATGACTGCACCAATTGCAGCGGTACGGGCAACCCCGCGCCGTGATCACTGAAATCGAGCCCATGCCGTGATGAGTGCGCCAGGTGCTGAGATACGGCTCCATGTCGATGTGTTCGCGGTCGGGCCACGGCTGCGCATCCAGATTGGTGAGAAGCTCGGCAGGTCCGGTTTTGTGGGGAGCGCCGTCGTCGCCAAGAAATATCAATCCCGGAATGGAGGACCACGCCGCGGCGTCAAACCCGGAAGCCATCAAGCGTTCGACGGCCATCTCGCCCTCGCCAGCGACGATCAGATCCGCACCGGCGTTCAGATATTCGCGCGGGTAGTTGGAAGGCTCCGGGCCACCCAACATCACCAGCCACCCGGCGGCGCGCGCGTGTTCGGCGATCGCCAGCACGTTGGCGCGTGTCATCAAGTTGCCGTAGATTCCCAGGACGCCCGCCGGGCCCCGATCCAATAGACGGAACAAATCTTGCCGCGAACCAAAGGTCGAATCGTAAATTTCTGTCTCGAAACCCCGGCCTCGAAGATAGGACGACAAGTACAGGAGTCCCAGCGGAGGGTACGGTTTCATGGTCTGCTGTTCCTTGGGATCCTCCGCAAGGAAGTAGCCGTGCGTGAGAAGAAGACGCATCATACCGCCGCCATTTGCCCGCGCTCGGCGCCACGGAGTTTGTGGACCAATTGCCAGGCCTGATCGGGATCCTTTCCACCACGGACCTCAGCATGCAGGGCTTCTGCGAGGGCGCGGTAGACTTCCGTAGAAAACGCGCCTCGAAACATCATCGAGAGATCTGAGCTGTCGTTCCAATTCATCTTGTCCCCGACCTCTGCCGCTACGATCTGGTGAAACTTCGTACCGGGAAGCGGATAGGAGACTGAGATGCCTACGTCATCCGGCGCGGTTTCCCGCACCATACGGATGGTGGCTTCGATATCGCTCCAGGTTTCGCCCGGATAACCGAACTGAAGAAAGAAGCAGGCTCGGATGCCGTGGGCGCGAAGGTTCTCTCGGGCAGCATAGATCTCGGCGACGCGAACATCTTTGTCCATGGCGTCGAGAACCGACTGCGATCCGGATTCCGCTCCCATCCATACCTCTTCACAGCCTGCGCGGCGCAGCGCTCCCACGGCATCACGCGTCATCAGATCGCACCTCGACTGCATCTTGAATGGGATCTCCGCGTGGAGGGCTGAGACCGCGGCTGCAAATTCGTAAGTCCACTTGGCGGAAAGAGCAAAGATGTCGTCGGCGAACCAGATATGGTCCGGCTGGAACTTTTGTTTTAGCTGGAGCATCTCCGCGGCGACCAGATGGGCGGACCGCGCGTGATAACTGCTGCCGTAGATGGGCTTCGCACACCAGTTGCAACGGTACGGGCAGCCCCGGCTGGACGCCATATTCAACGAAAAATAACGGTGAGCCTCCAGCCAGGCTTGCCGGTAACGGTCGACATCGACCAAGTGCCAGGCGGGAGCTGGTAACGCATCCAGATCGGCTCTCAACCTGCGCGGCGCGGTGTAGTGAACACCACGCTCACATAGAAATGCCAAGCCAGGAATCTCATCGGGCGATTTTCCTTGTGCGAATTCAAGCAAAGTCGTTTCCACTTCGCCGATGATGACCGTGCCGAATCCGGCGCCGAGATATTCGACGGCGTGATCGGAAGCATCGGAGCCGTGCACCGCCACGGGGACTCCCAGATCGGCCGCGGTCTGCGCCATCCAAAACGCAAGCTCTCGATTTCGCCCCAGGCACATCTTAGAGAGGAAATTGAAATCGTCTTCGCAGACCACCACCAACCGCGGGCGATGACGTTCGAGTGCAGTGCGAAAACCCTCCTGGGGACAATCCAGCGTGGGATCGTAAAGCGCGGTCTCAATCCCGTGTAGTTCGAGAACCGCCGCCGCCAGAATCGTCTGCAACGGCGGGTAGGGCTGCATTTTTGAAACCTGCTTCGGGTCCGAATAAAGATGATTGCTGTGAGTCAGCAGAACGTCGGCCATACGATTTCACGCGCTCCTGCTGAGTTCATGACTCAGGGGCTGACCGGTCAGAAGCGATCGACGCACGGTAAGCCACTTTTGCGCCATGGTCAGCCACAACTCCCATGGCAACGCAAAGAAATAATTCTGAAGCCGCCAGTTCAGCGGCCTGCGCAGGAGCGCAAGCAAGAAGCGGAAGACTCCGGATTGTGTATGCCGGCGGGCCTTGGTTAATTGGTTGGCGAGGAGGAAATAAGAAATCCCCCGGCGCAATTCGGCAAAGGGGCGGCCTGCGAGCCAGGGCAGATGATCCGCGCCTAGATCGACATCAGCCCATTCCTCCAGCGAAGTTGGTTCGCGAAGCCCGCGCGCTCGCAACTCCGGCCAGATTGGAATGCCTGGATAAGGTGTAAACAGGTTAGGAGAAAATGTGACGTTGTCGTATGTGGCGGCGATTCTACCCATGATCCGCAGCGTCTCCCGGCGGTGACGTTCCTCTTCGCCGGGATAAGCAAAGATCAAATTAAGAGTGACACGGATGCCCGCACGAGAACACTTGCGAACTGCCTCATAGATATCCTCGATGTGCTGATGCCGCTTATTCATCCGCTCGAGAACTTCGGGAGACGCCGACTCGGTTCCGAATCCGATGTGGCTCACGCCGCTCGCCGCAAGCGTTTCGACTTCTTCGTCCGTCATGCGGCACAACAGATCTGTCGACGCCTGAAACGTCCATTGGAAGCGCACTTCGGAGCGCACAAAGCCCTCGGCGATCGCCACCGCGCGGTGAACATCCACCAGGAAATTCGAATCCACCAGCGCGATTTCCGAAAGATCGTAACGTCGCACCAGTCCTGTGACTTCCTTAACGACGCGGTCGACGTCGTGAGCATTGAAACGCCGGTTGTAGAAGACCATGTCGGTACAGTAATTGCAGGCGTATGGACAACCGATGCTGGTGGCGTAGGGAAGTTTTCGCTCTCCGCTCGATTGTGCGTAGGCGTCGAAGTCGATGAGGTCGTACGCGGGCAAGGGGAGACTAGAAAGTGGAATTGAGGGACGATCGGAATTCATCCGAATCTGCCCGTTTTGCTTGAACCAGCAGCCCTGCACTAGATCCAGCGACTGCCCAGCGTCCATTCGCCGAAGAATTTCGACCAACGTCGTCTCGCCCTGATGCCGCACCACTACATCGACGAAATCTTCCCGCAAGGTTTCGCCGGTCAACAAACTCGGGTGCCATCCGCCATAGATGATGGGGGCATCCGGCCGAATGCTGCGAAATAGCTTACTGGCCTCGACCGCATCGCGAATCATCGGGCCTGTTAACAGAGAAACGCCTAAGCACGCGCAATCATCTGCAAGCCTGGCAATTGTTTTCATATAGTCACGCTCGAGCGCGCCATCGATAATCTGGGGAATATAACCGGCAGCGCGCAAGGAACCGGCAAGGCTGAGCAGACCAAGCGGAGGTCCCAGGAGCTTGCCCGAGTAAGGCGGCAGGAACAGGAGGACTTTGCGGGAACCCGCCGTCAGCATGTGACCGCCTCAGCCTCCAGACGATGTGCGTCAACTTTTGACTTCGGCGGCTCCATCCATTGGTTCACCTTGTCTTTCAGCCACAATTCCAGAGGAAACGAGTAGTAATTGTGATCCAGACGCCAGCGAGCGGGACCACTGATCATTCCGTGCACCACGCGCTGCCCAAGGTTCTTGGTGCGGATGCCGATGGGTACCCGGTTAAATGCCACCCGCAGGTATTCGCGCATGGTCTGAACTTCGCGATGGGCCTGTCCTTTTAGCCACGGAAGAACGGTGTAGCGCGGGAAAAATTCGGCCCAACCTTCCAGAGTTTTCGGGACGTCGATGCCCAGCTCGAAGGCCCGGTTCATGATGGGAGAACCCGGATAGGGCGTAAAGATGTTGGTCCAGAACTCCGCTCCGGGGTAACGGCGGCAGACGTCCATGATGAGCTTGATGGATTCGCGCCGCTCTTTTTCACCTTCTCCGGGATATCCAAAAATCATATTGAAGGACGGACGAATTCCTGCTGCCGTCAATTTTTGGGCCGCTTGATGAATGGTGTCCAGTTTCTGGAATGTCTTCCCCATCAATTCCATTACTTTCGGCGATCCCGTATCCGCCCCTTGGGATACCTGCGAAAGTCCGGCGCGCTTCAGTAGTTTCAGTTCGTCAACGGTAAGGCGGCATACCAGGTTGGTCGACGACTGAATGCTCCAGTCGAATTTGACGCCTGTGCGGACGATGCCCTCCGCAATCAGCACCGCGCGCTCGCGATCGACCAGAAAGTTGTCATCGACAATCCACAAAAGCTTCAAGCCGTAGCGCGAAACCAGATCTGTAGTTTCCGCCGCCACCCGTTCCGCCCCGATCGCATTCCATTTCCGCCCGTAAACGCCGTCGTTGGTACAGTAGCCGCAGTTATAAGGACACGCCAGGCTCGATGTATACATTCCCCAGCGGCGTCCGCATACACGCTCGTAGGCGTCGAAATTTGCGAGTTGATACGCCTTCGGCGGTAGTTCGCTGATGGGTTTAAGCGGACGGCTGGAATTGAAAACCAGTCCGCCATCGGCCTTGTAGCCCACTCCTAGGACGCCTTGGAGCGATTCTCCCGCCGCAATTCGCTCCACCACTTCGAGCAATGCGTCTTCGCCTTGCCCCTTGATCACAACATCCACATAGGGGGCGGCGAGGGTCTGGTCGGGAAGCAGTGAGGGATGCCAGCCGCCGAGAATGACGGGCGTATTCGGATAGAGCCGCTTGGCGTCGCGCGCGATTTGGACGGTTTCCATGATCATCGGGCCGGTGACCAGCGAGACCGCTAAACACAGCGCATCGTTCAGTTCTTCAAGTACGCGCTTGCGGAAATTCGGAGTAATCGTGGAATCGATGATGCAGACCTCATAACCCGCACGCAGCAGCGGCGTCGATACGGCGAGAATCCCCAGAGGCGCAGTGGCCTCCTGACTCGAGAACGCCGGGAAGAAAAAGACAATCTTCTTAGACCGCATGTTTGGTTTCTGAACGGCGCATTCTCAGTGTTCTCGGATGACCGGCTCTTCCATTGAGACAAGGCGGCGGGGCATTTGGAACATCTCTGATTCCTCCTCCTGATCCGGCGTTCTCCGGCGCATTCCTGTTTGTCTAACTCGTTGAACTGCACTTGAAGGGTTGAAACGTGACGCCTGCAATCGAACACTCACTTCCGCTGGATACGACAACCCCAGCTAATTCGCTGCGTGTGATTTATCGAGTTGAGCCCTATGTGGCAGCCCTGGCGCTGGTGGTTGCGGCTCCGGCGTTGGTCGTTGTCGCAGTGGTCATTACGTTACTCGCCCGGCGGACACCTCTGGTCCGCCATCGGCGAGTGGGATGGCGGGGTGCCGATTTGCCTGTGCTCAAGTTCCGGACGATGTGGGAGCCTAACCAGCCGTGGGCAACCCTGTTTGCGATTGAGGATGTATCAAACGCCATCCCCGTTACCAAAAATGGCGAGGACGATCGCATCACCAGCCGTTTCGCCGCGTGGTGCCGGAAACATTCAATTGATGAACTTCCGCAGCTTTACCACGTTGTGCGGGGCGAAATGTCGCTGGTGGGTCCGCGCCCGATTACACGTGGGGAATTGGAGGAGCACTACGGACCATCGGCGGAAATGATCTTGTCGCTGAGGCCCGGCCTCACAGGACTATGGCAGTTGATGGGCCGCAGTCGCCTCACGTATTCGAAACGCAAGCGGCTGGATCTCCGGCTTGTCAGGTGCGCTTCGCCGGATCTATATTTCCGGATACTATTTCGCTCCGTTCCGAGGGTGCTGATGGGTCATGACGCACACTGAATACTCACCGTTATCTCGGGCAGCGGTAGATGTAGCAGAGCGAGTTGTGTGCGCCGACCAAATACTATATTGGCTGGCTTTCAGCGCTGCGGCTTCGATTCTATTTTCTATCGCCGTATCCCAAATCCTGCTTGGCGCCAGCATCTTAGCGCTGTTGGCCTCGCGAAGACGGTTGCGCTTTCCGCCGATAAAGCTTCCGCTCGCTCTCTTTGTCGCTGCCACCGTAATCGCCGTCGTGCTGTCCGGCGATCCGCTGAAGGGCCTACCTCAAATCCGGAAATTCTTCGTGTTTGGCATTGTTTTGGTTATCTTTAACACTTTCCGGAGTGTCTCGCAAATTCGAAATCTTGTGTTGGCATGGGCCGCCATCGCCACAATTTCCGCCGGTCTCGCCCTCACTCAATTCCTCCGTCGCTTGGACGACGCGATTCAACTTCATGCGGTTATATACGACTACGTTCTCGACGGTCGCATCACAGGATTCGCCAGCCACTGGATGACCTACGGGGGCGAGCAGATGATCGTGCTGCTGTCGCTGCTTGCGCTGTTGCTGTTTGCTCCGGGCGGCGCCTGGAAAATATTCGGTTGGGCGTCGGCGGCGATTATATGGACTGCGATTGTGCTCGGGCTGACCCGGAGCATCTTTCTCGTGGCTGTTCCGGCGGGCGCTCTGGTTCTGGGATGGAATTACAAGCGTTGGCTGGTGTATGCGGCGCCGGCAGTAGCGCTGGCGATGTTCCTCGCCGCGCCGCCACACGTACAGGATCGGGTGTTTTCGGTCTTCCGTCCCCACGGCGACGTGGATTCAAATTCCCGTCGGACCATCATGGCGCGCACAGGATTGCGAATGATTGAAGCGCATCCGATCTTTGGAATCGGACCGGAGCAGATTCAGCCGCAGTTCCTCGCCTATCTGCCGGCGGATGTTGCTCAACCGCTTCCCAAGGGCTGGTATGGGCATTTGCATAATGTGTACCTCCAATACGCTGCCGAGCGGGGGCTGCCGGCACTCGCCTGCATGCTGTGGATTATCGGCAAAATGGCCCGCGATTTTCGCGAGTCTTTAAAGATGTCAGATCGATCCGGCCCGCACTTCATCTGGATTGGGGCATTAGCGGTCATCGCCGCGGTTCTAGCTGAAGGCTTCTTCGAATACAACCTGGGGGACAGTGAAGTGCTCACTATGTTCCTCGCGACAATGACTTGCGGATACGTCGCGATCGGTTGCCGGAAATGAAGGTGGCTCTGGTCCATTACTGGCTGCTGGGGTCGCGTGGCGGCGAGAAAGTGCTGGAGGCGATCTGCCGCATTTTCCCCGACGCCGATATCTTCACGCTTTTCTACGATCCGGAGTCGGTGCCCGCACTTATCCGTACGAAAAACGTCAAAGCGTCCTTCTTGAATCCTTTTAAGAAATTCCACCGTTCGCTGTTGCCGTTGATGCCAATGGCCCTCGAACAATTCGATCTGCGGTCTTACGACTTGGTCATCAGCAGCGAGTCGGGGCCGGCCAAGGGGGTGCTCATATCCTCAACGACTCGGCACCTTTGCTACTGCCACACCCCAATGCGTTATCTATGGGAGCTCTATCCGGCGTATCGCACTGAGTTTCACCAAAGTCTGGCGTCACGAGTCCTTCTGGCTCCGATTACAAATTACTTGCGTACCTGGGATTACACGACCGCTGCACGCGTGGATACATTCATGGCGAACAGCCTTAATGTAAAGCGCCGGATCTGGAAAACCTACCGTCGTAAGTCACATGTGGTTTATCCGCCAGTTCCAGTGGAATCTTTTCACCATTCGACTACCAGCGATTACTTCTTAATAGTTTCTGAAATGGTTGCCTACAAGCGCCTCAATTACGCTGTACGGACCTTTGCGCGAAACGGGCGGAGACTCAAGATCGTGGGAGAAGGGCCGGAGTACCCGCGGCTGCGCAAACTGGCGGCGAAAAACATAGAGTTCTGCGGACGGGTGCCGGACCACGAGCTTAGAGAACTTTATGCCAAGTCCACGGCGTTTCTCATGCCCGGAGAAGAAGACTTCGGGATGACCATGGTCGAGTCGCTCGCAAGCGGCAAGCCGGTAATCGCGCTTGGCCGCGGCGGCGCGATGGATATTGTAGGCAACGGTTGTGGCGTGCTCTATGCAGAGCCCACGGAAGCATGTCTGGAGGACGCCTTACGTGCTTTCGAACGAGTGGAACCTTTCATCGATCAGGCGCAACTCAAGATCCGCGCGGCCGCGTTTTCCGAAGCAATGTTTGAACACCATTTTCTTGCTGTTGTGAACCGGAGCCGATCGGGAAAGCTACCGGAAAATGCTCGCGCCGCCCCGCTTGCGAGTTCGGAGGATGGAGTTTCGCAGACGGTTCGGCCATGGATTCCTCACGAAGACCGGCGCGGTTGGCATTTATCCCCGGTGGAAAACGTGGAATAGAGGTGGGTTTACAAAATCTTCACAAGGTGTTTACACTCGTCTGCCTAAAGTACCCATCTAAGAGAATATGGGACTTTATGAAGTCGACCAGCGTTCAGCCTGCTTGCCGCCCGCGGCTGCGCTGCGCGATCCCGTGCACAGTTGGGATGTCCGTGCCGCTGTTTGTGCCGTCGGATCCCGAAACATCGGCGCTCACAGCGATGAGGCTCTAGCCTTTTTGTTGCACAGCGCCGTGGATCAGCAGATCGTCGATGATCTGTTCGACGAATTGTTTCGCCGATATCAACTGCGAGTCACGCGGTGGTGTTATCGGGTAACCAGAGATCCAGAGCATGTTCCAGACCTGGTTCAAGAGGTATTTTTGCGCGCTTTCCGGCGGCTGTGCACATACCGCGGTCACTCCCGGTTTTCGACTTGGCTGTATGTGATTACTCGGAACCATTGTCTAAATGCATTGAAGAAACGTCATACAGAGCCGGTTGAAGACGGAGAAATGATGCCGGATAACCTCCCCGGTGCCAACGGGGAGGAGGTTCATCTGGCAATGGAGCGGGATCAGTCCTTTCGAAACATGTGGCGCCTGATCGAAACCACACTGACGCCGACGGAAGTCCGTGTCATGGCGCTTCATTACGGTCACGGGCTGCCGCTTGCAGTGATTACTCGTCAGATGATGCTCTCGAATCCAAGCGGTGCCAAAGCCCACATCGTGAACGCGCGGAGAAAACTCAAGGCGGTCTTGCGCGCCAGGGAATCCAAAACAGGAGCAGTGTCTTACGGGAATCGTTCAGCAAATCACGCCTGCGCAGCTTCCTGACCCCGCCGCGCCGCCGGCGTCCCGGCGTGGAATACTTTTCGACACAGTAACTGTCAGCGCTTTCACGACACTCGCCAAGTTCATGGGGGCTGCCAAAGCGGTGGTCCTGGCGCGCGCTTTCGGATCGGGCGCCGCGCTCGACAGCTACCTGCTCGCCTTTCTGGTGCCGTCCTTCTTGGTTGACGTTTTTTGCGGGTCGCTGGTTCCCGTGCTGGTTCCCAAGCTGGTGGAGTTGCAGTATTGGGAAGGCCAGGCTAAAGCGATCGACTTTTACGGGTACATCTTGCGGCGGAGTATGTGGCTTTCCTGCGGGACCGCTGCAGCGCTCGCGGCGGGGTCCGCTCTAGTGGCAATGCTCGGCGCGGGAAGCGCGCGCCTGAATCTTCACCAGCTTGGCGTCTTGACTCTACTCATGACGCCGATCCTTCCTCTTGCCGCGGTGGCGAACGTCTGGCGCGCCGTGTTGAACGCCCGCGGCAGCTTTGTAATCCCGGCTTTTACTGTGACGTTGACGCCCACGGTGATCATTTTGTGCATTCTACTCTCCCGAGCCAGTCCTGGCACCTGGCTTCTGGCGGCCGGAACAAGCCTGGCGTCTCTTGCGGAGGTCGTCGTTCTCGGCATGGGGCTTCGCAGCGCCGGGCTTCCGATTCTGCCGCAACAGCCGGAAGGCAATTTTTCCCTCACCGTCGTCCGCAATGAGTACCGCTATCTTGCCGCGGTTACGGCGATGAGCGCCGGTACTGCCGTCATAGGACAGTCGATGGCAGCGGCGCTGGGAGCCGGAAGTGTGTCGATTCTTAATTATGGGACGCGTCTAGCTGGCGTGCTGATGGCAATCGGCCCGGCGGCTCTCGGTGTCACGATTCTTCCGCGATTTTCCTACATGGCCGCTTCGCGTGACTGGGAGAGTCTGAAGCAATCGCTTTGGCGGATTCTTTCAGGATCGCTGCTGCTGGCTGGCACTGCCGCAGCTTTCCTGATCGTGTTTTCAATTCCCATCGTACGGCTCACTCTACAACGGGGCGCGTTCACAGCCGCCGATACCCGCGCAGTGGCATCGGTCCAAGCCTACTCGCTGCTCCAGTTGCCGTTCATTGTCGGAATCACAATTTTGATGCGTGTCCTTTCAGCATTGAAGGCAAATCGTGCGATGCTGCCGTTTTCGGCCGCGGCACTTGTCATGAGTACAGGTCTGAATTACGCTTTGATGGCTCGGTACGGTGTTGCGGGAATTGCCTTGGCCGCTTCATCGGTCCAAGCGCTACTGTTTGTAGCGCTCGCGACTCTCGTGTTCCACCGCGGACCTCACGGCTTTCTAAAGGATTGTGATGTCGACGTCTCTCACCGTCAGTGGAACTAATTCGATGCTCGGGGGCGCACACTGCGATCCACTGCAATCGGCCACTCCTCTGCCTATCCAGGCCGAGTACTTTCCGATGGGGTACCCACTCTCTATCGCGAGCAATTCGGGGCGAGTTCACTTGACGGCAGCCAGAATCTGGTCGCGCTATCCGCGTCTTTCCGACCAACCGGCCGTCCGCCTCAATATCGCAGTCACCGCGGACAGTGGGGCGCTTCTTCCGTCCGCCCCTTTGTTCCGGGGCCGCGACCATTTGTTTACCATTGTGGCCGACCGTTGTAATTTCGCCACGGCCGACCTTCGGACCGGGAGCGGATTTGCCTGTTTCACGGACAATATCTCCAGCGACTACCTGCGCTACCACTTCCTCGAACCCCTCGCATATGTTCTGATCGCCGCGCGCTATCTGACCTTTACCCATTCCGCGTGCATCTCCCTCAGTGGACACGGAGTTCTCCTCTGCGGCGACTCTGGAGCCGGAAAGACGTGCCTCGCCTTTGCATGCGCGCGCAAGGGCTGGACTTTTCTTTCCGGTGACGCAACCGCGATCGTGCGGGGGCGCGACGATTATCGCATCCTCGGAAGACCCTTCGAAATCCGTTTCCGGGAAACGGCACGACGCCTGTTTCCCGAACTTGAAAGATACCCACGGGCGATCCGGCCGAACGGCAAAGACGATATTGAGATCGATCCACGGGATCTACGGTTGCAGTGCGCTCTGGAAGGTACGGCGAGCCAAATCGTTTTTCTGGAACGCTCCCACTACCCGATTCCCGCTGTAGCCGAAACGTTCTCAAGTAACCAAGCGCTACGCCACCTTGAACAGGCAATCTGCTTCGGTGACGAAGCGAGCCGCACTGAGCAGCTGAGGTCCTTGGTGGCGTTCTTGACACTTCCCACGCTTCGCTTGCGCTATTACGATCTGGATTCCGCCGAACGCGTCTTGCGATCACTCATTAGCGGGCGGCGGTGAATGTCGTCCCCGCTCCTTACCGTTCTCCGGAGTCTTAGCTTCGGCCAAGATCGCCGGAGTGATCTTCGCAGCATCCCGTCAGCCGAATGGCGAAGGTTGCTGGCTCTCACTGACCGCTCGCAACTCACGCTCCCTTTGGGCATTCGTTGCCGGGATGAGCTTCCAGCGTGGGTTCAGGAACGGCTCGACGGAAATCTACAAAACAATGCCATCCGGCATGACAGCATCCTTTCCGCATACCAGGACGTAGCTCGCGTCCTCGCGTCGAAAGACATTGACTTCATGGTTCTCAAGGGGTTCGCACAATGGCCCAACTATTGTGGCGATTTACGGCATCGCCCACAATACGATCTGGACCTGTATTGTCCCGCGGACGCGATCAAGCCGGCATTAGAAGCGATCCAGCCTCTCGGTTACGAGCCGTTCGGCCGGAAGACAAAAACGGCGAGCGATCATCTCCCGCCGCTGATCAAAATGACCGGATGGCGCCCCAACGGAGACTATTACGATACGAAAATGCCGCTGACTGTCGAACTCCACTTCCGCTTCTGGGACCAGGCAACCGAGCGTTTTGGCGTTGATAGCGCAGACGGTTTTTGGGGGCGGCGTGTGAGGCGCGATATCAAAGGTCTTTCCGTGCCCACGCTTAATCGTTTCGATGGACTTTCGTATACAACATGGCATCTGGTCCGGCATCTGGTCCGCGGCGATGTTCGTGCTTACCACGTTTATGAGTTAGCCCACTTCTTACAGCGCACGGCCGACGACCATATCTTCTGGCGGAATTGGCGGGAACAGAAGTCCTCCACTCTGGTTGAGGCAATCGCATTCCGGTTGGCGGCCGACTGGTTCGAGTGCCCCGCACATCCTGTCGTTCAGGAGTTATGCCAATCGCTACCGGCGTCCGTCAGGCGCTGGTTTGATCTATTCGCATTCTCTCCGTTGAGAACCTTAGAGCGCCCCAATAAGGACGAGTTGTTCCTGCACTGGTGCTTAGTCGACGGATGGCGCGAACGCCTGCAATTGAGCAAGTCGCGGCTCTTTCCGGTTCGTTTTAACCCCGTGATCGTGGATGCGCATGTAGCAGCACCGGATTGGCGGCTTCGACTCAAGCGGCGATTGTTCGGAACCTGGTTTATGATGCTGAGGGCCTTCCATCATGTGCGGACGCTCGGGCCGGTGATGTGGAATGGTGTCCGCTGGCGAAGGGCTCTCGCAAAGTAGCCGTTTCAGAAATCCTTGCGCACACTTCGGAGCGGAAACGCTCGACCTTGAAACGCGCCTCCCATTCCCGCCGTCCGTTCGACGCGAGCCGGCTTCTCAGCTCCGGATTTGCGGCCAGTGCGCGGAGCGAATCGCTGAGTTCGCTGGCTGAGGGAGACGTCGTGAGCAACCCGCTGTAGCCATGGCGAATCAGTTCGGGAATTCCTCCCGATGGATACGCTACTACACACGTTCCCGCGGATAACGCTTCCAGGATGACCCTTGGGCTCGCGTCATGACTGGCTGAAGGCACAACCAGAATGTCGAGATCGTGGAGTACTTGCGAAACATTGTGTGTCCACCCCTGGAATTCCACGCCGGCTGCCGCGCCCGCTGTACGAACGGTCTGCTCATAGGCGGCATCGGAAAACAAGGCAGCGCCGGTTATGCAAAACTGCATGTTCTTCCGATCTGCCATCGCAACGGCTGCGCGTAGAAAATCCAGATGGCCCTTTTCCGGAGCGATACGTCCTAGGATTCCGACTCGAAGCGGACCCGTGCTTAAGTTACGCGGGTGGAAGCCATGATCAGAAACGCCGTTGTAGACCACACGGATCAAGCCGCCACCGAGTAGCCTTTTAAGAGGCTGAGCTGTGAATTCTGAACACGCCAGTACGCGTGCATTTGAACCGTGAAGAACCCAGCCGGTGATGGCTCTAGCATAGTTCTTGTCTATAAGACTATGGGAGTGAAATAGAATCGGTATGCGTAGTCCGGACACCGCCGGCAGGATTCGCGGTCCGTTGACGTAAATAAGATCTGCTGGACGTGTCCGCAAGACGCGACGCACAATACGCGCGCTCTGCACCATGTCAATGCCAAATCGCAAGACGTCGGAAGCGGATTTGCAGCCGTTGTTATAGGGGAGAGCCGGTAAGCGTAGCGCCGCAAAGCCGCGCTCTCTTGCAAAGTCGAGCAGCGGCCCCGCGCCTGGAGCCATCACTTCCGCTTGCCAGCCCAGCCTGCCAACTTCCTCCAGTACGTCCTGCAGGCAGAGTTGCGCACCGCCGAGTTCGCTAAACTGATCGAGAAACAGGATTCTCATGCTGATTCCCGGGTCAGCCGCGCCGCGCTGCCAAGCACCCAGAAATACACCGGGAGCACTCGCCAATAGGTGATGAGATCGCCGGAGAGCATTTGGACAATTTCGCCACACCAGAAGCAGAAGATCCACTCTCCAAAGAACTGCGCTTCGAGCCGGGGCGAGCGGCGAGCGATCCATCCTGTGCGCAGAATCACCACGTTTAGGCCGATGAACGCCGCCAGACCAACCACCCCGGTCTCCACCAGAAGTCCTAGATATGTGTTGTCGGCGATCACCGTGCTACCGATGAAGTTTGAGTAAGGCAAAGTCTTGTAACCGACGCCGAACGCGGCATACCACGGGCCGCGCGCCAGGAAGTCGTATAAAATCTGCCAGTGGCCCAAGCGGCCTGACAGCACCTGATCCGGCGCCTCGCTAAAAAAACTAAAGGATCCCAAGAGCCGTCCCCAGTAGTTGGCGGACAGCTTGGGTGCAGCAAGCTGGATGGCGCCTCCTGCGGCGGCCAACGCGGCCAGCAATACGATAAGGGAGCGCCGAACCCGTCCTGCATGCAGGCAAGCAAGCACGGCCGCCGCCACAACCACATTCACGACGGATGCGCGAGAGTAGGAAAAGAGCAGCGCCGCTGCAAGTATGAATCCCCCGGCCTGCAATGCAGCGCGAGGGAGTGGAGTCTCTTCGCGTCGCCTGAACAAGCACACCATAATCATGACCAGGAAAAAAGCACAGAAGTTCCCGAGGGTACTGGCTTCGTAGAATATTCCCTGGGCGCGCCGGAACACCCCCTCCTCCAGGTACACGAATTGATCGCCATAACCCGCAGGTGCGGGGAATTGGAAGTAGAAATCAATGCACGCGAAGAGCGCACCGGCTACCGCCAGTCCAAAAAGAAACTTAGTGATGCGGAAAGGCTTCCAGCTATCGCGATAGGGTCCGGCATATGCATAAAGAAATACGAAGATACTGATGGTGAATAGCATCACGCGCGCCAGGCTTCCCATGGCGATTCCCCAGCCTGAATAAATCGCCGCGAACGCCAGGGATTCTAAGAGGATGAAAATAAAGATTAACAGCGCCAGTGTGAGCGGATGGCTCCAGGAACGCCATTCCCGTATCCACACCAGGCTGGCCAACCCTCCCAACAACGCGAACAGAGGAGCAACGTGAACTCCGGTATTGCCGAGCGGAAGCGGCAAGGGAGGCAGGAGAAGCAGGCAACAGAAAAATACCACCAACCACCGGGTGGGACGCAGGAGCACCCAGTAAAACAACGCGGCGAACAACAGTGGGACGACCAGCACCAGTTTGCCGGTCGCGCTGGGCACCAGTGCGACGGCCGCCGACCACACTCCGAGCGCGATTGCAAAGAGCGCCGCCGGATCCGGACGGGGGAGTGCGAAGCCTCGCGTCTTCACCGCAGCTTGTCCGAGCGGAGGCTATAGACTGGTTCGGGCGTGGTGTGGCGAGTCCGATTGTAAGCGAACCGAATCGCAAGGTAGGCAACGGATGCCATTAGCGAAACCATAAAGGCGACCGCCAGATTTAACGGCGTATTGGGAAAGCTAGGCCTTTGCGGAATAATTCCAGGATCAAGGACCTTGAGCTGTACTCCGCGCCCTGCGAAAGAGGATTTTACATCATTCAGTTTGGTATTCTCTGTTTCTTCTTCGGCCCGCGCTGCTTTCAATTCAGCATCGAGCGAGTCCCGTCTCTTCCTCAGGTCTTCCAGTACGGGACTCTTGGCGTTCAGTAATTGGAGCAATTGGCGGTCCTGGTTTTCTAGATCCTGAATCTTGGCGCGCGTGGCTACGATTTCAAACTGAGTCCAACCCGTCTGGCGTTCACCGATCTCGCTGGGTTGAGGCGCCTGTTGTTGACCCAGGTAATTCGCCAATTCGGCTCGTGTCCTGGCCAAGTCCTTACCGACTTCCGATCTCAGCTCGCCCGCAACGAGTAACTCTTTTTCGAGCGCTTCGACCGGTGTCGACTTCGTGAATTGATTTGTGGCTTTCTCTGCCGCCTCGCGCCGCGCCTTGGCCGCGTCGTAGATGCGCTGCGGTTCCCTCGAGAGATCTTCATCGGTTTGCTGGTCGAGGGACGCATGTAAAGCGACAGTGCGCTCAGCGATGTATTGCGCAAGTGCCTGGGCGCCCCTAGGATCGTTCACGGTGGCGCTGATATCGAGGATCGTGGTGCTTGAGGGTTTGGAGACTTCGAGAATCCGCCGCTTGAGTGATTCGGTGCTGACTCCCGGATATCTCTGGCGGATATTCAGGTCATTGAGCGCGCGCTCAAAAAGCGTGTCGCTCGACGCCAGGCGCTCATATGTCTTAAGGGATTCCAAATAAACTGTGCTTACGGCGGTAGCCGCGCGGGGATCGTTGCCTCCCGGTGGTTCAATTAGAATGCTGGCCGTCGCCGTATAGCGCGCCGGCAGGAGCAGACTTACTCCGCCGGCGATCGCCAAAGCAGTCACACAGGTAATCGCCACCGTAGCCCGGCTTCGCCAAAGATAGCGCGCGAATTCCAGTCCTTCCGAATCGTTATGCATCTAATCAAGGAAGGCAGACCGCTTTCTCCGCGGAGGCCGCTCCTTATAGTTTTTGACAGCCCGTCGGGGCCTAGAGAACACACTGATCGAATGGACTATATAATTCCGCATACCTGACTGGCGGCGTGCCTCCTGCAGAGTTTCAACTCTCGATCGCACGAAATTTACGGTGCCCCTGCCAGCGGAGGGGTCGGTTTCAGCCCTGCCTGGGAATAGAGTGAAGAAATTCCAAATCTACTCGGGTCAAGGAGGGCAAGAGGTAGGAGTTTCTGCCTCGTACTTAGTATTACTTAACATCCTTTGGATTTAAGTCCCGTCAAATGTATCGGCTCACTTAGGCACTGCAGGTCCTGGCAGAAGGAAATCTTTCACGAACTCAACTCTGGCTCAACATTTTCGCTGAGCTGGATGCAGTGATCGTTATATATCGTCGCTCCTGTTGGGATGCGTCCGTATATCCGCGAAATAGAAAGCGTTCTGAGGGCCGCCTCCACGTGTGATGCAACTGCGTCTCGATGCCCCGGCGTCAGTTTTCATGTCACCTAAAATAGTTCCTGATGGGATTGTCACTTGGAGGATCACTGCGGATTCTTATTGAACCTTGAGGTACTCAGCAGCTACAAAATCGACTTCCATGAGGAGGCCGGGCTCGTCAAGCATTTTTTCGGGTTTTCGAGATTCGCAAAAACCGGCTTCGCCCTGATATTTGATTGATTCGGCCAGGCGGAGGCGCCGGTCCAGGCCGAGCGCAGCGAGTTCATCGACAGAGCCTTGACGGGCGCAGACGGCTGCGCATTGATGAGGTGAAGGGCGAAGCTAGCTCCGTCCATATTTTCCCTTCCGCGTTCTCGCTGACCGCCGCGATGTGCCTCGCTTCCATCCGCATGTATAAAAGCAAGCCCGATTGTCAACTGTTTTGTGTTCCTATTTCAAACACCGCTCGCTAGCACGAGGGCCTGCCATTCCCTCACCCTAGAAAACTACCCGGCATCGCGCCGGGACCAGTCCAGGCCGCGCGCAGCGCGCCGGCAGGTAAGCCTGGATGGGTGGCTGCGATGTCTAGGCTAAGTTTGGAGGGGATGCCCGCCGCCCTGTCGTTTTTGTCGAGGCCGGTCATCTTCCCCATGAAGAACTCCCGGAGACTACGGCGAAACTTGGAGAAGATTTTCTCGGCCATTGAAACATCGCCACATTCGGGGCCTATCCTAGAAACGAAGCTCGTCCTGTCGCAGGCACCCAACGATCTGTGACTTCCAACTGGTCAAGCTGGACGTCGCAGTTTGAGCCTCCTACAATCAATAGCTTGCACAGCTCAAGTCGCAACCTTATTAATTAATACATCGGAGGGATTCATTAATACGTCGGAGGGTGTCGGCAAGCCTAATCCGTGCTAAGTAAGTGGAAGCGGCCGCAAGTTATCCAAAATTAAGTACTTACAGCTAAACGGACGGTTTGGAGGATGCGGGAAATGCTCGTAAATGATTGAAAAGTTGGAGCGGGAGACGGGACTCGAACCCGCGACGTCCAGCTTGGGAAGCTGGCATTCTACCACTGAATTACTCCCGCTCAATTGGCACTTCAAATATAGCAAAATCAATCGATTGCGCG
>Ga0207657_10000665_pt1 | contig 36571 bp, 29 predicted proteins | sample KBSC33metaG_FD_184316 | JGI IMG/M metagenome (GOLD analysis project Ga0207657, IMG submission 184316) | Corn rhizosphere microbial communities from Kellogg Biological Station, Michigan, USA - KBS C3-3 metaG (SPAdes) (version 2) | ecosystem: Host-associated > Plants > Roots > Rhizosphere > Soil ...
AAAAATGGGGAAAGATTCCCCGCGTCCCGCCCGAGATGACAATGCCTGTCATCTCGAACGTAAGTGAGAGATCTTTCTCCAGTCCTACTTTCAAAGGTGCGCGCAATGGACAGGAAGGTTGCTTATCGACACGTCTGAGCTTCTTGACCTTCGTCTTGTTCGCGGTTGAAAGTTTCCTCACAAAGATCGATTTGCAGGCACAAATCAGTGGACAGTTTGAGGAGAGAAAATTAGGCCTCCGCTGCGCCGGTCGCGGTCTGTTCCGCTTTTTTCTCGGCGGCAAATTTTTCGACCTCTTGCATCAGAGCGTCGACGATTTGCGCTTCGGGAACCTTGCGAATGACTTCGCCCTTCTTAAAAATTAAACCGATGCCTTTCCCCCCAGCCACACCGAGGTCGGCCGCCCGCGCCTCGCCTGGCCCATTCACTTCACAGCCCATTACCGCGACATGAATATCCAGATTACTGTAGGGAAGCATTTTTTCTTCCACCGCTTTGGCGAGCGCCACGAGGTTGACATCCGCCCGGCCGCACGATGGGCAGGCAACGAACGTCAGCCCTTCATCTTTAAGCTTGAGGGCCTTCAGAATTTCCCGCCCGACTCGCACTTCTTCTACAGGATCAGCGGCCAGCGACACGCGGATCGTGTCGCCGATACCTTCAGCCAGCAGCGTTCCCAGACCGATCGCGGATTTAATCGTGCCGACACCCGGAGTTCCGGCCTCCGTTACACCAAGATGAAACGGATAATCGACCTGATCGGCAAGCAACCGATAGGCTTCTATCATCATCAGCGGATCGGAAGCCTTAAGCGATATCTTGATTTCTTGGTAGCCGAGATCTTCGAGAATTCGAATGTGGCGAAGCCCACTTTCGACCATTCCCTCGGCCGTGGGGCCGTTGTAGCGCTGCAGCAGGTCCTTTTCCAGCGATCCGGCATTGACGCCGATGCGAATGGGTATCCTGCGCTCGGACGCGGCTTTGACAACCTCTTCGACATACTTACGGGCGCCGATATTCCCTGGATTGAGCCGCAGACCTTCAACGCCTTGCTCAATCGCGATCAGCGCGAGTTTGTAATTAAAATGAATGTCGGCGACCAGTGGAATGCGAATTCTTCTCTTGATCTCACCGAGCTGCTCTGCCGCTTCGCGCACCGGCACTGCGCAGCGGACAATCTCACAACCCGCCGCCTCGAGATCCCAAATTTGTTGCACTGTCGCGCGCACATCGCGAGTGTCGGTCTTGGTCATCGACTGGACGCTGATGGGAGCATCGCCGCCGATTTTCACCTTGCCGAGCTGAATTTGTCTGGTTCTTCGCCGATGAATCACGGTTCTACTATAGAGAACGGATGTCGGGGGGTCAACAAACGGACGGCTGGGCCGGCTTGAGAGTCTTCGCCGCCGTTATTGAGAGGAGTCTTCGTCTTCCGCCGAGATCCGCTCTCCTTCGGTTTTGGTTTGCGCTCGTTCGGGCTGCTTTTGCTGCGACGGCGAAGCCGCCATATCCCTTTTCTTGCGGTCTCCCTCGGGGATGATCAGCAGCCGCCGGTAGGAACCCTGGCCGAGGCTTTTGGTCGACACCCACGGATCGTCTTGCAGTGCGGCGTGGATAATGCGACGGTCGGCCGCGCTCAGCGCCTCGACGGTTACCGTTTTACGCTGGCGTTTAGCTTTTTCACCCAAGCGCAGAGCCATGTCCTCGAGCATTTTGCGCCGTCGCTCGCGGTATTTCTCGATGTCGACAACGATATGCGGTCCCTCGCTGGCGTAATGTTCACCGGCAATGCGGGTCGACAGGTATTGTAACGCTTCCAGCGTCTGACCTTTGCGACCGATCAGAAGTCCGCTGTTATCCGCATGGACCTGCAGTGTGGTCTCGTCGCCTGCGGTCTTTATTTCGATCGTCGCTTGCACACCCATGAGACGTAAGATTTCCCGCAATGCCGTTTCCGCCTTTTGCACCAGAGCAGCCGCTTCGGCGCTAAAAACCGCCGGCTCGCTCGTCACCACTTCCGGCTCTGACGTCTGGCCGAGCGGCGCCGGTGTTCTCAGCTGAGCCCGGACCCGCGCCTTCTGCGCACCAAAGCCCAGGATTCCCTTGCGCCCTTCGGCGATGATATCAACGGTGATTTTATCGCGGCCGACGCCGAGCGATTTGAGCGCGTTTTCGATGGCGTCGTCTATGTTCTCGCCTTCGGTCTCCACGAAATCCATAAATTCTGCCTCTCAACGAACCGATCTCACTTGACACTGCGGTTGATCCAATACTGCTGACCGATTGTAAGAAGATTGTTGACCAGCCAGTAAACCGTCAATCCCGCCGGAAACGACACGAACATGAAAGTGAACATCAAAGGCATCAACATCATCATTTTCCTTTGATTGGGATCTCCCGCCGTAGGTGTCATCCACTGCTGCAAGAACATGCTCGCGCCCATCAGAATGGTCAACACCGGAATCCCGCCGGGCAAGAATGAAGGCCACCAACTCGGGACTGAGAAAGCTAGCGACTGCCAGTCGGGCCGCGAAAGATCTTTGATCCACATAAAGGGTGCGTGCCGAAGTTCAATAGGCGTCCCCAAACAGTTGTAGAGACCATAAAATACTGGGAGCTGCAGCACCATTGGCAAGCATCCGCCAAGCGGATTCACCCCGTTCCGGCGATAGAGCTCCATTATTTCCTTATTCAGTTTTTCCTTGTCTTCGTTGTAGCGCTCCTTCAATCGCTCCATCTGCGGCTGAAGCTTTTGCATCTGCTTCATCGAAACGTAACTTTTGTGCGTCAAAGGCGCCATCAGGACTTTGATCAGCACCGTCAAAATGATGATGTCGAAACCGTAGCTCGCGGTAAACCGGTGAAAAAAATGCAGGATGTACAGCAAAGGAATCGAGATAAACCAGAAAATGCCGAAATCGATCGAGCGCTCGATGCCTTTGCCTACCGCTTTTAAGGTGTCGATTTCCTTTGGGCCGATAAACAGCGTGTAGTGCTGGGTCGCGGCTTGACCACCGATTGAGCCGATCAGAGCCGCACCCATCTGGCGCACCGAGACCTTATGCTGCGCGCCGTTTTCAGGCAGCAAGGCAAACAGGAAATAGGTGTGGCCAAATCCCGCCCAGGAAACATCGCCGGTGAATTCATGTCCCTTGGCCGCTTCCGCCGGTGGTTCTCGCCTGATCTTGTTGTCTACCAGCGCGATAAATCCCTCGAAAGGTGCATCATGATTAGGCGCCGGGTGGTCGCTTTGATCGGCCAATAGAATTTCCGGGCTGGGCGCGGCCCCGTCCGAGCCTTTGACCGAAACTTCCATCTCAATCGGGTATGTGGCGCCGAAAAAGGTAAAAGACTTTGTGACTGCTGCGCCGTTCTTGGTTTGTCCTCGGAAAACCAAGCTTCCCTTGTTATCTCCTGATAACTTCAGATCGTCACTCTGCACTGAATAGATGACCTCGCTGTCGTCCACCGGCGCTGTCGCCTGCCAGCGAACCCCGAGCGGCAGCGGCACACCGGCAACATTGCGGATTATTTCAAAAGGCGGACTGTTCTCATCGACAGAGCTCCGATACTTCTTGAATTTGAAACTCTTCAGTCGAGCACCTGCGGTGGTGAAGACTGCGATGTAATTGTCGGTCTCCACAGAAATTTCTTTGCCTGGAGCGGCAGCCACAGGAGCTTCCGGTGTGGCAGGAGCGACACTCGGAGCGATGGGCGTGGTGTCTTGTCGCGGTTCGGCAGTTTCCGGTTTGTTTTTTTCGATTTCCGGCGCGGAAACCGTCGTCGGCGGCCCGTAAAAATAGGTTACCACCTGTTGGTAAACTACCAGCACGAGTATCGAGAGACCAATGCCGATGAGCGCGCGCTTGTCCATGGAAATGAAAATTACTTTACTGGGTCATAGCCGCCCGGATGCCATGGGTGGCAGCGAGCGATGCGGTTGATTCCGTAAGCGACTCCCTGGATGATTCCGTATCGTTGAACGGCTTGTTGCGTATATACCGAGCAACTGGGGTAAAATCGGCAGGCCCGCGGCAACAATGGCGAGATAATGTTTCGGTATGCGAAAATCAGCCAGCAAAAAACCGTGCGGCTCATCTGATAAAATTCAGCAATTGCCGCTTCCGCTGAGCGGCGAAAATTTTCTCGAGTTCAACGCGCACGCCATGGCCCTCAAGCTCGGCAGCGCCCCTGCGAGCGATGATGAGAATATCGCTTTCCATCGGCAGTTCGGCACGATGACGCCGAAAATACTCCCGGATCGAGCGCTTGATCCGATTTCGCGTCACCGCATTTCCGACTTTACCGCTAACGGTGACTCCTAAGCGATTCTCCTGCTGTCCTTTCGCCCAGACGACGACAACAAAATTTGCCGATTGCAGCTTGACGCCACGGCGGGAGAGATTGACGAACTCAGCTCGTTTTCGCAGGCGTGCCGTTTTTGGGAACCGCTGCGACCTTGTCAGCGACCCCACTCGGACTTACGTCCGCGCCCGTTTTGGCGGCACAGTAACGGTCAACCGTTTGCGTCCTTTGGCTCGGCGCCGTTTGAGGACATTGCGACCGCCGGGTGTTTCCATGCGCGCGAGAAAACCGTGCGTCCGTTTTCTCTTGATGTTACTCGGCTGGTATGTTCGTTTCATAGAGTGAATGCTCCCTTAGGCGCTTAAACGGCCAAATGTTTATATGAACCATACCCACTGAGCGTTGTCAATTTTATCCCGCCTCGGCTTTGAGCGAGCGCAACATGAGATCCCGTACGGCGCTCGCTGGCTCTTTTCCGCCATAGAGCACCTGCGCCATTTGCTCTACGATCGGCATATCCACCTGCAGCCGCTCTGCCAGAAGGCATACGGTGCGGGTATTGCGCACGCCCTCGGCAATCGTCCGCGTTGCAGTGGTTATCTCGTTTAACTGCTTGCCGCGCGCGATCTGCAGGCCGACGGATCGATTGCGGCTCAGATCGCCGGCACAAGTAAGAATCAAATCGCCAAGGCCGGGTAATCCCGCGAGGGTTAATGGGTCGGCTCCCATTCTCACTGCCAATCGAGTCATCTCGGCAAGACCACGGGTGATCAATGCCGCACGCGCGTTCTGCCCCAAGCTCAACCCGTCACTAATTCCCGCGGCAATGGCGATCACGTTTTTTATTACGCCGCCCATTTGGACGCCGATAACATCGGCCGAGGTGTAGACGCGGAAAGATTGCGTGCTGAGCAGTTCTTGAATTGACTTGGCAACCACTAAATCGAAAGCCGCTACGGTGACGGCGGCGGGGAGTTCTCGGGCTACTTCGACCGCAAATGTAGGTCCAGACAGGAATGCGAGATAGGCTTGCGCTCCCGAACCGAATAGATCCAGCAGCAACGCGCCCATGGTTTTGGCCGTCTCCTCTTCGAGTCCTTTAGTACCGCAGAGAATCATCGTGCGGCGATCAATTGTTGTGGCCGCATCGGTAAGAACCTCGCGCACCACGTGCGATGGCAACGCGATCACAATCAGGCGCTTGCCCAAAACCGTTTCGCGAATGGATTGTGTGGCTTTGATCGTCGCAGGAAGCGCGATCGCCGGAAGATAAGCGCGATTTTCTCGGTTTTCGGCTATGTCTCGAAAGCTCTCGTCGCCATGGCACCAAAGAGTAATTTCTTGACCTTTGTCGGCAAGAAGCTTGGCCAATGCGGTCCCCCATGCACCGGCGCCCACCACTCCAATTTCACTGGGCATAATCGATTTGGCCTGCCGCTATTGGCGAAGCAGCTTGCCGCTCCCGAGGATTGTGCGTCTACAGGAAGAATCATTCACCGGCCTCTTCCTCTACGTCCTCTTCTTCCTTTTCGGCCAGACGCGCGAGCGAGACCACTCGTTCTCCTTCGTCAAGATCGATCAAGCGCACGCCTTGCGTATTCCGGCCGATCACGCGAATGTCATTGATGCGCAATCGAATGATCTTACCGGTGTTGGTAATCAGCATAAGCTGATCGTCTGCACCGACGAGTTGCACGCCGATGACGCGGCCGGTCTTCTCCGTCGTTTTCATCGTGATGATGCCTTTGCCGCCGCGCGATTGTAGACGGTACTCGTCCATTTCCGTCCGTTTACCGAAACCGCCTTCCGCCACGGTCAGAATATCGGCGCCAAGGCTCAAAATCTCCATGCTGACGACCTTATCGTTCGGGTCGAGCTTCATGCCGACAACGCCGAAGGTGCCGCGCCCGGTGGGACGGACTTGTTCCTCCTTGAACCGAATCGACTGGCCATCAGAGGTCGACAGAATGAGTTCCTGCTGGCCATCGGTGAGGCGAACGCCGATAACCTCGTCTCCCTGTTCGAGTCCGATGGCTCGAATACCGGACGGCCGCGGATGACCGTAGGCCATGAGTTCGGTTTTTTTAATGAGACCGTTTTTTGTGGCAAAAACAATATAACGCCCCTGCTGAAATTCCCGGACCGGAAGAAACGCCGAAACCCTCTCGCCCGACTCCAAATTAAGCAGATTGACAATCGGCCGGCCTCGGGCAGCCCGGCTCGCCTGCGGCAACTCATGCACCTTGATCCAGTAAACCTTGCCGATCGTGGTAAAAAACAGGATGTAGGCATGCATCGAGGCGATGAACATGTATTCGACGAAATCTTCTTCACGGGTGGTCGTGCCGATCTTCCCTTTGCCGCCCCGCCGCTGCGCCCGATAGAGGGTCACAGGATTGCGTTTGATATAACCCTCGTGTGAAATCGTGACCGCCATGTCTTCGTCGACGATTAGATCTTCGATGGAGATTTCTTCGCTCCGGTCGACAATCTTTGTGCGCCGCTCGTCGCCATAATTCTTCTTGATTTCTTTCAGTTCCTCGACAATGATTTTGTAAATTTCCCTTTCGTCCGCAAGAATCGCCCGTAGCTTCGCGATGAGCTCAACGGTCTCGCGGTGCTCCTCCATGATTTTGTCACGCTCCAACCCGGTCAGCCGCTGCAGGCGAAGGTCGAGAATCGCCTGCGCTTGAATCTCGCTCAAACCGAAGTTGGTCATTAAGCCGTCTTTTGCAACCTTCGGGTCGGCGGCATTGCGAATCAACCCAATCACCGCATCGAGGTTGTCGAGTGCGATCCGATAACCTTCCAAAATGTGCAGCCGTTCTTCGGCCTTGCGTAGATCATACGCAGTGCGCCGAGTCACGACGTCTTTACGATGGTCAATAAACGCTTTGAGAGCTTCTTTGAGATTGAGCAGCCTGGGCTTTCCGTCGACGATGGCGAGCATGTTGACGCCGAATGATTCCTGCAAAGCCGTATGCTTGTAGAGCTGATTGATGACGATTTCCGCTACCGCGTCGCGCTTGAGCTCGATGACGATGCGCATTCCATCGCGGTCTGATTCGTCGCGCAGATCGCCGACGCCGTCGATCTTTTTGTCGTTGACAAGCTCGGCGATTTGCTCGATAAGCCGCTTTTTGTTCACCATGTAGGGAATTTCGCTGATGATAATCTGTTCTTTCCCGGTACGTTTTACGGTCTCGGTAAAAGCCTTGCCGCGCATCTGGATGATGCCCTTGCCTTCGTTATACGCTTGGACGATCGGCTCGAGGCCATGAATGAAGCCGGCGGTGGGAAAATCCGGACCCGGGATATGCTTCATCAGCTCCTTGATCGTCATGTCTGGGTTTTCGATCAGCGCCACAAGGCCGCCGATCACTTCGCTCAAATTGTGCGGCGGAATATTGGTTGCCATCCCCACCGCGATCCCCGCCGAGCCGTTGATCAAAAGATTGGGAATACGCGACGGCAAAACCGCCGGCTCGCGCAATGAATCGTCGTAGTTCGCGATGAAATCCACGGTCTCTTTTTCGATATCGGCGAGCATTTCCTCCGCCAGCGGCGTCATGCGAATTTCCGTGTAACGCATCGCCGCCGGATTGTCGCCATCGATGGAGCCGAAATTTCCCTGGCCGTCGACCAATGGATAGCGCAGGTTAAAATCCTGCGCCATGCGGACGATCGTGTCGTAGATCGCCGAGTCGCCATGGGGGTGATATTTACCCATGATGTCGCCGACCAGACGGGCGGACTTCTTGTACGGCTTGTCGGAGGTATTGCTGGCGTCGTACATAGCGTACAAGACGCGACGGTGTACGGGCTTGAGTCCATCGCGTACATCAGGAAGCGCGCGGCTGATGATGACGCTCATGGCGTAGGCCATGAACGATTCACGCATCTCCTCCTCGATATAGACGGGTACTTTTTGCGGTCTGCTTGTTACTTCCATGAATTGCTCGCCTTTTAGGGCCGGTTAGAAGTTTCTAACGGCTTGAACTGCTGGAACGATTTGAACGGCTATTTAGATGTCGAGATTTTTGACTGTGAGCGCATTATCTTCGATGAACCGGCGGCGGGGCTCGACTTCATCGCCCATCAAAGTCGAGAAAATCTCATCGGCCTCGACGGCATCTTCGATGCGTACTTGCAAGAGCACTCGTGTTTCCGGATTCATCGTCGTTTCCCATAACTGCCCGGGATTCATTTCGCCAAGACCTTTGTAGCGCTGGATCGCAAGGCCCTTCTTGCCGCCTTCCATAAAATAGCTGAGCACTTCGGCGAGCGAGCCCAACTGGGCCTTTTGCTCGCCGTTTTCAATCGCGTAGGGCGGCATGCCGATGCCGCTCAGCTCGGTGAAAAGTTTTTTGACTTCTTTGAACTCCGGACTGGTGAGAAACTCCCGATCGATAACGGTTTGGGATCCGCTACCATTGGCGCGCACCGTAACGATGAGCTTAAAACAATTATGTTCGACATCCTGTTCGAGAAGGCAGGAAAGTGGCGCTTGCTCCGGAGTCACCAGGCTTACGTAGGCTGCGAGTCGAGCTTCGAATTGCTTAAGCGCCTGTTCGTGTTTTAATGTCTCCTCGTTAAAATACGCTTCCAGAAGCACAGCATCGATCACCGTGCGGTTTTTCTTTTTACGCGCAAGCAAGCTCATGAGTTTGTCCCAGCGAATAATTTTCTTCACATAAGCTTGCAGCGGCTGGCCCACAAGTCCGTTGCCGTCCTGGGTTGCGCGTAAGCGAATGTCTTCGGTGCCGAGCTCGATAAGATAATCTTCGAGCATCTGTTCGTCTTTCAAATATTTTTCCTGTTTACCGCGTTTGACTTTGTAGAGCGGTGGCTGGGCGATATAAAGGTACCCCTTCTCCACCAGGTCGGGCATTTGCCGATAAAAGAACGTCAGCAGTAACGTGCGAATATGCGAGCCGTCGACATCGGCATCCGTCATAATAATGATTGAGTGATAACGCAGCTTTGCGGCGTCGTAATCCTCTTTTACTCCGGTGCCGAGAGCGGTAATCATGAGGCGAATTTCTTGCGACGAAAGCATTTTGTCGAAGCGCGCTTTTTCCACGTTGAGGATTTTACCCTTGAGCGGAAGGATCGCTTGATTGCGCCGGTCTCGGCCTTGCTTGGCGGACCCGCCCGCGGAATCGCCCTCCACGAGATAGAGTTCGCTCAACGCGGGGTCCCGCTCCTGACAATCGGCGAGCTTGCCGGGGAGCGAGCCCGAGTCCAAAGCGCCCTTACGCCGTGCTAAGTCTTTCGCCTTGCGCGTAGCTTCGCGAACGCGCGCCGCCTCCACTCCCTTGGCGACGATCTTTTTGGCGTCGCTCGGGTTTTCCGTGAGATAACTGGCAAATTTTTCGTTGACGAGCGCTTCAACGATGCCTTTGACCTCGCTATTGCCGAGTTTCGTTTTTGTTTGTCCCTCGAATTGCGGCTCGGGTACTTTAACGCTGATAACCGCAGTAAGCCCTTCGCGAACATCTTCACCCTGTAGATTTTCCTCGTCCTTTTTTAACAGTCCGCTGCTCATGGCGTAGTTGTTGATCGTGCGTGTTAAAGCAGACCGAAAACCGATCAGGTGAGTGCCGCCTTCGATTGTGTTGATGTTATTGGCAAAGGAAAAGACGCTCTCAATATAGCCGTCGTTCCATTGCATCGCGATCTCGACTTCGACACCATCTTTTTCACCCGCGAAATGAACGACCTTGGGGTGGACTGGCGTCTTGGCACGATTGAGATGCTCGACGAAAGACGACAAGCCGCCTTTGTAGAAAAACTCGTGCTTTTTTTGGCTCCGTTCGTCTTCGATGGTGATCTTGACGCCGCGATTGAGAAACGCCAGCTCGCGCAGCCGCTGGGAAAGAATATCAAAACTAAAATCCGTCGTTTCAAAGATTTGGCTGTCGGGCTTGAAAGTTACCCGCGTCCCGCGTTCTTTGGACTTGCCGACTTCCTTGAGGCTTTCCTCCGGCTCGCCCCTTCGATAACTTTGTTGGTAAACTTTCCCGTCACGCTTGATTTCAATTTCCAGCGTTTCGGACAAGGCGTTAACGACCGATACGCCAACACCATGTAACCCGCCGGACACTTTATAGGATGCTTTATCGAACTTACCGCCGGCGTGCAGCTTGGTTAAAACAACCTCGGCAGCGGAGACTTTTTCCGTCGAATGAATGTCGACCGGAATGCCACGACCGTTATCGACGACCGTGACACTATTATCAATATGAATGGTGACTTCGATGGTGTCGCAATGGCCTGCGAGCGCTTCATCGATGGAATTATCTACGACTTCGTAGACCAAGTGATGCAAACCCCTCTCGGCCGTGTCGCCGATATACATTCCTGGACGTTTTCTAACAGCCTCCAGCCCTTCCAAAACTTTTATGTTGTCGGCGTTGTACGCGGAATTTTGAGGAGTTTTTTCGTCGGCCATTTTCACCCGGAAAAATTGTAAATTTTGCTGAAATGTTGTGGGGTTATGTCAATTTATCAACATCGATCATTCTACCCAAAAGCCGCCCAAAAGTAAAGCCTAATCGATGCCGTAACCTTTTGATTTCTGGGCGATTTTTTTCCGCTTAGAGGTGATCTCTAAAGACCGCCTCGAAGCGTTTGACACCTGGCGGTCAGTAGGGGAAAAGTCCTTCGTGCAAAGATTCGTCTCGGCAGTTAAATACCTGACGATCTGGGGCAGGTTTACCGCCGCTCGGCCATCTTTCGGAGCGATCGGCGCTGCTTCGGTTTACTTCCCCGTCGTTGGTTTTGCGTTGGGGCTTGTTCTAGCGTTTTCCAATTATGCTCTAGCGCCCTATCTTCCCACAGAGATTCTTAGCATTGCGCTCATCATGGTCGTCATCCTCTTGACCGGCGGATCGCATCTCGAAGATCTTTATCTGACGTTTGCGACAACAGATCCTCAAATCGCCTCGGTCGATTATCGAAATAACGGTGCGCTTGGGACGATCGCTGTCGTTATGGTGCTCCTTTTCAAGGCCGCTGCTCTCGACAGCATCGACCAGAAGGTCACCGTTAGCTTAGTGGTAGCGCCGGTTCTAGCACGCTGGACGTTATTGGTTTTTATTTTTGGCTACCAGGATCGCTGTGCGCAAATCGCCAAACCCATTGCTCAACAGCTGAAGCTTTGGCATTTGCTCCTCGCCAGCGCTGGAACTTTGGGTCTTGCGAGTTACTGGCTCGGCCGGAGGGGACTCTGGATTGCGCTGGCGCTCTCAGTGTTGTCTCTACTGATAAGAAATCTTTTCTATCGCCTCCGAGGAATGATCACTTCCCAACAGTTCGGCGCCATAATCGAGCTTGCAGAAACTCTTTCACTGAGCCTACTGGCGTCGATCTAAAATCACGGAACCACTGTTGGATGGAATTTATAAAACCACTATCTCCGGTGATTTCAGTGTTTTTGCTGATCGCCGCGGGATTTGTTTTTGCCCACTGGAAAAAAATCAATCTCGCGTCAGTAACCGAGATCATCGTTTATCTGGGGACGCCCTCTCTCGTGTTTAGCGCGCTCGCAGGAAAAGCGCTCGTTGCCGAAGACATCGTATTGTTGTTCGTCGGCAGCGCGCTCATTTTCGGCGCCGTCGGTATCTTGATTGGTGTTTATTTCCTCGTATTTGGCTTCCATTCACGCGGCTTCGCCCTACCAATCCTGTTCATGAACGCGGGAAATATGGGGATTCCGTTGGCGTTGTTTGCGTTCGGTCCCGCCGGCATGCAGCGTGCGACATTACTGTACGTCCTTACCGCGTTCCTGCAGTACTCGCTTGGCATTTATATCCTGAATGGGCGCGCCAATTGGTTGGAGATTTTTCGCCTCCCATTAATTTATGCATCGATTGCAGGCGTTTGCTTTAATCTGATGCAGATTCATATTCCTGAAGCGCTGGCGCAGCCCATTACCATACTTGGGCAGGCGACCATCCCATGGATGCTGATTAGCCTCGGTTACCGGCTCCACGAAGTCCGTTCACTGCAATGGGGTCATGCATTGGGCGGCGCGCTGCTGCGCATTATCGGCGGTTTTGGCGCAGCCAGTGCCGCGACCCTGGTGATTGGCGCGCACGGCATTAATCGCCAGGTTTTGCTTCTTTATGGCGCCTTGCCTGCCGCCGTGGTGAACTTTATTCTCACCGAGAAATACCGCCAGGATCCAGCATTAGCTGCCTCCGTAGTTATCATCAGTACTTTCTTATCCGTCTTTACCATACCTGTGGTTTTGTGGCTGGTCCTATAAAGAGCTGATGTCTACAAACTACTCTCTGCTGACAAAGAACTCTCTTGACACTAGTCATCTCGCGTTATAGGTTCCGCCTACATTCGATTCACAGCTCTGGGTTCCAAGGGAAGTCCGGTGCGATTCCGGCGCGGTCCCGCCACTGTGAAGGCCACGAAAGCCGCAGACAGCCACTGTCCTGAAGTATAGACGGATGGGAAGGCGCGGCGAGTAGAAATAAGCCTGAGCCAGGAAACCTTACCAGAGTGTTTGACCGGCCTCTCCGGAGAAGAGAGAAAGGTGCGCATTCTTTTCCCGGCATTTTTTGAGGCCGTCGGTGTAACTTATGAGACTGGCCTCATTTTTTTTTCTATCCGTTTCCCTACACGCGCTCGCGTTGACCTCCCCTGTTTCCTTTGCCAAACCGAATCAGCTCGATCTCATTCAAGTCAGCATTTTACCGGCTGAGTACCAGTCGACTGCTGCCGGAGACGGAGCGCAGTCGAGCGGAAGTTCGCATGGTTTAGCCGCGGCAAAATCATCCGTGCGCCAATCTGGGCTTACCGAGAAAAACGTTTCTCGGATCCGCAATATTGAGCCCGCTGCACAACAAACAGCGATGCCTCTTGCGCCTGATAGGCCTAAGATCGAGAGCTCGACGCCGATCTTCGCCTCATCTCAACCCAGCGAAAATCAGAGTCAGGCCTCTATAGAAAATTTTTATGGTGCTGGTGCGATGGGACGCGCTGCCGATGGAGCTGCCGCAGGAGGAAATGGAAGTGGCGGCGGAGGGAACGGATCGCCAGTACCAGGCACCGGCACTGGTGATGGAAATAATGGCAGCGATTATGGTGCAAACTTGACTCAAGCGCGCTATCGAGAAACCCCCAAGCCGAATTATCCTGAAAACGCGCGGCGAAAAGGCCGCGAGGGCACGGTTCTGCTGCGCGTTTTAATTAATGAGGAAGGGCAAGCAAAAACTATAGAAATCAACAAGAGTTCGGGCGATGACTCGTTGGATCGTGCCGCTCGTGAAGCGATCCAACGATGGCGATTCATCCCGGCCCGCTATGGTCAAAAAGCTGTGGAAAGCTGGATTCGTATTCCCGTGGATTTTCGTCTGGCCGATAGCAATGCTCGATAAAATAGGAGGAGGTCAACACTGATTTATTAACCGCAGGCGGATGTAAGGGAAAGAGGTGACCCGCCACCTCTCCGTCCCACCACCATTTTGGATTTTAGATTGCCGGATTTTGGATTACTGAGAAAATCCAAAATCTAAAATTGATGGGGTGCGGAGCGGAGCGGGAAATCCTCTGCTGCCCCGCAACTGTAGGAGCTACGAAAGCCGCAGGAAAGCCACTGCTCAACGGATTTGCGAATCTAGATTTTTTAATTCGGCTTCAGCCCAAAACCTGTCCTGAGCAAAGTCGAAGGATCGAAAATCTAAAATCCGAAATCATCGGGTGGGAAGGCGCGGCGACTAGGCTTGAAGCTCGAGCCAGGAGACCTATCCGACTGCCTCAACATGCCCCTTTCGTGGGTGAAGGAGGTTTTCGATGAAGGTCCGTTTGCTTTTTCTGTGTTCATTCTTGCTCTTGCCGATGGATCTGCGCGGCGCAGAAGTGCCTGAGCCGACGCTTCCACCGGTGTTTGTCACCTCAACGCGCACGGAAACGCCACTGCAACAAGTCACCACTTCGGCATCGGTGGTGACTACCAAGGACATCCAGGACCAACAGGCGGAACTGGTTCTCGAAACCCTACGCCGTGTGCCGGGAGTAGATGTCGTTCAATCGGGGTCCAATGGCACCAATGCGACGATATTCATTCGCGGGTCCGAGTCGGATCATGTTCTGGTGCTAGTCGATGGTGTCGAGGTTAACAGCACGACTCTCGGCGCGTTCAATTTTGCCCACCTAACAACCGACAACATCGAGCGGATTGAAGTTCTCCGAGGCGCCGGTGGAACGCTGTACGGCTCGCAAGCGATCGGTGGGGTGATCAATATCATTACGAAGAAAGGTCAGGGACCACTTGAGGCGGGGTTATCGCTCGAAGGCGGCAACGGTTGGACCAATCGTCAAGCGTTGACTCTAAAAGGTGCGGCGGGAAATCTCGGTTACTCTTTCAGCGGTTCGCACTTGGCGAGTCAGGGTTTTCGCAGCGTCAACGACGATTACCGCAACCTCGCCTCGTCAGGCCGCCTGGATTACCAGGCTACTGAGGACGCAAAGCTTACGGGAATTTTTCAATTCATCAAAACCAATGTGGGGTTGTTCAACAATAATAATTTCGCTTCACAGCCCGACCCCAACGCGCGCGAAGCCGGTACTCAATACCTTGCCAAAGGCGAGTGGCAGCAAAAGATTTTGCCGAATTGGGATTATCGAATCTCCGGCTCAATGTTCAAAGAGCATTTCACGGATACCGACGACGTCGATAGCTGCGTTTTTTTCGATTCTCCCTGCGACTTCTCACGCACGCACGACATCTTTCGTACCCGCATTGACACTGGAGAGTTGCAAACGAACTATCGCTTCAAAGACTGGAGTACGACTACATTCGGGTCTCAATATCAGCGCAGATCAGCGGATACCAGCGGTGGCATCGACAAAGCAATTAGAAACCTGAGCTACTACCTCCAGGAGCAACTACAATTTCTCGATGAGCGTTTGATCACGGTTTCGGGGATTCGCCTGGATGACAACCAGAGTTTCGGCACGGCATGGACGCCTTCTTTCTCTACTGCTTATCTTTTTCGCGAAACGGGAACAAAGATCAAAGCAGGCTATGCAAAAGGCTTCAAGGCCCCCACTTTGAATGACTTGTTTTTTCCGCCAGCCTTCGGCTGCCCCGCTTTTGGCAATCCCAATCTCAAACCGGAGCGAAGCTGGGAATTGAACACCGGCGTCGAGCAAGATCTTCTCACCGAGCGGGTCAAAGTGGGCGTGACCTACTTCCATCGCGAGGTAAAAGACTTGATCGAGGGACAGCCGATTCCGGGCGATCCCCTTGGTTGTTTTCGCGCCCAAAACGTCGGCACCGCTCGTTTTGATGGAGTCGAGTGGGACATGAGCATCAAGCTCCTTACGTCACTAGACTTGAAGGCCAACTATACTTATCTCGACTGGGATACTGCGGATGGCAGGCTTCCGCGCCGCTCGAGAAATCGCGGCAATGTGACCCTCAACTATGTCCATGAGAAGTGGAACGTGAATCTGAGCGCCAATCTGGTTGGCCGACGCGACGATTTTAGAGCCGCGTCACCATTTGGCGATATCACCAAACCGGGTTATGCGATCTTCAATCTCGCGTCCTACTATACTTTGCCCTGGCGCGTGCCGGCGGTCAAAGATTTGACGTTGTTCGGCAGGGTTGAGAATTTGTTTAATCGTAAATACGAGGAGATTGACGGTTTTCGCGCCCGGCCATTGAACTTTTCAATCGGCGTGCGCTCGACGTTCGGCAGCTAAGTCGGCCTCATTTCCGGCGCGCCCGGAAATCCTTCGAGAAAAATGTATGATCGAGGTCACGATGACCATCGACTTTGGACCCGCGGAGCGATCGCCTTTCGAAGTCGTGGTCACCGTGCAAGAGAAGAGTACCGTACTCGATGTATTGTTACAGCGATTGCCAGTCACAACGTATCCCAGATACGGCATGGATCATTTCGTCGAGGCGATCGACGGTGTTAAAACCGATTTCGTTAACGACCGCGGATGGCGCTTCGAGGTCAACGGTCGAGGATCTAACGTGCCCGCCGAGCGGTATCTGGTAAAACATGGCGATTGGATCAAGTGGCAGTACCATGCCGGGTCTTGCCGTTAAACCTGAGTGAACAGAAGTGAATCCAATGAAACACAAGAATGCATTGATGATCCTCGGCACAGCCTCGCATGTCGGCAAGTCGATAATCACGGCCGGTTTGGGGCGCATTTTCGCCGAAGACGGCTATCGCGTCGCGCCGTTCAAGGCGCAAAATATGTCGCTCAATTCGGCCGCAACTTTTGACGGCGGTGAGATCGGTCGTGCTCAGGCGCTGCAAGCCGAAGCTTGTCGCGTCGCGGCATGCGTAGAGATGAATCCTGTTTTGCTGAAGCCGTCGACCGATACCGGCGCCCAAGTCATATTGCTGGGAAAGATTTGGGGACAGGTCAGCGCATCCGACTATCACACGCGCCGCGTCGAGCAATTTTTTCCCGAAGTGCTGAGCGCCTATAAACGCTTGTCTAATTATTACGACCTTGTGCTCCTCGAAGGCGCCGGCTCGCCAGCCGAGATCAACCTGCGTGAACACGACATCGTCAACATGCGTATGGCGCATGCTGCCGATGCCATCTGCCTTCTGGTCGGCGACATCGACCGCGGTGGCGTTTTCGCATCGTTGCTCGGCACCCTGGAGCTCCTGAAACCCGAAGACCGCGCCCGCATCGGCGGCTTCGTCATTAATAAGTTTCGCGGCGATAAGTCCCTGCTATGGCCCGGCGTTAAATTGATCGAAAAGCGTCTTGGCTTGCCTTGCGTCGGCGTGGTGTCGTTCATCCACGATCTCGATCTCGACGAAGAAGATGGCGTCGCGCTGGAAGATCGCGCATCAGCAGCGCACCGCTGGAAGAATCTCGAATCAGGATCAGCGCGGGCGCTCCGCGCCGGCGTTATCGCTCTGCCGCATATGGCGAATTTCACAGACTTCGATCCTTTGGCGCGCGAATCGGGAATATCGCTGGCCTATATACAGGAGCCTGAAGAACTGGCCGACGCCGATCTGCTCATTCTTCCCGGCACGAAGCAAACCCTCGATGACCTGCGGTGGCTCAAACATCACAATTTCGCCCGGGAGATTTCTCGCCTAAGCGAACTGGGCGTGCCGATCATCGGCATCTGCGGCGGTTTTCAGATTCTCGGGATCGCGATCCAAGACCCTTACGGGATTGAGAATGACGGCGTCCCCATCAGTGCAGACGGTCTCGGTCTTCTGTCCATTCGAACTGTATTGGGCAAAGATAAAACGGTGCGCCGCGTTCGCGGCGTTCTGCGCGGCGATTTCTTTCACGCTGCCCGATCTCGGCACGTTTCCTTTGAAGGCTATGAGATTCACGTCGGGGAAACGCTCTACCAAACTGGAGCGAGTCCTCTCGCTGATATTGAGCGGCAGGGAATAACGGAAGCCCTTCCCGACGGCGCCGTGAGTCAATCAGGCCGCGTCTTCGGCACCTATGTGCACGGATTTTTCGACCGCGACGAATTTCGCCATACTTTTATCCAGGCTGCGCGTGCCGTCGCCAATCTTGCCCCTGCAGCGGGTTTCGTAAATAGCAGCGCCGAACGCAATATGCGAATGGATCGCCTGGCATGCCATCTGAGAAAATCGCTAAATATGAATCTCCTCAAAAATTGGATCGTCGGCCCGCGACCACTTAGAAAAGGGATAGCCGCGACATTGGATCGCTAAACGTTGTTTCTATGGATGCGCAGATTTTTTCGAGCTCGGCAACGCTTCTGATCGCCGCCTTTCTGCTGGATCTCGCCATCGGCGATCCGCACTGGTTGCCTCACCCTGTAGTCTTGATGGGCAAAGTCATTTCCTCGGGCGAAAAGCTCTTGCGCAGTGGCAATGCCCGCCGCGACTTTCTCGCCGGCATGGCACTTTCGCTCTTGTTGATCGCACTCTCGGCCGCAGCAGCGTGGACGCTGGTCAGCATTTTTTATTCATTTACTCCCTGGCTTTCATTCATCGCCACGGTCACCTTGGCCTCTACGACCTTGGCAACCCGCGGCTTACTCGACGCCGTAAAACGCATCGAAGGCCCGCTGCTTGCTGGGAACCTCGACGTGGCACGGCAAAAACTCGCGCACATCGTTGGCCGCGAGACCGCCGAGTTGAATCAGGACAAAGTCCTGCGTGCCAGCTTGGAGTCTTTGGCCGAAAGCACCTGCGACGGCATCGTCGCGCCGCTCTTCTATCTTTTCGCCGGCGGCCTGCCGGCAGCGCTGGCCTACAAGGCGATTAACACGCTGGATTCCATGATCGGCTACCGCACCGACAAATATTTCTATTTTGGCAAATTCGCCGCGCGTTTGGATGACGTAGTCAATTATGTTCCGGCGCGTCTAACCGCTTGTTTCATGGTCATCGCAAGCTTGGCTATGCGCCTGAATCCGGCGCGCGCTTTGCGCATCGCGTGGCGCGATCATGCCAATCACTTGAGCCCCAACGCGGGTTATCCCGAGGCCGCACTGGCCGGCCTCTTCGGGGTGCGGCTCGGGGGCCCGAGTATTTATTTCGGGAGGGAAATCTATAAACCGTATCTCGGTGACAACTTGAAGCCGGTCACAATTGAAATGTTGAAGCAAGGACGTGTCTTATGTCTGGTCACGGCGATTCTCTCGCTCGCGACTTTCGCGCTGCTGTCGACCGCGCGCAGTTAGTCGATAGAACCCATGGCGGCGATGTCGAGCGCTGGGCGCAAAACGCGGGCATCCAACCGAGCGAGATTCTCGATTTCAGCGCCAGCATCAATCCGCTCGGCCCGCCGACCACGGCGCGTAAAGCTTTTATCGAAAGCTACGGCGCGATTTCGCGCTATCCCGATCCGTATGGAGATCACCTCAAAAGAGCTTTAGCGCGGCGCCACGGAATGGATCCTGCTGAAATCCTGATCGGCAATGGCTCGACCCAACTCATCTATCTACTTTGCGCGGCGCTGCGGCCGCACACGGCACTGGTCATCGGACCCGCCTTTTCCGAATACCGCAACGCGCTCGCCCTTGCGGGAGCCCGTATCCGCACACTTTTTCTTGCGGCCGACAACGGCTTTCAGTTTTCAATGAAAGATTTCCTGACGGCGTGGGAGGCTGATTGCGATATCGCTTTTCTCACCACGCCGAACAGCGTCACCGGTCAATTGATTCCAAAGACGCAAATAGAAACCATCGCTGATTTCGCTTTCACGAGAAAGTGTCCAGTTGTCGTTGACGAAGCGTTCGTCGATTTTATCGAGGACGAATCCGTCAAGAAAAAAGTGCGGGGCAATCCGAATTTCATCGTCTTGCGCTCGCTCACCAAGTACTATGGCATACCGGGTCTTCGCCTCGGTTATCTGCTCGCCGACGCGCGCAGAGTCGAACAGCTTGCCGCTCATCAGGAGCCTTGGTCGGTCAACGGTCCCGCGTTGAACGTGGCGCTCGCTTGTCTCGAGGACGAAAATTTCTTCGCCAAGACCACTGGCTGGCTCGAAAATGAGCGCAAATTTCTCTACACGCGCCTGGCCGCACTCGAGGGTTTGCATCCTTTGCCGTCGAAAACCAATTTTTTGCTCGTCAAGATCGACAAGCGCGGCACCGATGCGCTCGAGCTCCGCGCTTTTCTGCTGCGAAAGAAGATTCTCATCCGCGTCTGCGATACGTTCGGGCTTGGCAGCGCTTTTTTCCGCGTCACCGTCAAGCGGCGGCGCGAAAACCGCCGGCTGATCGCTGGGCTGGTCGAATGGCTGAGGTCGTAGAGGGCTCATGGCCAAAGAAATTATTTTGATCACCGGCGGCGCACGTTCTGGAAAGAGCCGGTACGCCGAAGAACGCGCCGTAGCCTTGGGCGAGCGCCGGCTTTATATCGCCACCGCGGAGGCGAAAGACGAAGAAATGGCGCGCCGCATCCATGAACACAAGTTCCGGCGCGGCAGCCAGTGGCTGACAGTCGAAGAGCCGGTGGAATTATGCTCGATTTTGCTAGCGCAGCGTGGTCGGATCGACGTAGCCTTGGTCGATTGTGTGACCCTTTGGCTGAGCAATCTTATACTTCATGAAGACGAAAATTCCGTCGAGCACAGAGTGCGCGATCTGCTCGAGATTTTACCGCGTCTCGATTTTCACGCGCTGTTCGTCACTAACGAGGTCGGATCGGCGATCGTTCCGGAAAATGCGCTCGCGCGCCGCTTTCGCGATTTAGCGGGCTCGGTCAATCAGCGCCTTGCCGCTGTCGCCAGCGAAGTTGTTCTCATGGTCACCGGCATTCCGATGATCGTAAAAAAGGCCACGGCATGCTCCTAGAGGAAACCCTTGGTCAAATTCGACCCCTAAGCGCCTCGTGCGATGCTGCCGCGCAGCGCCATCTCGATTCACTGACAAAGCCGCAGGGAAGCTTGGGACGCCTCGAGGAGCTCGCGCGGCGAGTGGCCGTCATTCAGGAGAGAATTCCGCCTCACCTTGGAGCCAAGCTGATATTCGTCTTCGCCGCCGATCATGGTATCACCGAAGAACGGGTCAGCGCATATCCCAAAGAGGTCACCGCGCAAATGACCCGGAACTTTCTCGATGGCGGGGCGGCGATCAACGTTTTGGCGCGCCATTATGACGTCGCGACCGAAGTCGTCGATGTCGGTGTCGATCATGAATTTGTCGCCGCACATGGCTTGCGTGACTGCAAGGTGCGCCGGGGCACGGCAAATTTTGCCCGCGGACCAGCAATGACAAGCGCTGAAGCTTTGCGCTCTGTGGAATGCGGCATTCAGCTCACGCGCGAAGCAGCTGCGACGAACCTTTTTCTGCTCGGCGCCGGCGACATGGGCATCGGCAACACCACTAGCGCGGCCGCCATCATCTGCGCAATGACGGGCACGGCGCCGTCAGATATTGTTGGTCGCGGCACCGGCGTCGATGACGAGACTCTTGCGCGAAAAATTGCCGCCGTCGAGGATGGCCTTCGGATCAACGCTCCCAATCCCAACGATCCTCTGGACGTGCTTGCGAAGGTTGGCGGCTTCGAAATTGGCGCCATAGCCGGCGTCATTCTCGCCGCCGCAACATTTCGTCTGCCCATGGTATTGGATGGTTTTATTTCCGGCGCCGCGGCTCTTCTCGCGCACCGGTTTTCGCCGCATATTCGAGATGTTCTCTTCGCCTCGCATTTATCCGCCGAAAAAGGTCACCGACTTCTGCTTGACGAACTCCATCTCGACCCTCTGCTCGATTTGAGCATGCGTCTGGGCGAAGGCACCGGCGCTTGTCTCGCGATGGGTTTGATCGAAGCCTCAGTGAAACTTTCTCGCGAGATGGCAACCTTTTCGTCTGCCGGCGTAAAAGCGAGACTTTCATGAGCTCCTTTTTTGCAGCATTACAGTTTCTAACCATTATTCCTGGTCCCAAGAACCTTGCTTTCGTGGATTGGGGATGGGCCGCGATTTTCTTTCCCATCATCGGACTACTCTTGGGAACGGTTTTGGTGCTGTTCGATTTTCCCTTGAGATTGCTTGCGAGCCCAGGCCTATGCGCCGCCGTTCTGGTCACCATTCTGGCTTTTCTCACGCGCGCTCTTCATCTGGACGGGCTCAGTGACACATTCGACGGTCTCGGAGCCGGGGGTGATCGCAATCGCATGCTGACCGTCATGGACGATAGCCGTGTCGGCGCTTTCGGTATGATCGCCGTCCTGCTGGTGCTTATTCTCAAGATCGAGGCGATCCAAAGCACGGATACGGATCGCTGGCGCATGCTCCTGGCTGCGCCCATTCTCAGCCGTTGGGCCATGGTCCTGTTGGGATATCGTTCTCTACCGGCAAAACCGGGACTGGGATCGTCTTTCATAGGTCAGCTGGGAAGCAAGCATGTCGCGGTAGCAACCATTATTGCGATCATCTTCATAGCGGCAATGCTACGCGGCGTGGGTATCGCGCTAATTGCTTTGACAGGGCTTTTCACTTGGGCCATCAAAACCTATTTTCATCGCCGTTTGGGCGGCATTACCGGGGACATTTTCGGCGCCGTGAGCGAACTGACCGAAACTTTTGCACTGGTCTTTTTGGCCTTAGGAGCGCGATGATCTGTCGGTCACGGTTTTTTGCCTCACGCTTCTTCCTCGGCACGCTGATTTTTGTTTTTGGATTGGCCTCGTCCGGCAATGCCGCATCGGAAAGCATTCCTCGGCGCATCGTCTCGCTTGCGCCAAGTATCACGGAGACGGTGTTCGCGCTTGGTTTCGGCAATCGCTTGGTCGGTGTCACCAGTCATTGCAATTACCCCGCCGAAGCGAAAAGGCTGCCCAAAATCGGCGATTTCATGAGCCCCAGTCTTGAAGTAATTGCCGCCAAGCAGCCGGATCTGGTGATCGGTGTCACCGGGGCGACGGATCCCGCCAGGGCGCGAGAAATCGAACGGCTCGGTATCAAGATCACGTTGGTTTCGGTCTCGAGCGTGAGCGAGATCTTGAGCTCCTTCAAACACATCGCTGCTTTGCTCGGCGATCCGGACGCTGGAGCAACGCTGGTTGAAAAGATCACGGCGCAGTTCGGCAAAGTGAAAAGGCGCATTGCTCCTGCACCGCGGCGCTCGACGCTTTTGGCAGTGGGACTTCGACCGTTGGTGGCTGTCGGCGGAAAAAACTTTCTCGACGAGCTGATCACTCTTGCCGGCGGTGAAAACATTGCCGGCAATGCGTCTCAGCCCTGGCTCAATCTACCCGATGAATACGTGGTTGCCAAAGCTCCACAGGTGATTATTCAGGCGGGCATGGGCTCCGACGCCAGCCGACCTACGAGACAATGGAGCGATCTCAAATCCATTCCGGCGGTAAAAGAACGGCGCGTGTATACCTACAACTCGGATAAGATACTCCGACCGGGGCCGCGCATCGGCGAAGGCTTGGAAGAAATCGCTCGCTTAATACATCCGGAGTGCTTCAACGTAGGTAAGTCAAGGGGCGCTAGAGGAAGCCGCTGTGAAGGTTCTGGATCGTAAAAAACTGTTTCTCGTCAACAGCATTCTTCTGGCTCTGCTCGTCTTATCCGCCGCGGCGTGCACTTTGCTGGGGCCGGTGCGACTCGATCTGTCACAAGCTCTGACTCATTTGTTTTCCAGCAATCCAGACGCGGAAATACTTTTGCGCGCGCGCCTGCCCCGCGTCCTCTTGGGCGTTGCCATTGGCGGCGGCATGGCCGCCTGTGGTGTTGTCCTGCAGGCTTTGCTCGGCAACCCTCTTGCGTGTCCGCAAATGCTCGGCGTCTCGGGAGGCGCATCTTTGGGCGGCATCCTTGGAATCATTTTCTTTCCAAATTGGCTTCTTCCGATCGCCAGTGGACGCCTCGGTGAAATTTCATGGATTCCCTTGGCCGCCTTTTTCGGCGCGCTCCTCAGCATGATACTGGTCTACCGTTTTTCACTGTTTCATGGCCGTCTCCATCCCTACCATCTTCTCTTGTCGGGCGTGATTTTAAATTCGTTCATCGCCGCGGTGATTATGTTTCTCAACTCCATTGTCGATTTTTATCAGGCCCAGGGCTTGCTCTTCTGGTTAATGGGCAGTTTGTCGACACGTGCTTATCTGACCGTCGGTTTCATTTGGCTTTACATCCTTGTCGGTTTTCTCTGGCTCTGGAGCAAAGGAGTTTCACTGAACCTGATCACACTAGGCGAAGACGCGGCGATGTACCTGGGCGTCGAACCAGGTGCTCTGCAGCGGCAAGTTTTCATTGCCTCATCACTCATGATCGGCGCGATGGTTTCGGTCAGCGGTATGATCGGCTTCGTTGGACTGATGGTGCCGCATGTCATGCGGCTACTCATTGGCAGCGATCACCGGTTATTGCTACCGGCATCATTTCTCGCCGGCGGGATTTTTCTCTGCTGGGCGGATACCTTCGCTCGCATCCTGCTCGCGCCGGCTGAACTACCTGTGGGAATCGTTACGGCGTTTTTTGGCGGTCCCTTCTTTCTCTTTCTCCTTTATCGCGAGGGCAGGCGAAGCCTCGGGCTATGAATGCCATCCACACCCATAATCTCACCTTCGGCTATAAAAATCGTCCCGTCCTGCACGGCGTGTCGCTCTCGGTTGCTGGCGGCGAAATGCTCGCCATCCTCGGGCCCAATGGCTCGGGAAAAACCACCCTCCTCAAAATATTCTCGGGAGTGCTCCGCGGCCAAGGTGAGCTAAAGATCAAGGGCAAAAATATTGAAAGCTATAGTCGACGGGAGCTGAGCCAATTCTTCGCGGTCGTGCAACAGGAAGCGCGCGTCAATTTCCCTTACAGCGCGGCGGAAATCGTCCTCATGGCGCGCGCCAGTTATCACAGCCCCTTGACGCTCGAAAACCGCCACGATCTCGAGGTCGCTCGAACCAGCATGGATCTCACGGACTCCCTCGCCTTCGCCGATCGCTATCTGCACGAGCTGAGCGGCGGCGAGAAGCAGCGCGTCATGATTGCCCGCGCGCTGGCGCAGGAACCGGAGATTCTCTTGTTGGACGAGCCCTCGGCTTTCCTGGATTTAAGGCATCAGATCCAGATGTTCGAGCTTCTAAGCCGTCTCAATCGCGAACGACGCCTCACGATTGTCGCAGCGCTTCACGACCTCAATCTCGCCGCGCTGTTTTTTCCTCGTCTGGTGATGCTCTGTAATGGGCGGATTCACCGTGACGGCGCGCCCGGCGAGGTGCTCACAGAAAAAACTATTCAGGATGTTTACGGGATCCGCGTTCGCATCGAGCACGACAGCGCGACAAAAAAACCGCAGCTGTTTATTAGGCCTTCTGTATCGTGATCGTCACCGGTTCGCTTTTCTATACCCCAGCGCGTCCTGCGCGATGATCATCTTCTGAATATTCGAAGAGCCTTCGACGATTTGGTACGATTTGGCGTCGCGGTAATAGCGCTCGACGGGAAACTCGGTTGAGTAGCCGTACGCGCCGAGAATCTTCATCGCCGCGTCGGCCGCGAAGTTCGCCGCTTCCGCCGCGGCATATTTGCCAATGGAAGTTTCCAGATTGTTGGGCTTCTTTTGATCGGCGAGCCACGCGGCGCGATAGACGAGCAGTCGCGCCGCTTCCTCATGGGCGATCATCTGCGCGATCAGGTCCTGGTTCATCTGAAACTCACCGATCTTCTGTCCGAACTGAACTCTTTGATTGCAATAACTCACTGCCGCTTCCTTGGCGGCACGCGCCACGCCCAACGCGCCCGCCGCGCAATTGAGCCGTGTTTGATTGAGCTGCCACATACAGATTTTGAAACCGTCGCCTTCATTGCCCAACCGATTAAGTGCGGGAACCGGAAAATTCTCGAAGATCAGTTCGCCGATCGGCGAGCTAAGCGCGCCCAAGGTCTCGATCGGCTTGCGGGTCAGACCCGGCTGATCCCAGTCGGCATAAAATGCCGACATGCCGCGGTGCTTCTGCGAACGATCGGTGTACGCATAGACGAGACCGCCCTGGCTCACGGGTGCGTTGGTGATAAAAATCTTGCTGCCGTTGAGCAGATAGCGATCGCCGTCTCTTTTCGCGATCGTCCGCATACCGGCCACGTCCGACCCGGCATCGGCCTCGGTAATTGCGAAGCAACCGATCTTCTCGCCTGAAAGCAACGGTGGAATAAATTTGCGCCGCTGTTCCTCTGTGCCGAACTGCACGATGGTAAGCGCGGGACCGATCTGCATGTTGATGGCAACGCGCATGGCGCTGTGCGCCCGCGCGATCTCTTCAGTGATGAGCACCATCGCGAGAAATCCAAGTCCGTTCCCGCCATAGAGATCGGGAATCATCGTGCCATAGAAGCCGAGCTCGCCCATCTTTTTGACCAGATCGCCGCGAAAGTTCTTTTCCCGATCGTCCTTCGCCGCACTGGGTGCGATCTCTTTTTCGGCGAACTCGCGCGCCACGTCGCGCACTGCAATTAACTCGTCCGATAACTCAAAATCCATACGCGTTCCTCTTTCGATACTCCGCCACGGTTAAACCATCACGGCGCCGCCGTCCACATTTATCGCCTGACCAGTCATTCCACCGAGCTGTTCCGAAGCGATGAGAACCGCAAGCGAGGCGACTTCCACCGGTGCGATCAGGCGGTGCTGTGGCGCGCTCCCGGCAAAAAGATTAACGATTTCGTGCACCGTTTTACCGGTTTTTTTCGCCATAGTCTCGGCGTTCTCTCTCGTGCGCTCGTCATCGACATAGCCGGGGCAGATGGCGTTCACGGTGACCCCCGCTTGCGCAGTTTCAAGTGCGAGCGCACGGGTCAGGCCGAGTAATCCATGCTTCGAAGCCGTATATGCGCTCACGTATGGGTAGCCGACCTTCGCAGTGGTTGATGCGATATTGATGATGCGGCCCCATTGGGATTGAACCATCGCCGGTAAAAATACCTTACAACAATTGTAGGCTCCGGTCAGATTCACTGCTAACGTTTCGTGCCAAAGTTCGTCAGGCATATCGATGAAGCGCATGGCTCGCGCAATACCTGCATTGTTGATCAGAATTTGGACCGATCCCCAGACGGTCATCACTCGCTGAGCGAGCTTTTCCACTTCCTCCTTGCGCTTCACATCGCACGCAAACGGCAGCGTCCGCCCGCCGGAGTCGGCGATCTTTGCCGCTGCGTCAGCTAGAGTGCGCTGATCGCGGGCTGCCATTGCGACCCGGCAACCTTCTAGCGCAAACCTCCGAGCCAATTCTAAGCCCAGGCCGCGGCTTGCACCGGTCACCACCACGATTTTGCCCTGTAAGCTTTCCATACAGTGAGAAACAATAGCAGATTCGGAGGTTTGAAGACCAATCTGTGGCGGCTTGCGGGTGCCTCAGTGGGGCTTGGCCTAGGTCGCTTGCTCTGCAAAAAATTTTTCGATAAAGCACAGCCGTTAATCAGCCCGGAGGTAAGCCGTGAAGCTCACGATCATCCTTGCTTTAAGTCTCGTCTTTTTTGTCGCCCCTCGGACGTCGGCAGAAAACAACATCGGCGAGAAACACTCTTTCACATGGCAGGAGGCGAAGCCGAGCGCCGAGTCGGAGCTTGATCGATTGAGCCAAGCATTCGTTCAACTGGCCGACCATTCTCGACCGGCCATCGTTCAGATCCGCGTTACCACGCAAGATGGAAAGGGTACACCGACGCAGGCTTTCGGTAGTCGCGGCTCCGGTTTTATCATCGACCCCAACGGTTATATCTTGACCGCCCATCATGTGATCGACAAGGCCAAGGCGATTGAAGTGCGATTGCCAGACTCTCGCCGGTTCGCCGCTCAAATGGTTGCGACCGACGCGCAGATCGACATCGCGGTATTGAGAGTACAGGTCGATGCGCCGCTGCCGATTATCTCGATGGGCGACTCGGATACCATTCGTGTCGGCAACCTCGCCGCGGTTTTTGGTTACCCGTTTGGTCGCGAAAGCTCTATGAGCTTGGGAATCATCAGCCGCGCCGGCCGTAGTTATCGCGACTCGGCAAGTTTCGAGTACATCCAAACGGATGCGGGAGCATATCCCGGCGGCAGCGGCGGACCTTTGCTCAACAGCTCTGGCCAGGTGATCGGGATCATTACCATGGCTTCGGAGCGGGGTAACATGGGGTTCGCGACACCGATCAACGTGATCAAACGTATGCTTCCACGCCTGGCAAGCGGCGAAAAACTGGCGTGGGGCTGGCTGGGAGTGCAGATGTCCGACATCTCTCTCGATCATGCGAAGGCGCTCGGGTTGTATCCGATCAAAGGCGTGGTCGTCAGTTCCGTGCTGCCCGGCCAGTCCGCGGCCCGCGGAGGCTTACAAAAACAGGATGTGATTTTGTCGGTCAATGAAAATTATGTTGAAACTCCCCGCGATGTGGCACGCATGATCGGCGGTTTGGAAGCGGGGCGAGTGGTCCATCTGACCATTCTCCGTAACGGGAAACCCTTGCAACTGTCGTTTCCGCTCGGCATTCGGCCCGAATCGACCAAATCCCGAGAAGGCTGACGTCGCGCTAGACCAAGCTTTTTCGCTCCGCCGGTGATCCAAATTTTTTCTGCCGCTCAGTGTACTCTTGCAATTTCTTCAGTACGCGATCGTTCACCGATCCCTCCGGATAGGCACCGTTCTCGTCCTGTTGACCCGCGGGCAACCCGGTCAAGACTTCGATCCCTTCATCGATCGTGCTGACCGCGTAAATATGAAATTTTCCTTGCCGCGCCGCTTCCACGACATCGGGTCTGAGCATTAAATTGCGCAAATTCGCCCGCGGGATCATCACGCCCTGCTTGCCGGTTAGCCCTTTCACCCGGCAGACATCATAATGCCCTTCGATTTTTTGATTCACTCCACCAATCGCCTGAACTTCGCCGTTTTGATTGACCGAGCCAGTCACGGCGACGCCTTGCTGAATCGGCACCTCCGCGAGACTTGATAGGATCGCATAAAGCTCGGTTGATGACGCGCTATCGCCGTCCACACCATCATAGGATTGTTCAAAACACACGGTGCTCGAGACCGATAACGGATTTTGTTGCGCGTACTTGCTGCCCAGATAACCGCCGAGGATCAGCACGCCCTTGTCATGGCTCCTGCCACTGAGTTTCGATTCGCGCTCAATGTTTATGATACCGCCACGGCCCATGAACGTTTTCGCCGTGATGCGCGACGGTTTACCGAAACTAAAATCGCCCATCTGATAAACCGCCAACCCGTTCACCTGACCGACCGCGCTGCCATCCACGTCCACCAGCACTGTGCCTTCGGCGATCAGCTCCTGGAGATGCTTCTCGATCAAATTGAGACGAAATGTTTTTTCTGTGATCGCCCGTTCCACGTGCTTGCCAGTGACCAAATCGGCCTGATCTTTTTCCGCCCAATAATTGGATTCGATCAGCAGATCGACCATGTCACTGAATCGAGTGGAAAGCTTGTTTTGGTCCTCCACCTGGCGGGCACCTTGTTCGATCACTCTCGCTACCGCTTCGCTGTCGAAATGCCGCAATCCCTCACGATTGCAGTAATCACTGATAAAACAGGCAAACGCGGTGAGATTTTCCTGCGTTCGATCAACTTCGAAGTTAAAATCGGCTTTGACTTTGAAGGTCTCGCGAAAATCCGGATCGACGGCCGCTAAACTCCGGTACAGATACGGATCGCCGATCATAATGACTTTGGTGTCGGTAGGGATCGCCTCGGGGCGAAGGCCCTGAGGCGGAACAAATCCGAAAAACGTTCCCGGCTCCTCGATTCTAAGCTCGCGATTTTTGATCACCCGCTGGAGCGCTTCCCAAACGCCCGCATTGGAGAGTACGTCACGGTCATAAAGAACCAGATAACCGCCGTTGGCGCGGCTGATCGAACCCGCCTTGATCATCGTAAAATCCGTCGTATAGCCACCGACGATCGGTTTTTTTTCGATCACACCAAAAACGTTATGATAGGTTGGGTTGGTTTCCACCACGATCGGCGGTCCCTGAGTATCGCTGTTGTCGACAAATACGTTGACTCGATAGGGCAAAAATGGATCGCCCGTCGTTTCACCGAACTGCAGCGCAACCATCGGCATTGCAGCCGGAACGGCATCAGCGCCTTTAAAGCGAGCGCGGTTTTTGAGAATGTGGTCGCGGGCGGAGTCCAGATAGGCCACGACTTTTGGATACTCCCGGTATTTTTCCTTGAGATCGCTGATCGGCGTCCGCACTAAGTAATCCGCGACCCGAGTCTCTGTCTCTTCTAGTCTTTCGGCAATCTCGCGTTCGAGCTTTTTGCCTTCCCGGAGCGTGTCTTCGACCTTCTTTTCGATGTCGCCGCGTTTTTCCTCCAGATTTTTCCTTTCTGTCGCCGATAGCTCGAGATATTCCGAGTCCTGGAGCGGTTTGCCGTTTTTAGCCGGCAGTAAAACGATGCCGGACGGTGTCATACGCAAAATAAAGCTGCTCCGGCTTGCTTCTTCCATAAGAGTTTCCATCATCGACTGCTGTTTTTTCTGCAGCTGCTCGATCATCTCCTGTCGCTGATGCGCATACTCATCGCTCTCAAACGTCTTTTTTGCCTCGCGTTGCAGATCACGTACGAGCTGATCCATGTCCATTTTAAGAAGTTTTCCCCAACCGCGTCGGATTTTGAGCGCTTGCGGTCGGTCCGCATCGTTAAAATTGTAAACATAGCACCAATCCTCGGGTAAGGGTGAATTCGCAATTGATCCGGTGTGCCGGCTGGTTACTTTTTTCAGAAACGCTTTGATGATACTGGTCTTTCCGGTGCCGGTTAGACCGGCGACAAAAATGTTGAAGCCGGGCTTGTTCACTCCCAATCCGAATTCGATAGCGCGAATGGCGCGCTCCTGACCAATAAAATCTTCGAGCGGCGTCATTTCCGCTGTACAGGTGAAAGGTAGAAAGGACAGATCGCAACGCCAGGCTAGTTTTTCCGCCGAAACTTCAAATTGCACCGACATGGTTGCACTCCTCTGAATTGAATCCGTTGACAATATGTAGTCGCACAAAGCTCGTCAACTCTCCGTCAACATTGAATGGCCGGATGTTAGTCTCTATACTCTACCCATGTTTGGCCCCAGCGGCTTACGCTGCTCCTGGCGCGCTCATAGCGTCTGTGTAGTTTTAGTTTCTCTTCTGATCAGCGGTTGCAGTTCCGGGTTGTCGTCGGCGATTCCATCGGTGTCAGGCCCGACCGAAGACGAAGAAGTCAGAATCAGCCGCGAATTCCGTCGCGAAGCAAAGAAGGTTCTTAAGTTCGTCAATGATCCGGAAGTCGAGCGTTACATCGATCGCATTGGACGGCGCATATTGGCCGCCACTGGACCTCTGTCGTTTGACTATCGATTCTTTGTCGTCGATGAGGACCAGCTCAACGCATTTTCCGTTCCCGGCGGATCGATTTACGTATACACCGGACTGATCGAACGGACGAAGAACACCGATGAATTAGCCGGAGTCTTGGGACACGAAATAACCCACGCGAAGAACCACCACATGGCGCGCGCGTCGGGACCCGATGCAGTTTCAATTCTGAGCCTCCTGGCGATGGTAGCGCTGGCAAGAAGCGGCAGCGGTGCGCAAGCAGCAGGAATGGTCGGGCAAGCGGTGTCAGCGACTCGCCAGTTGGCGTTCAGTCGCCAGCTAGAAATGGAAGCCGATACCCTGGGAACAAGATATATGGCCGCGGCGGGCTATGATCCCAAGGGTACAATCGAGTTCCTAAAGATATTGGATCAGGAACGCGCGCTTAATCCAGTCGATGTGCCTGCGTATATCCTAAGCCATCCGATCTCTCAAGAACGCATTGCCAACGCCGAGCTGGTCGTCAAATCGCTTGGCCAGACCCAGTCGCGTCCGGACGACCCGACAGCGCTCAAGAAAGTTCAGATTGTCATCCGTATGGATCGAGCAAATCGGGATGACGTGGTGCACGAATATGAAAAGCTCGTCAAGCAGGCACCGCGCAATCCGGAACTCCTCTACCTGCTTGGCTATGCTCAGCAACGCCAAGGACAGCTATCCGAGGCTCGAGCAAACTACGAGCAGGCACGAAAAATTTGGCCGGAAAATGCCAGCTTACAGCGCGATTTGGGTCGGCTCTACGGCGAAATGGGCGATTTTATGAAGGCCCGAACGGCATTCGACCAGTCGTTAGCCATCGAGCCCAACGAGCCACTGACATACTTGTATTTGGGTGAGATGCTCGAGAAGTCGGGCGACCTACGCAGCGCCGTGGGGTCATATCTGAATGCGCAAAATTTGGCCCCGCTCTGGGATCGTCCGCTTTACAAGCTGGGAATGCTCTACGGCAAGCTCGATCGGCCCGGAGACGGCTACTACTACCTGGGTCGAGCCTTCGCGCTTCAAGACGAGGATGACAAGGCGATCAACAATCTTGAGCGGGCGGTCAAAATCCTCGGGCCGAATTCACCCCGAGGTCAGCTTATTCAGGAAGAGCTAAATACGCTGAAAAAGAGAAAACGCTAATCATGCTGCGCCGCCATCGCGGCCAGAGACAATATTTTCGGACGCGCCGGTTTGACGTACTTGTTTTCCCGCTTGAGCAGCATCTCCCGCAAGTACTCCGGATCAAAACCCAATAGATCGCAGATGTTAGTAAACGAAAATAGCCAATCGGTATCCGTGTCTTGGACCCATTCGATGGCGCTCTGATATTGGCACCGCCCCAGACTGTTCCGAGCACCGCGATACTTGTCCAGACATTCCACGGCATCCTTCAAAACCGCGATCATGAGGCGTTTTTCGCCTTCGAGTTGCCGGGATAAGCCTCCCGTGCCGTAGAACTGCGAAGGTAAAAAAATGTCAGGTTCCAGGATTCGCGCTAAGAAATCATCGTACATCGCCGCAAACGCTCCTCATCAATTTGAATCGCATTTTATACCACACGTGTAATCGCCAGGCAATAAACTTCCACATCGGAAAAGCGTAAATCCATAGATGCGCCGATAGGACGCACCGATTGAGATTCCTGCCCGAAAACAGCACGGACTGATGAGTGGAATATCTGGACAGAGCGTTTTACTCTAGCACTTCAGTGAAGACCGATCGGGACAAGACGGGTTGCGTACTTTAATTAAATATTCTTTACAGGCCCTTTGAGCGGAATGTCGCTCTTTTTTTCCGTGGGAACCGCTATTACGTTATGCTGCTCCGACTCACTAGCGAAATTTATGAATCCGTCTAGCGGGTCGATTGTGTAAGACCCAGTATATAGATTGCGATCTCCAAATTCGAAAAATTCGTATTTATCTGGAAAGACACTTCTGATCTGCTCCATGCTTTTGAACAGTACGGGATTATTCGCTCGGATGGTGATTTCAAACACCACGATGGGTCTGGACTGACCGAGCGTTTTACGCAGGCCTTCCAATGCTGGTCGCTCAAACCCTTCAATGTCCATTTTGATTAAATCGACAATTTTAACGCCGGCAGCCTCGAGGGCCTGATCACCAGGGACAATCTCTAATTGTTGGTGCTTTCCGGAGCCTGAAATAAACGCGAAGCTTCCAGTGCCGTCGTTGTCTTTGGCTGGCTCTTCAAATATGAGCCGTTGTGCCTTGTCGCCTAGCCCGACAGGATGAACGAAAATATTTTTTATGCCGTTGGCTTGGATTGCTTGTCGAAACCGTTTCAGCACCGGTTCATAAGGCTCGAAAGCATGGACTTCTTTAGAGTATTTGGACATGAATAGTGAATGCACGCCCTTATTAGCTCCAATATCGACAAATACACCGCCGCGCGAAACGTCGTGCAAGAAAAACAGCTCCGGTTTTTCATATGCACCGAATCCCAACACGTGGCGATCGAGCAGATCTGCAGTATTGCCCTCATAGAGCATGCCGAACATGGTTGTCTTGAAGCCCGTGGGCTTGCCGTCAATGCAGGCAAGCACTGAATCGGCCCCCGTAAGACAGCGATATATGGCATAGGCGAGCACTGGCCGCATTTGATAGAAAATCACGACCCCAGCAGTAAAAAGCACGAATGCGAACGAGACTAGTCGCAATACGGATCGAGTTTGCATAGTACCATCCGGCAATGTCGCATTGTTGCCCGCTCGCAATACCTCGTCAATAAATAACCGGCAGGATATTTAGGTCGCCAACGGAAACTAGCGGGGACGCTGGTGCCGCGATAGTTTTCGCGCACGGAAACAACAAGCTGGCGATTCCGGATTTAAATCTCGACGATGAGAACCGCTCTGGTGCTAAACGCCGTCCATCAGGCCGGCAAGCTTGGTTTTGGCCACATTGTGATCCCAGACTTTTTGCACCACCGAGTCCTTTCGCCGGCCCTTCATAACGCGCTGCGTCTCGTCCTCGTTGTATACCAGCACGGGACCCAGCAGAGCGGCTTTATAGAATCGAGAGGCGGCTTCCTCCAGGTCCACGCAAGCGGCAAAAACCCACTCGATCGCCTGTCCGACAACCATGGAACCGTGGCCGCGCAGCATGACGGCATCGGCCTTTCCTAGAGCTTTTGCCACCGCGTCTCCCTGCTCGTTCGTATGAATGAGCGCGGGATCCATGTATTTCGGTAGCGCTCCCGGTCCGAAGAATGCGCCCGGGTTCGAAGATGCGGGATAAAACGGTTTATCCACCATCGACAGAGTAGCCACCATATGGTTGTGCAAGTGAGCCACGCTCTGGACATCTCCGCGCGCCTTGTAAGCGCGGGCATGCATATAGACTTCCGAGGGCGCTTTGTACTGGCCCTCGATCAACTTTCCTTCGAAATCCGTAATGACCATTTCGTCCGGCTTCACCGTCGCGCGGCTCACCGGATGGGGCAAGATCAACAGGTGGTCCGAGCCAGGAATCCGCACGCTGATATGCCCGCTGTAATCCACTAATCCGGCATTGAATAACATGCGCGACGACATGGCGAGTTTGATTTTGAGTTCCGCTAGGTCTGACACGAAGTTTCTCCTCTCTAGAGAGCTGCTTTTTTGTGCTATATCTTTCATTCCATCGGAGTTCAACCGAACTTCCGTCGCCGCGTTACGAAGCTTCACACCACGGCCTCCTCAATTGCGGCTGGCCGCTGGAGCACCCGGGTTGGAAGGATTGGGCCAACTCCGCTCATTTGCAGGAGCAAAGCCGACGAAGTCTAAGAATTAGGGTAGAGCCCAACACCTAAAAAGGACCATCACATGGCGAGCAGCGCTGAAGGAATTCGCTGGAATCTCAATGATCTCTTTACAGCAGCCGACGATCCGGAAATCGAAAATACCCTGGCCGATTGTCGCGCGCGTGCAAAGGCGTTTGCCAAACGCGTGCGGTCCTTGATGCAAAACCCGCAAACGCTCGGCGCCGAGGATCTGCTCCAAGCCCTCACCGAATTGGAAAGTATCTACGAAGCTTTGGGCCGAGTTGGAAGCTACGCCGGATTACTTTACGCCGCGGATACCGCCAATCCCGTGCACCAGGATTTGGAGCAAAAGGTCGAGCAACGCTCGACTGAGATACACAATTTGTTGCTCTTCTTCGAGCTCGAATGGCTAAAATTCGACGACCCAGTCGCCGATCGGCTCCTCGGAAATGAGCGTTTAAAAAGCTACACTCATTACCTTCGCAATCTCCGCCGCTATCGCCCCCATACGCTCGCCGAACCGGAAGAAAAAATCGTTAATGAAAAAGACAATACCGGCCGTAATGCCTTCGGCCGGCTATTCTCCGAAATAACCTCTGCGCTCTTGTTTACGCTCGAGATCGACGGCAAGCAGGAACCCCACAACTTGAGTCAAATGCTTTCACTGCTGCATGATCCCGATCGGACACTGCGCCAACGCGCCATGGAAACGCTCTATCGCGGACTCTCCGAACAGGGTCAAGTGCTCAGCTTTATCTACGACACTCTCATTCAAGATCATATAACCATGGATCGGCTGCGGCGTTACGCCGATCCGCTGGCGCAACGCCACCTGTCGAATGAAATCGATCCGAACGCGGTGAAAATTATGATGGAAGTGACCGAGGAGCACTATCACTTAGCGCAGGACTACTTTCGTCTCAAAGCTAAGCTTCTCGGGCTTCCCCGCATCGCGCTTTACGATCAGTACGCCCCGCTGGGCAAAGAAGCGCGTTCTTTTCGCTATGCACAAGCACGGGAGCTCATCCTTGAAGCGTTCCAATCATTTGATCCTTCTTTTCGGCAACTGGCCGCGGAGTTTTTTGCCAACAGTTGGGTCGACGCCGAGGTACGCAACGGCAAACGCGGCGGCGCCTTTTGCGCATCGCCTTCGCCAAAACTGCACCCCTACATCCTTTGCAACTACGATGATCATCTACGCGATGCGATGACCTTGGCCCACGAGCTTGGTCATGGGCTGCATGGGTGTTTGAGCCGCAAACAAAATTACTTTAACTACGACACGCCGCTCACCACCGCGGAAACAGCCTCAGTCTTCGCTGAGATGCTTGTCTTCGATGATCTGCTCGCGCGGCAAACCGATTCCCAGGCCCGAATCGCGCTGGTCGGCGGCAAACTGGAAGACATTTTTGCCACCGCGTTTCGCCAAAATGTGCTCACGCGATTCGAGGAAATGGCATTTGCGGCAAGACAAGAAAAGCGTCTTACACCGGAAACGCTCGGAAAGCTCTGGATCGAAGCCAATGAAAAATATTACGGCGATGCCGTCGACATGCCGGACGGCTATCGCTGGGGCTGGTCCTACATCCCGCATTTCATCCACTCACGATTCTATTGCTACAGCTATGTGTTTGGTCAGCTCTTAGTGCTCGCGCTTTATCGCATGTACAAAGACCAGGGGAAGAGTTTCGTGCCAAAATA